>Ga0208784_1001047_pt1 | contig 12059 bp, 17 predicted proteins | sample DEB19_08_DNA_FD_184531 | JGI IMG/M metagenome (GOLD analysis project Ga0208784, IMG submission 184531) | Aqueous microbial communities from the Delaware River and Bay under freshwater to marine salinity gradient to study organic matter... | ecosystem: Environmental > Aquatic > Marine > Coastal ...
TTGTTTCTGTATGAACATGCTCAATCATTATTCCATAAGATGCAGCTCTACTGTCAGCAAAGGCTGGTGTTAAATCAAGGTATTGCTGATTTGAAGATGAGTCATCTAGAAGTCTTGTAGTATATAGATATTCACGAACTGGCGTAAAACTAGAGTATGGAGCTGTAGTAAAAGTTCCTGATGTTGGGTCTGCTGTTAAAACATAAACATTAAATGTATTTGCATTTAGATCGCCACCTAAAGTTGTTGCAGTAACATGTGCAGAATTAATTTTTGCTTTAATTAACTTATTATATGCAGGGAATCCGTTATTAGCTTTAATCGCCACTGCTTCTCTATTAGTAATAACATCTGGATTCCCATCAGATTGTGTTCCAATAATAAATCCACTGTTGCCGCTAGTATTATTAGAATTAGCACTAGCTATGCTTCTAATCTGTAATACATAAGATGTGTCTTGGATAGATTCTCCATAGAACACATTAGATGAAAGCAAGACTGATGCTGTTGCTGGATCAGCGGATACGTTTACAAATTTCTGTGCTGCAACTGTGGCATTAGGAGATGTTGCAGATGTTGTAGATGGATCTGCTGAATAATTTACAGATCTAGTAGTTGTTATAACAGGATCTACTGCAAGAGCAGATGCTTCTGCTACTCCAAATCCATCAAGATTTGTATTAATAGATATTGCAGGATCTACCAGAAGGGCAGAGGCTGTGCCAAGAACATCAGATGTATATATTACATTTATTACAGTTTCTGCTGTATGTGTTGGCATTGGAATATCTGCAGACGCTATTGCTCCAGATGTATCTGTATAATTTATATTTGTTGCAGGAGAACTAGCGCCAGCGGTATGAATTAATCCAATCTCTGTTGGTGTAAGTGTTGCTGATGATGCCCAGTGTAGATTAGACATTCTAAACAAACCAGAAGTTCCTGGATTTTGCCAGGCACCAATTATAATTTGTCCAGAAGCTGTTCCGACAGAAGTATTTGAAAATGATGAAATTAAACTGCCATTTAAATACCAAGAATAATTTGTTCCGCTACTTCCAGTTCTTCTGATTGCTACATAGTACCAAGTATTGGCTGTCAGTACTGGTGAATATACAACACTTGTTGCTACACCAAAATTTCTTAAAACTAATTTTGTTCCAGTGCCAGGAGCATTAGTATTACTTGATCCTGTTAGTGTGATATCAAAACCGTTTCCATTTGTGGCAGGAACTTGTATAATATTATATGCTTCTGGATTTGAACCTGGAATAACATTTGGAAACTTAAGCCAAAATCCTAATGTATAATCTTCATCAGAAAAAGTATCAAAATCATTAGCATTTGAAAGTGTATATCTTGCAGCAGTAGCGCTACTTGTTGTTACAGGAAAATCCCAAGAATCATTTCCACCAAGTGGACCATCTGATGTATTTAATGCAACTGAATTAAAAGTAGCATATGTTCCATAAGCACTTGATCCAGTTATTTGAGGTGTAGTGTCTGGCGTATCAGACATTTCAATTGATCTCTCAACAGCATATTTACCAATTTCTTTTTCAAGACTTGATGGTGTTGTGTTTCCTATGCTCCAAATATTTGAAATAGCTGCTGCATCTAATTGGGTAGAGGATCCTACATGAAGATTAGATACACGCCATGTAGCTGTAGCAGTATTTGCTGTTGTTTGATTAAATCCATATGCTGTCAATGTACCTGTTGTCGTAGTATTTGACCAGTTTGCAAATTGTGTTCCGTCTAAATATGCAAACATATTGCTTCCAGTACTTCCTACTCTTCTTACGGCAAAATAATGCCATACTCCAGTAGTAAGTACAGATCCAGAATAAACTGTTGATCCAGCAGTTACAGATAGTTCTGAAGCATTTGTAGATGCTTGTTTTCCACGAACTTGAACTGTTACTCCAACACCAGTTGGAGTTGCTGTAAATAATCTAATTGCGTTTACAGATGTAGTATCTGGAATTTCTCCTACGATTTTAAACCAAAAACCTAGGCCCCAATCTTCATCCGCTAATTCTGTTCCTTCAGTTGTCTCTATGCTTGATGTTACTAAAAAATATTCTTGTGTTGTCGTTGATGTTGTTGTTTCAAATTCCCAGCATCCTGCTCCACCTGCAGGTCCGTCAGTTGAGATATATCCAGCAACTGCTGAGTTTGCTGAATTATCTGTCCAGGTACCATTTGAAGATGTTCCTAAACGAGTTGGAGATGTTGAATATGCCTCGCTCATTTCCATGACACGAGCTCTGCCATATGTTCTAGTTACATTGTGTAATTTTGATGCCATAATAAAAAATGGCTGGAGCCTAAGCTACAGCCAGAATCTCCTTCTTGAAAGCTTCTGGGTTAATTGATGAAATACTATTTCCGCCTACTGAAATTACAGGAGCAAGGGAGAAGCGAGATACAGTTGGAGCAATAATGACAACATTTGAGGCAAGCTCAACAACTGTCTTTGACTCCACCATTACAGCGCCTGCTGTTAGTGGTCCCGCTTCTACCCTTACATCCATTTGATTACCTTACGCTACTGTAATGCGGACAATACCTGTCGCATCCCATGTAATTGTAAAGTTACCGTTGGTTGAAGACTGATCTGAAGAAAAGTCTACATATCCAATCAATGCTTTTGTTCCTGCTGTTGCGCCTGAGTCATTGTAGACTACTGCGTAACGAGCAGTGATTGTTGAAGAAGACCATGTAACATCTGCAGCATCCAAAACGATTACGTTGTTTGCTGAGTCATAGCTTACTGTCTTGCTTCCAAGTGTCTGTCCACCAGCTGTGTAGCCTGTTCCAGATACTTCGTTTGCAGATACATCATCGAAATAATCGTGAGTATCTTGGTTAGGTGTGTAAGAAGATGTTAGAAGAGCTACCTTGATGGTATCTGAATCCCAATCGATCTCCTTATTGAGGGACTTTGCTAGGAATTGTCCGTATAGCTTTGATGGCATATTCTATTCCCCCTTATGCTGAAGTCTTCTCAACGATTGCGAATGCGTCAGCATCTGCAACTGCAAAGCCACGACGAATACGTGTCTTAAGAAGAACTCCATCCTTAGTAAATTCTGCATCACGAGATACAACTGACTCTACGCCACCACGGATACCGTTGATAAGCATGTTGCGGTTACCTACGATAAGTAGTGCGTTTCCTGCTGGTGCATCTGTTGCTGCTGCTGAAGTTGCTGCACCGTATGAAACTACCAATGGATATCCAAATAGAGATCCTGGTGTTCCTGCTAGTGGATCTGGAAGAACTAGGTCATTGTTGCCCTTGATCATTCCACGAATTTCCTTAAGCATCTTTGGGTGAGCCATCCATACAGTATTAGCTGCATCAAACTTTGATGAATCTTCAGCAATACCTAGGGCATTGTTGATATCATCATAAGAAAGAGCTCCACCTGTCTGGATTAGGTTTGCACCTGCAGATCCTGGTGATACTGCACGGTATAGAGATGTGAACGGCTGACCGTCATCTCCATCGCCTGCTGCTGTTACACCAAGGCATGCGTTGTCGAATTTGCGAGCCCAGCGGCTTGCCCATTCTCTCTTGTAAACTGTTAACACGTCTACGAGGTTATCGTTTAGATCTTCCTCTGATACGTGCATGATTTGTGCGTACTTACGTGCTGTCAATACGATCTCATCTAGAGTAGCTGATGCTTCTGGGATTGTTCCACCCTCTGCAACTACCTGTGGAGCGTCTGATAGGAAACGTGGTACAGTCTTTGTGCGAGAAGCCATTGTTTCACGACGAGCAAAACGTTCTACTGCTGAATTAGCAATAAGGTCTTGAATGACCGCAGAACCCTGCTCTTCGAGAATATAACCGTTGGCTTCAGTAAAATCTGTTCTTGCCATGTTTATTTCTCCTAATTTAAGTTAATTTGAACTGTTGAAAATAGACTATCGTCCAATATATCTATGGTCGCAAGCCCAAACGTCCATCTGGAGCCTTGCATACCCAAATTATACCGCAAAACAATACTATTTTCTACCCAGAATCGCCAAAGCTTGACGTTCTGATGCTGAAATTTTTCTATCTACTGGTGTTGAGTCAGCAGAATCTGCTTTTCCACCAACTAATAGTTTTGGATCAAATAATTCTGGGAAATCTTCTTTGATACCCTTAATTTGATCCTCTAGACCAACTATATTCAATTCTTCATCAAATGATAGTTCATCTAGTTTAAGATACTTGAATAATCTTTCGGTATTAGCCAACTTGAGCTCAGCCAATTCCTGCATTATCTTTTCTCTTAGTAATTTGCCAGAATATTTAGCATTTTCATTTCTATACTTATCAAGTTCAGCTTCCAGCGCTTCCTTTTCTTCACGGAATTGCTTTGCGTCCTTCTTAGCACGATCCAGGGCAGCCAAAACTGCCACTGGGTCTTTTATATCTGCTGATTCAGTTGACGTACCATCTAACTGAGTTTCTTCTGTCATTGTTGTCCTGTCTGTTCATTTCTTTCAGCTGCTGCCTGTTGCAGAGCTAGATTGTTTGAATTTAAACCTGTTCCACGAAGTGCTACTTCTGTTGAATCAGTTTGTGGGGCTGTAGAAGCCGCAGAAGCTTCAGCAACTTGTGCTGCTATTTCTGCATCATATCCAAGCTCCAAGAGAATCTGTTCTAGTGGCATACCAACAGACTTCTTACGAACTGCGATATCCCAACTGTCTACTGAGTCTACTGTTTCAGCGCTCTTCCAAATGATTTCAACATCTGCCTGAATTCCTTCTACTCTGATCATGAATTTAAATAAATCTCTCCATGATGAGCCAAAAGCTAATTGGCGATTAAGAACCTTCTTTGTAAGAGGTGCTTCAGATACACGAAGTGCTTCACCTGAAGGAATATAGCTTCCCTTAGTAAAGTAGTGTGTTGGTGTGGATGTAATTGCTGCCATTGCATTAACAAATTCAAGAACTGGCTTTGTAAATGTATCTGGATCAGCTGCTGGGAATTGTCCAACAGATCCTACGCCCTGCAAGTACCAGAGTTGTCCTGGACCATTTTGTAATGATCCAATATTCTCTCTTGCTGTATCATCTGCAGAGAAATCATCAAATTCAGATGAGTTTCCGCCATTAGATAATGCATAACGCTGTGGTGCACCCTGATAATCAACTGTATACATGTGTGTTGATATTAGCTTATTAATTGCATCTTGTGGGCCATACGCATCAGCATGTTCTGATCTTCCGAATGGCTTATTTGTACGGAAATGAAATACTGGGATTTCATTCCATGGATTTGGAATTGTATCTACCAAAATGAAGTCTGGAGTATGTGTAATGATCTCTAGATCACCCATTGACTCGTATTTCTCAATACGGTCTGCATAATATACGTTCATCTTGATAATCTTCTTATCGTCTAATGTAACCTGCCACATTTTAGCTGCATATGACTTAATTCGTGGATTTTCCTCGTCATAAACGATTGTGGTGTGTAGAGGTGAATTGTAATCAATAGCCAAGTTACCATTTGCGTCTGGCCAAACAATTGCATAGCAATCGCCATAGACCAAAGCCTTACGGTGAATCTCATTCATATCGATCTTCAAATCTGTTTGTTCCCAAATCTGATTTATATATCTGTCTGCTTCTTCAGATGTTGTCTGAATTTGAGCAACTTCTAGTCTATTTAGAACTGAGTCAACGACTGTCTTAGAGAAATTAAATCTAAAATCGCTTCCTTCGTATCTAAACATTCTAAACCAGCGCTGATTTGCAAATACTTCTTTATTTGTGCCCTCATAATAGGCATCAGCACGGTTGTATTCTTCTGTTTTCGCTGTAATAGCGTCAAAAGCCTTTTTAATGTCTGACATTTTATCTCCTTAAGTAATTTAATTGTCTTGCAAGCACTTTTGGTGCCTTATTGTCTAGGAAATACAGGATTCCTGAAACTACCGCATCAAGTACGTCGTCATGTGATACTTTTGGAAAGGACCACATTTGTTCTTCCAACGCAGGGAAATGAGCGGTATGTCTGACTTTTCCTTGCTGATAGTAATTCAAAGCCTTACCTGCACGGACTTGCTTTGAAACGGATTGCTTAATTGATCTATATTTAACAGGTATATCCTTAAATACATCCTGCCATAGATCTCCACCCTGGTTTGTTTCAACATATATGACTCCTGGATCATAAACGTCTACCAGACTGGCTATTCTTTCAGATAATTCAGAAGGAGATACTTTCAGCTGAAAAGCATCTCTTACATAGACCTTATCTTCTACTCTGGACAACACAGCAATCCCTGTGTAGTCAGAAACTTTATTCTTTGTTACTGCTGGGTCAATAGATATAATTGTATTGCCATACTCTTCCATATCCTCAATAATTATATCTTCAAATGTCCAGAAGTTCCCGTCAAGATTAACTGGCTTATTCATATAGTTCTTAGCAAAGTCACGAAGGTGTCTTTGGCTTTGCAACCAGTCTATAGACCACTTCTCAGGCCATACAGAGCGTTCTGAGCCATCATCTGCTGTCATAATGGCTGGGAAGTAGTGAACACGTACATTCTGGTCTGTAATCCATTGTAATTCATTTCCACGCTGTCCTTCACCAAATTTGCGGAACTCATCCATCATAGAATTAGGCATAGTGGTGGTACCCACAATAATCATGCGGGCATAGATATTCATTGGGGCAATGTCGTCAAAGACTGTTCTTCGCTGTTGGCCAGCTTGATATTCCGAGTAATTCTTCTCTCCCTTTTCGATATCATCAAGAATAATGAGATCAGGGCGTTGACCAAAGACTTTCTTACCAAGCGAGTTAGTATCAATACCGTTAGCGTCGAATATAAAATCATTTGACTGAATAATACGCCAAGCGTTTGCTGCAAGGGAACGCCCAGTGCTTCCGACAATTTTAGGTGTGCATAGTTCTGGGAAATCTTGCTTGAGATATTCATTTGTCTCCAGTTCATTCTTAAATGTTAATAAGTGCGTCTCAGCCTGAGAAGCAGCATCTGAAAAAGCAGCTACGAATTTAATATGACCATGGGCGGCGGCCCACAGAGGTAGAATCAAAAAGATCCATGTGGACTTGCCACATTCTCTAGGTGCAATAAATGCATCTCTATTTTCTTTGGGAGTAGTTGGCTTATTGATCCAAGTCTTTCCATATTCAGCAAGTGCCCAGTGAAATTCAGAAAGTGTCAGAACATCTTCGCTATTTCGTAAATGATGTGGCAAATATGTCAAAGCAAAGAGCATAGGATCATATTTAGTAAGTTCTCTACGCCCCTCAGAAATAGATAGCAGCATAGGATCTATGTCTCCTAAATACTCTGCAATTGTTGTCATATTCTCCTTTTTCCCTTTATATAATTTTTACTATAGAAATTTATTTACAGTAGCGAAAAAAAAATATTTTTTTATATTTTACGATCAGGTGGTCTCTATATGAGACTTAAGGGAATGCTTAATAGATTCATTACGCATCTTGGCTTCATTAAGCATATCTACGATTGCTAAATCAGAGCCATCCTTAGATCTATTCTCATTGATATTAGTAGATTTACCTTCAATTAGATTGATTGTCTGTATAGCTTTATGTAATGCATTTGATAGTTTAGATATATCATCTGATACAAGGTTATCTTCATATAGTGCTTCTACTGTTCTATCTATTACTGCCTGTGCCGCCAATACTTTCTCTTTATCTGTATAGAAAATGTCTAATTGTTTTGCCATAACTGCAAGGCTATTTGCAGTAGGTGTATCTATATTTCTTTGTACAAAGAACTTCTTAGCAGTATGATATGACTTAGGATATCCTAAATGTCTCATTGCTGGGCCTATTCCCATTTCCCCCGCAATTTCTATAAATTCTGTTATTTGCTCATCCGTATATGTTGGATATGGCATATTTTCTCCTTTGTGTCAATGGTCTCATATGGAGATGCATTGTCTATTTGTCGACAAATCGCTATAGATATAAGTCAATTTGCCATTATTTTTCATTACGACGCATATGTTTCTAAGGCTCCCTATAATAAATGTAAAATATCTACTTAGATCCATGTGATTTCTTTTCTTTCTTCTTCATCTTGGAAACTGCTGGATATCCTGCTGCATATCTCTCTCTTCGTATTCCATGTCTATTGGTATCTATAATAGTCTTGAACTTTTGAGGTTCCGCCGTCATAGTGTTCTTCCTTCATATATCTGATCAAGGAATTCCTTGAGATTTCCTGCTACATTGAAGCCAAATGTATATTGTTGAGTCTCTATATCGTCATATAGCTCTATGGTCATACTTAATGTGCCTGCTGTAGTGTAATGGAGGTCTTTAGCGTATGGGTAAAGCTTTACTCCACCGCCCTCGTATTCACTAAAAGTATCTCTAATATCCACTAGTTATTACATCCTTGCATTATGTACTAATTATACACTTAATGTGGAAAAAAAGAATCCCCCATCGCTTGGCGTGGGACGCTGCAAATGAGGGATCCTCTACCTGTTAAGGGGAGGTGAAAACGCAAAATGACACAAATGCGTTAACGTATTAATTATACTATTTGTTATATCTCAAGTCAACATGTCCTTGGATTAATGGGAAGTTCCATCTCTTGTCATGCTTTAATTGTCTTTGAGCATAATTGTCTATGAATTTATCAATAGCCAAATCTAGTTCCTCTGGTGTCATGGTTATTACTTGATCCATATTATAATCTGTCCAGAAAGCTTTAAAGACTCTAGGTTCTTTTCCTACAGCCCCTCTATTATCTATTGCCCTCTTATTGTATGGACCTCTTTTACCTCTATTGGCTGGCATTTGCTCTCTTTTCCTTAAACCGTTTTAAAGCCTTCCTGTTGTCCATACGCTGGCATGGCTTGCATAGGTAATGTAACTTGTCTTTGCTTACTGAACGCTTGCCAAACTGGCTTATAGGCTTTTCTAGATGGCAATGCTGGCAAGTCTTAGACATAGGAGATTCTGTTGGCGCAGATTCTTTTCTATTTGATCTCCAATCCTTATAATATTCCTTATGGCAAGGAATACACATTGATTGTCTGCCGTCCTTTGATTTGCTAAATACATAATATTCAATTATTTGTTTCTCTTGAAAGCAATTACTGCACTTTTTCACGTCGTTTATTCCAATCACCCATTGCTTTAGTCTTTAATCTATGGCAATTTGCACATAATGTTTGTAAGTTTGAAGGATCATTATTAGACCTATCAGCATTAATATGATCTACATCTAATTGTACTGGATCTTCTGGTATAAAACCACATCTCTCACAATGATCTTTCTTGGTTCTCTTGCCTCTCATATGGCATGTATAGCAAACCTTTCTATACTTCCCGCTGCCCTTTGATGCTACTAAATTACCGCAAGAGCATACTGGTCTCTTATTAATTATCAGGTCCTTCAACCCATCCAATTGGCTTACCATTGTTCTCCCCCAATATTTTCAAGCTCTTGATGAAGTCCTGTGACTCCTTCGCTACTTTGATTATGTCGTCCAAGGTTTCTATTGCCTCTTCCAGATTTTTTATTGCTTCCTGGAGCGGCGTGGCGGCGGGTATATCTTTCTTCATTTTCAAAGACCTTCCATACTTCTTCTTGATTTAAATTAATTAAACCAAGAGATGCTTTAGCATCTTCTTCATAGTTAACTTCATTGTTATATTCATTGTTAGTTCTTCTCTCTGAGACCCCCAAGGTATCACTCTGAGACTGGGGAGGTATCACAGGGAGATATAGGTTAGAATCATTGAATCTGCGAGTTGATGTAAGGTATCCTCGTGAGATCAGTTCGTTCTTTGCTCTATATATTGTAGCCCTTGATAGGCTGGTTCTGGCCACTAATGTTGCTATTGATGGGAATGAGGCCATTGCTTTAGACCAGTTATAATGATAAGATATAGCCAGAGCCGTAAGTTTGGCATTGGCTGATAAATCGGAAGCCAGGATGGCATCCTGATATTCATAGCTATTCATACTACCCCCTTTAGGTATAGTACTATTATACAATGGAAAAATTATAATGTCAAACTATTATTTAGGTAAAAGGTGGTCTAATATCATCTGAACCTGGGTTTCAAGCTTATTTAATTTATCTTTCATGCTTGATCCATGGTTAGGTCTCATTTCTCGTCCAATCCTTACTTCAATGTATCCAATTAAAGCCAAGGCTGATATTAAAGCTCCTACGAATATTTCAATCATAAAAACCACTCCGAATCCAATCCTACTATTTTCCAGTTTCCAGTCGTATTTGCATCTACTAAACTCCATGGTCCTGGTATTTCTGCTTGTCTTGCTATTAATTCACCCTGTTGTTCTGCCGTTTCCATAATTATTTCTATAGCTTCTGGATGATTTGATCTTATTCTAACAATTCCTTCGCATTTTATAGTTATAGAGTTTTCATCAACTTCTACAACAACTAAAAATCTACATCCAGAATAGTCTAAATCTTCTACTAAAACTTCTTGCCCAGAATTACCAGGCATATCTTTTATAGACATTTGCATAAATTTTACGCATTTGTCAGTAACATCAAAAGAATATGATGGCATTAGATCTGTCCATCAATTAATCTGGCCCTATATCTAAATCCTTCCTTAGTTCCCAAAGCAGATAGCAATGGAGCAGTCTGATATATTTCCCAAACGCCGTCCTGATATATTTGTTCACCATTACGGTCAACAATATTTTCTAGGTATGCATTTATTTGCATTTTGCTTTGAGACTCTATAACCAAATCGCCAAGTAAATTTACAGATAAAGATAGTAATACTTCTGTTGGCACAATATCATATTCTCTAGTTGTGACTGTGCCATCAGCACTTGTAATAAGTCTGTAGCCATATAATTCTCCTGTAAATGGATAACTTTTTGTTAAGGCTGGCTTCATTAGTTACTTCTCCACCTTGATCTGTTTCCATCCTCATCAAGAAAGGCTGGCCAGCTAAATATCTTTCCAGTTTTATATGAGCGAGTCTTATGGAATGATAACCCATTTGAAGCTATAACAGCTAGTGGTGCCATAAATGGAGCCATCATCTTAGTATCAAAGCTTTGGATAGAACCGCCAAGATTTAAAGATGGTGAGGCTATTTGTTTAAATACAAGATCTTCATTCTCAAGCATGTAAGCTGCCTGATAAGCAGTCATTTTGTCTAGAAGTAATAGGTCAGATGGGCTATCAATATCTATCTCATCTCTTCCAATAAATACTTCTATGATGCCCTGTGCTCTTTTAATAAGATCAAGGCTTACTTCGTACCCTGTGTATTCTTGTACGCTATTTACTGTACTAAACATTATCTAGCCACCCTTCCTAACTCACGTACTCTAAGCACATGCGTTGTTGTGTAATCTAATCTATCTGAGCCAAGTAGCTCAAGTTGTAGAACATAGTCTCCCTTTTTAGTAAAAAGAGATCTATCTGTAGGAAAGATAAATCTTATCTGCCCAAATTGTTTTGCGTTTGAATCGACGGTTGAACCTGTTAAAAGCACTTCCTTATTGTCAGTATCAAGCATCTTTACATTAATAGTTGTGTATCCAGAGAGATTAAAATCCGAACCGTCCTGGTTTTTAACTAAAATGGAAAGAGGCCTTGCTGGTATCTGACCAATCCAGTATTGACTAATCATTTTATAATATCCTCTCTTAGATATAGTATTGGATCTTCATGTAATACATAAACAACAACCTGATCCTGTGCTGTTGTTCTTATGACTATGTCTTGTCTAGTGTTTGCAGTAGCTGTCATAGGGGCTGCTGAAACAATTCTTACTGGCTGAGTTATCAATGCAGTTGCAGCCATTGGAAGAGATAGAATGTTTCTATTTGCACCAGCAAATCCTACAGGATCAAGATGTATAGCATTTGCTATCATTGCTGGGGCATTCTCAGATACATCTCTTACTGCTATGATTGTTGGCTGAACCATTGCTGCAGATGCTGGCATTGCAGTATGTGCTTGATTCTGTCCAACTGCAGCAACTCTACTGCTAAGCCATCTTAGACCACGAGTGTTCA
>Ga0208784_1001049_pt1 | contig 12054 bp, 25 predicted proteins | sample DEB19_08_DNA_FD_184531 | JGI IMG/M metagenome (GOLD analysis project Ga0208784, IMG submission 184531) | Aqueous microbial communities from the Delaware River and Bay under freshwater to marine salinity gradient to study organic matter... | ecosystem: Environmental > Aquatic > Marine > Coastal ...
GATAGCCATATGTTCTCCTAGAAAGGTGCGTTCTCATTCACACCAAGGGTTGCCAGCAATTTTTCGTAACTGTCTACAGTCTCGCAATTACGAATCATATCCAGAGCCAAACGCATATTGTCTGGAGTTCGTTCAGCGTTCTTGGTAAGGATTGCGAAGACTTGCTTGAGCCGTTGCGGAGATACATTAGGGCCATCGAAATGAGACACTTCATTCCTAAACTCCACACTCAAAGACTTGAGTACATCTACAACAGGCTCAGGAGAAACTTCCACTTTGGTAGCAACAGGCTTTGATGCAATAGGTTTATTGACAGTTACGGGAGCATCGGCAAGCCGTTCGCCTTCATCAAAATCTTGCAATGCATAGATAGTTCCGAAGCCAGCAATCGCCAATGCCCTGCCAATGGCACCGGTCTCTGCCTTCTCGACAAAATCAGGGAAGTCACGCTTGCTTTCCTGCTTTGTACCCATGCCAAGAAGCACACCATCAAGCCACACTTCTGCCTGAAATACAGCAAAGCCTTGCTCCATTTCAATTTGAAGAGGAGTAGTCTTAATTGAATAAGGCTTTTGCTCATTGCGAATGATCGCAATACGACCAGCAACAGGCAAGTATGGCTTGCCTTTAAGGCTAATCAAAAAATCAGCGGGATTCATGTAGGTTCTCCATTTCCTTCTTTACTTTGGCGACAATGGAATCTTCAAACGAACAGTACACCTTAACTGCACGAATGAATCCACAGGCCCAACCAGCCATAAAGGCTGCACCCCCTACTATGGAAGCCGTACCCACCATAGTCCAGAGTGTCGTTTGAAAATCAAACAAAGACACAGTAGTTCTCCATTCCAAGATAGCGAAACCCCGGTCGGGAGCCGGGGCTTCGGTTGCATCGTATCACGCTTCGGCTTGGCTGTCAAGCGTTGCCAGCGCGATCTCCTCGGGATCGCCTGAATGATTTGGATTCAGTCCCATGATTCCGTAAATGGGTAGCACCTTATCGGACCAGCACACAACGGGATGTGTCATTGCCAGTTCAAGAAGATTGATTGCTACTACCCAATACTTGGAAAACAATTTCTCTGGAGAAATATATGCTTCTCCTTCATCGCACAGCCGATTCAACAACTTGTTGATAGTGGGTTCGACAACCGGAAGTCGAATGCTTTTATCCTTGTTGGAAATAGTCACATGGACAGGAGATCCATCCGACTTATCCACACAAATATAAGCCCACCCATTGCGAACAGGGGCCATTGGCCCACCGGGCCATGCCTCTGGATTGATAGGTGTTGAATCAAGGCATTCGGTTACACATACATTGCGACCATTGAAACGAAGCAAACGCCATGATCCAAGTACATCTGCAACTGACGTACTATAAATCTCCCACTCGAATGGTTCATCGTCAGTCATATTGTCTAGATCCGACTTAAGTTGTTCAGCCGAATCCGACACGACCGCATATCGCCACAAAGGATTGATGCTAATGGTGACAATGTGTGCTGGATCATCACTATCTTTCGGCCTCGCAAGCCACAAGCGATCCGCTCCACGCAGGTTCAACGAGTAATCCCAGCACTCCACTTCTGGATCGGGAATATTGATGCTCATAACTTCTCCCAGTTGTTCATTGCAAGAGTGTCTTTTATTTTTGACGCTTGATCCGCATGACCAAGCAATAGTTCAATGTCAAGAACAATAGACAAGGCTTCAGCGCAGGACCGAACGATGCGTGTCATGCATTGACTTGCTAGCCATTGTTGTGCATCGCTAGGCTTGCCATCTTTCGCCTTGAGTTCAAGGCCAACTGCAATAGGTTGTTGCCAACCAGAACGATGCACATATAGATCAGGCAAACCGGGCGTGTTTCCCTGCCACCCAGTTGCAAAAGTTTTTGCGCCACAAGAGCGGCAGGATACACGGCTACGTCCCTTGCCTGTTTCCATTACCGTGTAACCAAGAACAATCAGAAGGCTTCTGATTTCCGTCTGTATAGATGCTTCACTCTGACGAGATGCGTTGTTGCGTTTTTGAACAGCCATGTTGACGGTGTACAGTATCGTAAAGCCATTTGGATATTGCAGATGGCAACGATATTCCTACACGACTCAGAGCCTTGCGCCATGTAATCAAATGATGCGCCCGTAAACAAAGCATATAAAGCGCAGGATTTTCAAGCAACCATTGATAACGCTCGGCATATTCAGGTGTTGGTCCAGTTATCTCAACCATGCAAGGTTCCATGACCGACACATCTTTTTCAAGTTGAGATGCATATTCAATGACATGACCAGAATCAACAGTCACTCTCATCCAGCACCATCTTGCCCAAAATCCATTAAGAAGTTCAACCAAGGTTACATTCTCAACGCCTGACCAGACTGTGCATTCAACTGTTGCTTGGGTCTTATCCCTGCCAGTCAAGAACATCGCATCATTGACATACAGGGCGAGCATTTCATCGGCATCCTGCTGATTGGAAGACCACCATGATGAACTTCCTGTCGTGCAAATCATGGTGGTCTTGAAGATTTTAGGCATAAACGTCAATGTGTTTTGCGCGACGTATGGATATATCTCGCACATCAAACCTCATTGCTATAAATGGTAGCCCTTGTTCTTTGGCTTCGGTTATCGTGCGAAGAACAAACTCATATGCTGCATTCTCTGCTTCATCATATGTAGGATAAAGAACTCCATCTATGGATTTGAAAGCAAGCAAATCATATGGGCGATCCAAGTCGCGACAAGAAATAACAAATTGGTCATACGAGTCGTCTGGCGATTCCCAATATCTAACATGAATATCAATCACTAAACTGTCCTCCTTCCTCAAAGGTAAAGTCTGCTTGCATCCAGCCATTGGGATCGTATTCGGAAAATGAAACCCGAATGTATTCACTATGCTTCCGTGTCCTCGGGACGATACGGATTGCGTGACCCTTGTCCGAATACACAGTTATAGGTTGTGTCATATCGGCGATAGGCCAAACCATTTCGCGTATCAACCGAACCCCAGCACCCATAGTATTTTTCTGCGAGTCTGTCAATCGAATGCCGCGACGCCGATCCCATTCTGCAACCCTATTGCCATCGGGGTAGATCTTATACAAGCGAAACGGCTTGAGAAGATGCAGGTCTTTTTCCCACTCCATATAATCCTGAACGATGTCACTAAACTTGCTCACTTGGAACCTCGCCTTTCGTTGTAGGCATCAAGCAATTTCAAATAAATCGAAATAGCAATAGATAGAAGGCATACAAAAGCAAACATGGAATTGCTCGGATGAACCATATCAAAACTCCTGTAAGGGAAAGGTTGCCCCTAGAAAACTAGGGGCAAAAAGTCGCGATCAAACGTAAGGGATAGGACCATCAAGGTCACCCTTGACCTGAAGTTCATATGCCTTCTTGACGCTGGCTTCATTCCGCAAGTCATAATCCCCACGAACAAAACGCAGCCCATGAAATTTCAACAAGTGAATAATGTTGCGAACAAGGGACTGCTGTTCGGTGCGGTGCATGGTGCGAAACACATCAAGGTAAACGTCTTGGCAAAGGTAATCAAGATTGGACAAGTTGAACAAAGTATCCTTTGCCAACTTCTCTTTCGTGATTGCCTTCTCCGCAACGAAGAACAGTTCTGCTCCATGCCAAGACGGAATGTGTTTAACATTGTCATACCCATACTGCTGTGCATGGGCCTTTGCCGCATCATAGGGAACTTGATCCTTCAAGGCTTGCGTCTTGCCACAACTGGACTTGACGTAAACGTTCCCTGCGCTGGTAGTGTAAACACGAAGCAACATATAAATTCTCCTTCTGGTGAGTGGCCCGAAGGCCGGGTGGCGACGATTGATCTTACCACGGCGAGGCTTGGCTGTCAAGCCGTCGTATTTTGCTTTGGTTTAAATTTTTCTGGCATCATTGATTCTGGAAAATCAATCACAATTCCTTCATCCCGAAAAGACACTTTGATATTTTCAATATGTTCTCCAATCAATGCCGGGGCAAAGGAATGAAATTCTTCAGGCAGCACATTGTTTTTAATATAACCTATCGCCTGATTGCGTTCGGTCCACGGCGGTTGAAGTGCATGAACAATTGAGTTGACTTCGAAGCCCGGTCGGCGGGGAATAAGTAGTTCCATATCAATTACCTTTCTATAGTTCAGTAAAGATGCATGGCATATCGCCTCTAGTCCAACTCATCTTGACATGGTCTGGCAGTCCAAGACTTTCAATTTTGTCAACATACAACTGCCAGTTCTGCAGCGACTGCGACGCATGGCGCACTATCTTGTCATGCAAAGCACGGCAAGACCTCCAGACATCATACGAATCGCTCATTTCGTAATACCAATCGAATTGTTTTAGCAGTCTCAAGTATTCCTCTTGGGTCATTGGTGTTTTCCTTTACTCATAACTGCGAGAAGAACGATACGCATTGGAGCCGATTTCTTTTTCAACGACGACAATATAAGTAGTCGGGCCATCGGTTTCGCCGAACAAGTCATTGGATTCCATGCCTTTGGCTTCGGCGATATCCAACTCCCGTTCGCATTGCACGGACCACTTGGTACTTTCAATCTTGTTGAATGTCTTGGCTACCAGTTCAACCCTAGCCTTGGCTTTCTCCGCTTCTTCTTTGCTTGGATATACCTTCCAGCAAACAAGGTTCTGGTCTTCGCCCCACCAACCTCCTTCCTGTGGGCCACCATAAAACGGATCAACCGAATACAAGGAGACATACCATTGGTCCACCTCGTTGGGTTCATCCACAACCGAATAGAACGCGGCTTTGGTGTAAGTGTCCGTCACTTGGCATCCTCCATACGAACGAACGAACCGTTTTCGTTAACAGTCCAACGCTTGCCATCGTGAATATAACGATCAACGCAGTTGGGCTGAAGAAAGAAACCGGGCATCTCGTTGATAACAAAGATCACCAACTTGTGGAGGATCTTGCGATTGGAAAGATCGGCAGTACAAACTGCACGGCGAAGATCATTCTCAAGCAAACCCTTGAGGAATCCACCGGGATGAATGCCATCTTCCATAAAATACTGCAACGTATCAAAGATATGTTGCGGGATGACATCGTATTCCTTGGACAAAACCTTGCTGCAAAACTTCATAAGATTCTCCTTCTTGGTTAGTGCCGGGAGACTGGCTCCCGGCAGGACGACGCTGGCATTCTACCACGGGCAGGCTTGGCTGTCAAGCCCCGCCTTGTCTTCAAAAATGCGTTGATAACTACTGCTATACTCACTACCAAACCATTTGTTGCGAGTGGTTTGATCAATCCATTCCTTGAGTTTGGTTTCTATTTGTTCTTTCGACCATTCTCTATTTACAAGAACTCGTTCTCGTATGGACATGGTTTTGTTCCATACATGGAACTCGAAAGGAACCATTACGAAATCCAAAGAAGCGAATATCAGTTGAATGAAAATTTCTTCAAGGCAGTTATCTCCATCCACCTCAAAGGTAAAACTTTCACCGGAGTAGTATTCGTGCAACTCGCCAATGAGTTTCCCGATATGTGCATAGTCCATATCGTAAACAATCTCGGCTAGTTCTGTCGCCGGGAATTTTTTCTTCAACGCTCCTTCGGCATATTGAAGAACATCTTTCCCGTCCATCTCCATAGGTTTCTTTTTCATGCTTCTACTCCCGGGTCAAAAAAGAATTCAGCCATGATGTCGTCAACGTTGGGTACAGGGTCGGGTTCTACCGGAACGTATTCAGTAGAATCGTTTGGCAAATACGCCTTGTCCGTTACTGCAATCACCGACCATTGCTTCCAAGGCGTAATCGGACTACCGTCTTCTTCGTATTGATAACCAATAGCGGTTTCGGGGTCGGTGCCATCGGGCAATTCAACCCGTGTCACCAGTTTCAATGTCGCAATAGACTCTACATAAACGGTCACGACGGCACCTCCATTTGAAATTGCTTTGCCAGTTCCAAGCCGATTGCTATACCGTCGAACCTATCGGCAAGCATGAGGGCTTCCTTGCTACTAGTGCGTTGTAGTTTACGCAACTCCTTGTCTCGCAAGGTATGCATATTCTGAAAGTCCCTCCGCAACTGAAGGATCATTGCCCTTGGGGTAAAGAACCATTCATGGCATTCAAGTATTCGATAGTCGGCATCGAACCAGCCAAGAAAAATACCAATGCCAATGACGTATCCCATATCGTAATCTGCTTGAAGATTTTGAGACATAGGATTACGTTGCTTGATATTTTTGGCATAACGTTTCAAGTAGAAACTTAAACGTCGCAGGTAGACAGCCAAGTGTTCGTTCATATTGTTCTCCTTAGTACGACCAGCGTTCGACGACAGTACCCCAGTCACCGATACGAATCTTGCCATCAACAATCATAAGTGTGGTGGCATATGGATCTCCGAAGTTGACATACTCAATCGTATGTCCATTGCATTCAATCCATTCGACTCCGTAACCATCAAGGATTACATCGGATATAAGCAAAGACATAGGACGACGAGGATAATTACGTCGTTGCGATTCAAGATTCATACGAATCTCGTAACCACATTCTCCGAACGCATGGCAAAGACGCTTGACCGAAGGAATATTCGGACGCTTCACAGCATGAAGATTCATAGGTTGCTCCTATAAGAGAGTGCCGGGGAGGTGAGTCCCCGGCGGGGCGACGGTCGAAGTGTACCACGGTCGGGCTTGGCTGTCAAGCCTCCCGTATTACCGGGCAGATACCATCGGTCTGGAATAGAAACCAAAGCCAACTTCTTTTGGCGTAAGGGTAGCCGTAAACTGTACGGTATCCCCTATCTTCCATTCAGCGGACCTCGGCACGGACCCATAGAGTTTGTACCCTTGGCATTGAAGGGTAATCTTGAGTGTTTCACCAAAGTCGGTGGACACATACTTCATAGATAGAATCCTGCCGGTTACGGCATGGCGTCCGGTCGGGACTGGTGCGTTGCAATCTTCGCTATTGGTACTTATATCCCAACGGCGGTGCCATCCGGTCATATATGCAATGTCTTTTGCCTTGCACCAATCCTGTTCAAGAATGCGAACCATATCAGGTTCGTCCTTTGAAAACTCCACGAACTTGGCATAGCGTTCTGGATCAAAGATAAAGTCTTTCTCCATCTCATAACGAGACCAAGAATGGTTCAAGATATCTCGGCACCGACGCCACGTTGCATTGTCGTTGCGGTTATCCCATTGATCCTTCGACGGGATATATGGTTCACGCTTGAGGTATTCCAAGATGCGGAATATCTTTTTCACTTCATGCCATCCATCGGTCAAACCTTGAATACAGGAATCGTCGAACTCCTCGTTGTCAAGGTTGACAACAAGATGCATTGCTTCCGATATGGCAGACAATGCCTTCACCAAATCGGTCGGTATATATTGAGCAACGCAGTTGCCACCGACTTGGAGCCGTTCCGTTCCACGGTTAATAACAAACGTTTCAATGCGTTTGATATTCACACCGCAGACTTGACAAGCCGCAGGTTCGACCTTGGTTTCCCGATAAGACTTTCGCATATCGGTATCCGTCAATGCCGATCCATACCATTCCCAAAGGTTACCTTCACGACGGGCAACCAGTTGCCAACCATCTGGCAAATTCGGAATGGATAGGACTACGGGAATCACGGCGATCGGCGTGGATTTTTGCCCAACGCATTCGCCTTCCGACGTATAGGTCCATACCCTTCTGGCAATATATTCATTGCCATATTCCACGGTAATACCGGGATGATTGCCCATTGCTCTGGCAATAAGTTTCTTGAACTTATCTATATTGCTGGGATGAACAAGCAGATTCATATTTCCTCCTCCGTAACCGGGACAATGCGCTTCCCATTGCACTCATAGCATTGAACGTCGTACATACCAGAGAAGTAATCTTCTCTGAAGTCGGGGTCGTCGTCGAAGTCTTCCGAAGTTAATCCTCCACAATCAATGCTGGGATTAACATGGCTTCCCTTTCCCCGGCAAGTGTCACACACTTCGTAATGACACTTGACTTTCCGTTCCACCTCGTTACCATTCTCATCTTCATTGATGACAATGGCGGTCATAGTACGTTCGTCAAAGGAAACGTACCATTTGGGTTCATTGAATGCTTGAACCCGCCAATCCCGACGATAGTTTCGCTCTTCGCAATCAGTATCGTACATAAAGTTCTCCTTACGGGTAAAGTGCCGGGGGATTTCTCCCCCGGCGGGACGACTCAGAACTTGATCTCTTTCAACTCCTCTTTGGGTTTAGCAACCTGCTCTTGAGGGAAGAGAAGATCAAACGCTTTCTGTGCAGCACTTACTGCACGGATGTACATCATCGGGTCGGCTTCGATTCGACCGGCCCAACCGGCACAATACGACACTATTTGTTCTTGGCAACGGGGATCATCAATGCCAAAGTGTTGAAGGGTAAGAGCCGCTGTCAACTCAGCGACCAACTCCTCCTTGGCATAACCATTCGGCTCAAAGGTATCTTGGTCAAACCGACCAAGATAGTTATCGTGGCCGGTGGCATGGCCCAATTCATGGGCAAACGTCTGATAAAAGACATTCGCCGAATCAAACTGCTGTGGTTTTGGCAGTCCGATAGCATGGCGAATCGGGCTATAAAAAGCCTTGTCGCCACCATATTTGAGACCGACCTTGATTCGGCCACCAGCCGATTTAAGTTCAGCCTCAATGTCCGTTTCATGCCACGGCTTATTGATCTCAGCCGGTTCCAACCCGTCAACCTGATCCCTATTGAATACCCAATATGGCTTGGCAACGGGAACACGTTTTATGGTGCTAACACCATCAACTTCCTTCTCATCCTCAAAGGTTCCATAATAGACTACTGTCGTAGCCTTTTCACCCTTGCGGACATTGCCACCAATGGATTTCCACGCCTTATAGGTGGCCCATTGGCCTGTCTCGTAACCCGCAAGTTCTCCGGTTGCCCAAAGCAACCACAAATTCATACCCCGATACGGGGTATTGTGTACTCCGTTAATGGGGCGAATATTCCCCATTGACTTCCATGGCTTTACCCACGGTGACTTACCCTCAACCAAACTTTTCTTGACGGCTTCAACGATAGGTTCAAGTGTACGGTTCATACATTACTCCTTGTAGGGTAGAGAGCCGGGGCGACCCGGCGAAGCGACGGTGGAATCTTACCACGCCGAGGCTTGGCTGTCAAGCCCGCCTCATATATCATACTATTGATACGATTCGGGATTCTCATTGAATCCCTTACAGCCTACGACTTTTCCTTCCGAATCACGAACAAGATCGGCAGGACAGAACACATCTGTCCTACCCTGTTGCCATGCAGCATTAGCAACTATTGACGAAACGAGATACAGATTGCCATCTGGCTCTGGCAAATCCTGTATTTTTCCAAAGGTAGTTACGAAAATATCTATGCCAAAGAAATTCCCAGTCCGCTGGGATTTGGTAGCAACCCTTGCCACGATTCCACTTGGTGGAATGACATGGTTGCTATCTCCAACCACATTGATTTCGTGGGGAGTGAGATTGATAAAACGAACATCGGCGTAAGTAGTATTCATCAGTTGCTCCATTCCTCGATACGGGCCACCATCTTTTGTATGGCAAGATAGTTGATGATATTGCGATGAATCTTGCGATTGCATTGTGCCTTACCGGCACCAAGTTCCCAATTGTCGGAGAGCCGTTCGATGCTCTCTCGGATGGCACTAGACTGTAGTCCACTTACGGTATATGCCGTAAGGGTATTTATGATTAGAGTCTGGTCAAAGGGACGGCCAGCCGCCATGTCCCTTGCTATACGATTGACATAATTCCGAATCTTATTGATGTAAAAGAGTCTCATAGTTTCTCCTTAAGGGGAAGTATGGGGGATATTGCTATCCCCCATTGGGTATTTAGAACTTGCCTCGAAGTCCAGCCTCAAGGCACCGCAGTCCCGATTGAACCACTTTGATCTGGTTCATAACTTGGTCTACGCAGAAAGCATCCCGATCTGCTAGATCGAATACCGTTGTCCACTCCGAACGAATAGCCCAAAATGGGGAATCCTGCTCAAGACATTCCCATACGGTGGCATCCACGGTCCTATCAATGGACCTCAGAACCATCCGGAAGTTATCGTTGTTGGTGCGAATTGTGTATTCGGCATCTGCAATGATGCTATACAACCCGGCAACAATCTGAAGGTTCTTGGCAGTCTTAGTCATAACGTACTCCTTAAGGGTAGTGCAGGGAGGCTGGCTCCCTGCGGGGCGACGACGGGAAGATTCTACCACGCCGAGGCTTGGCTGTCAAGCCCCGGCATATATGCTACGACTTGAGCATATCCCAGTCGAAGGGGAGGGTAACTTCCCTCTGAAAAAACTGGGACTTAGTACCATCCCAGTAATACCAGACTTTATCTGTCTGGCTGATACGACCACCACCGATCATAGACAACAACGCATTGAGACGGCTTTTCGTGGTAGCCGTTTTCCATCCAGCGTTAGTGAGATGCAACTCATAATCCCCAACGCTGTTGGGTTCAATCGTGGCAATAGTGTTGCCGAACAACTGAATAGTACAAGTGTGGGACTCACAATCCCAAGATACCGTGGTGTTGAAACCACGGAGCGGCTTGCCATTCTTGATGGCATTGATCATCTGGTGTTCGATAGTACGCAAAGTAACAACTCCTTGTAGGGTATGGAGCCGGGGCAACCCGGCGGGTCAACGTGGCGACAGTCTACCACGGGGCGGCTTGGCTGTCAAGCCTCGCCTCATATATCGGCGTATTCAATGCAGATGCAACATTGTCATAGATCACCATCCCGATTCCCATGCCATTCCATGCCATGCATAGCATTACATATATGAGTATGTAGTTGAGGCTGTCACCCCCGCTGGGCGCACACGCGCGTAGGCGTACCCACATATATGTATGTGATTCAGGTATGGCAAACCAATGCGATACACCAGCGTGTACGCATATATAGAAAAATATAAGGGGGAGATTTCTCTCCCCCTATGTCACATTTAGTGTGGCAACAGCAGGTTTTTAACATCCTGCAAAAGCATTAGTGCTTTTACCTGTTCAAGCCTTTGCCATGCAGGTTTATTCCCTACCATGAGAGTGCAAAGATGAGAATGGTGAATCAGCGTCTTTGCTGTTTCATACCTACACTTGCTTCCCTTACCCTTGAATGTTTTACGCTCTATCTCATAGAGCATACTGAAAAGATTCATGGGTGGTTCTATGTTGTCATGCAACATAGAGATCATCAGATCTATAACTTTGATGTACTGTTCAAGCGTCACGTTGTACTCCTTCTGGTTGGTGCTTGCACTATGTAAGCGGGGCGTCGTGGGACCGTGGCTCCCACGCTGAATATTATACCGCCGTCGGGCTTGGCTGTCAAGGGAAATTTTCGGCGGCCTCAAACATATATCGCGTATAGCCAATACACCCATGATCCATCATCATGCATCTGTATTGGGGATTATAGACAATGCCGCCAACAATGTTTTTGCAGGGGGATACAAGGCACACGTTGGTACTGTACCAATTCGTGTACACAGTACTGCTTGCCGTCCCGTGACAATGCCAAGCATTCGCCTAAGTATATGCGTAACGCATAGCGTCCCGTGACAATGCTCTGTATGTGGGTAAGTATATGCGTAAGGTATACAGTCCCGTGACAATGCCAAGGCTGCGGGGAAGTATATACAACCCACCTATGGCACCCAAGGGAGGTGACAGCCTCCCCGCGCCCGTGCATACGCGCATGAGGGTCAACCCCTGTCACCCCCGCTGGTCGCGTGTGCGTGCGTAGGCGCGTGCGACCGCGTAGGCAAACAAGTGTTTGCTAGGTCGAAACAACCCTGTCACCCCCTCTGGTACGGGAACCTGATCCAGAAAAAAAAATCCAAAAAATCACTCTTGGACACTTGGCAACCAAGGATATCGGTGATATCCTAGGATGATCCCGTCGGGAATCGGCCCGGCCGCCACCCTCTCAGGAGACTACCTTTGAAGAACATCACC
>Ga0208784_1001054_pt1 | contig 12029 bp, 18 predicted proteins | sample DEB19_08_DNA_FD_184531 | JGI IMG/M metagenome (GOLD analysis project Ga0208784, IMG submission 184531) | Aqueous microbial communities from the Delaware River and Bay under freshwater to marine salinity gradient to study organic matter... | ecosystem: Environmental > Aquatic > Marine > Coastal ...
GACAGGGTTGCCCACGCAGTTGCGACTGCCATCGCGACCACGACGACGCAGAAGACCGAGACAAGGAACCAGATGAGGATGAAGCCGATGAGCGGTCCGTGGTCCTTGATGGCTATCTGGATGCGTGGGACTTGTTTGGTGAGGGCCTGGAGGATTCCTGGAAGGGCTCGTATGAGCTTGATGAGGAAGACAAGGGCGTAGAACACCTACACCTCCCATGCGACAAGCCCGGCGCTTTTCGCAGCGTCTCGAATGCGCGTAGGGCTGTTGGTTGGAAGAATGACGAAGCCGATCTTGTGGCCTGCGCTGGAGCGACCCCTGGCGGAGTTCATCAAGGCCTCGTAGCGTTCGCCGAAGGGAACCCACGGCACCTTGTTGCGTCCCGCCCATGTGCGGACGAGTTTGCGTGCAGGGCTCTCTTCGTCTCCGGACCCCACGTGCCAGATGGCGATGGACTTGTGCTTGCGCTTGAGTGCCGAGAAGCAGTCCGCGACACGCTCCTTGGTGATGCCAAGATCGCCACCGGCGACGATGGCAACAAAACGGATCTTCATCTCCGGCGTTGCCAGTTCGAGCCACGACGCCAAGCCCGCAGCGTTTGCAGGGCTCTGGCCAGGTCGAGGAACGTCACGAGCAGCGCCACGATCGGTGGGAGCACTCGCGACAGCATCCGAATGAAGTTCCACATGAGCCTCCTATCCTGCAAAATTGCAGAACGAAAGGAAAGCAGGGCCTTCCGAATTGCTCGGAAGACCCTGCTCGGTGGTCAGAAGGGGACGTCGTCGCCCTTCCACGTCGGCTGCGTGGTCGGCGCCTCAGGCGCCGGCGCATCGGCATCCTCGGCGGGCGCCATCGTGGCGTCGGCGCGCTTGGCCGACAGGATGGCAAACTCGCCATTGTTGCCGACAACGACGTCGGTGGCGTAGCGCGTAAGGCCGTCCTTCTCGTACTTGCTGTGCTGCAGCTTGCCGCTCACGCGCACCAGCTGACCCTTGCGGCCGTGGGCCTGGAGGATCTTGACGAGGCCTTGCGACAGGACGGTGATGCGGTGCCAGTCGGTGCGCTCGACGGGCTGGCCGTTGCTGGTCCAGCGCTCCGTCGTGGCGACGCTGAGCGTCGCGAACGACTTGCCGGACTGGGCGGTGCGGATCTCGGGGTCGCGTCCGAGATTGCCGATGATCTCGACTCGGTTGACGTTGAACATCTGCTGTCTCCTCTCTGTGGGGGACCCGGAATGGGTCCAATGAAAAAACGCCGGGCCTTGGATGCGTCCATCCAAAGCGCCGGCGTTCCCAAGGCTTGCCCGCAGGCATAGGCTGCGGGGCTGACCCTGTTCCATCCACAACGGGGAGGCGTCGTCTGCACGCGCCAGGCAGCTTGGTGCGATCGTCTTGCGTCGATCTGCGGCGAGTCGTCAGCATGCTACATGGATGCGTCTCCTCCAGGTTGAACGAGAGCCTTGAGGGTTGCAGCAGCGCAGGACGCTGCAACGAGCTTGGCGAAGCCTGCGTATCGCTCGTACCTCAAAAAGACCCGCTGGGCCTTATCGCTCGGGGATCGTCCATTCCGCCTCGCTGGGCGGGATGGTTTTGACAGTGATGACGCGACGCATCGCCCACGAGGACATGGCGTTCGCGATCATCAAGACCGTCCAGATGAACCGGACGCGAACGCCGCACTTGCGGCGTCGATACTCGTCGCGGAGGTAGCTGGCGAACCAGCGAAACCGAAGTCGAATCATGCGCATGAGCGTCTTCTCCTCTGAGTGAAATCGATCAACAATCGATCAAACGAAAAAAGCAGGGCCTTTGAGCCGCTGGATGCAGGGCTCAGTCCTGGGCTTGGGGGCGGGGGCGTAGGGGGTGGAGGGGGACCGGGGGCGGAGCCCCCCAGTCCCCCTCCGGCCACCAGCGCAGGTGATGCAGAATTGAGAGCCGCCCCAAGACCCCTGCCGCTGCGGTGTTGGTGGAAGAGAAGAGCTGGCGGCGCCGTCGCGGGACGGCTGCCGCCAGCTCGAGGTGTCAGGTCAGGGCGCGGTGCTGTCCGCGTCCGGCGACGGTGCCGCCTGGGGCACCGGGCGGAGGTCGTCGCCGACCGCCCAGCCCTGCGGCGGGATGGGCGCGAAGGTCGGGATGCCTTCGCGGATGGCACGGCCGACGAGGTCGCCGACCTGAGCCTTCCCGCCGAACGCCAGCACCGCGTTCGGCCGCTGTGCAACGATCACCCGGTTGCGCGTGAACCCGGCGTCCTTGCCGTGACGGTTGAAGTCTAGACCGAATTGCCTCAGGGCCACGCGGTGCTTTCGGGCCCAGTCGGCGACGGTGCCGTCGACGCCCGCGGCGCGGTCGCCGGTGTAGAGCCAGAGTCGCTCGCCGTACTTGGTCCGCGCCCTGTCAAGCCATTCGGTGACCAGCTGCCGGTCGTGGGCGTCAGGCGAGCCCATGACCACGACGCGGAACCCCTTGGCCTCGGGGACGGCGGGACGCACGTTGCCGAGCGAGACCTCGGTCGCGAGCGCGATGGCCGGGTGGTACACCCTCTGGGTCTGCGAGGCCGGGACCCAAGGCTCGCCGACGATCTCGGAGTAGGCGTCGGTCGCGCCGTCGAGGGCGTGACGCAGCGCGGCGATGTCGGCCGCGTGCTCCGCCACGGCATCTGAGATGCGCGACTGCTCGACGCTCTCAAGCTCGGGTGGGAGTGCGCCGGGTTCGGACGCGTTCTGCGTCTCGCGGGCCATGGCGGCCTCGGTCCTGTTGAGCTGCCGCTGGATTGCGGCGCAGACGGCGTCGAGGATGTTGCGCTGCATCCGCTTCGAAACGCAGCCCTCGTCTAGAAGGTGCATTGCGTCGCGAAAGGTGCTCGCGACGCCGACCGCGCCGTCCTCCAGCGCGTCGGGGTCGGTGACCTCGTTCGCGTACTCGCGGGTGATGAGGCGCTGGCGCTGCTTGTGCGCCTCGCGGGCCGAAGCCCACTCGCTGCGCGGGATGTATTCGCCTTCGGTGGGCGCCTGCATCGGCGCCTTCAAGGGCGGAACGCTGGTCGTGTTTCCAACGTGGATCTTCGTCATGTGCAAGTCTCCTCTGTGAAGAGCGGTCAGCAACCGCCCAATGAAACCAAGCGGGGCCTTACTTGCAGGCCCAGCAGACAGCGCTACGGATCACCTCTGCGTGGCACCTCTGAGGTGCGCACTTCACGTTCAGAATTCGCATCGTCGCCTCCTGTGAAAAAGGGGCCACACACAATGTCTGGCCCCCCACCCGAAGGGCGGAGCGTAAATTGACGGTTGCTGACCCAGAGCGGGGGCAACGCATTCAACAAACAAAAAAAGAAGACATGCGTTGAGCGGAGCGTACCCCGCCCGCCCGCACCAAAGCGGGCGGGGCACGAAGCTTGCTACGCAAGCTTCGTGCCTCTGGGCCGGAGCGAAGCGGAGGACTCGGAGACGGCAGAAAAGATTGGGGCCCCGAGACGCGAAGCGTCTTGGGGTGGAATCTTTTCTGACGCGGAGAGTTCACAACGGGCAATTTGGGCTCCGTGCGCAGACCCGATAGGGCGAGCCGCCGCAGGCGGCTCGGGCGGAGCGAAGCGGAGCCTCAAGCATGGAGGGGGGCCAGAGATGTGTGTGGCGGGAGGGGGGCCGCGAAGCGGCCACGAGCGAGCCGGGGCGTGAATCGGAGCGCAGCGGAGTCGCGAAGCGGCTCCGCGTAGCGGAGAGAGCCCCGAGCGAGGGTGGGGAACCCGCATGGGGGTTCCCCACCATCGGGCGAAGCCCGATCCCCTAGGTCGGCACGGCCCCGAGGAACGAGGGGTCGTGACGGCCTGGGGGATACGGTTCAGCCCGATAGGGGGTAGCGAAACGCCCTGGTCCGTAGCGGCGCGAAGCGACGCGAAGGATCGCCGTAGGCGAAGGGGCGTAGCGGCGCGGTAGCGCCGCGGTTCGCGTAGGGGCGCCAGCCCGCTGCAAAGAAGACACGCGTGCGCGCTTCAGCGCACGCACAGCGGTCGCTCCCCGCGACAACCAAGAAGCGCGATAGGGATCGAAGCCCGAAGGGCCGAGACGCCAAAGGCGGCTCGGGGCGAAGCCCGAGAGCCCGGTCGGCGAAGCCGAATCGCCCCTGTGCGTCGCAGGCGTAATGGTTGACAGGTCAAGGATGTGGTCCTGCAATGCCACAGAAGCACCTGCAAAGACAGGTGGCATTATTGCCACTTGACAGGCGATTTCGCAGGGGCGTAGGGGAGGGGGCAGGGGGAGGGGCGAGAACGGAGGCCCTACATGCCAGCCAATGCCGATGTGATCGACCCAGAACCGATGCCGCAGCCCAAGAGGCGCGTGGTTCGGATCAAGGGGAAAGCGCAAGGAATGCGCGGCATCAACGCAGCCGACAGGGCCAACGTCGTGGCCATAGGCGACGCCAATTACAAGGCGCTGGAACTGATCGCAAAACGAGGACTGACGCAGAGGGATGCGGCAGCAGAAGCGGGGATCGGGGAAGGGGCGTTGAGTCGGCTGCTCGCCAAGCCTGAGGCGCGTGATCTTCTCGCCGAGATGCAGGAGACGCAGCTTCGAGTCCTGAGGTCAAAGGCCCTGTGCAGGACAGAGGTGCTGCTGGACGAGGCGCGAAGCGAGCGCGTGCGGCTTGAGGCAGCACGGCTGGTGCTGGAGCAGAGCAAGCCTGAGGCGGTGGCAGCGGCAGGAAGCGTCGAGCTGGTCATAGACCTAGGCTCGTGAGGTGAACCCGTAGTGCGGTGTCCGTATCCGCCGCCGCAGCGACCGGAGGAACTGGCGGAGCCGCGAGCGTTGAGACCCACACCATCGCTTTGCGATGGGGGGGGTCGAAAACGCGAGCGCGACCTCCGAGCCCTCTACTCCCCCCGCATTTTTTTCACATAGGGGACCCCCGTGATCGTTTCTCCCTCCAGCTTCCTTGCGACCCTGTCGTTTCAGGATCTCCAGGTTCTTCGGGAGCATGTCAGGCGCACGCACATGCGTGGCTGGAAGCCTGAGTTCCGCACCGACCAGGAGTGCGACCGGATCATCGACGTGATCGGGCCGCGTGTTGCCGAGCGGGCGCTCAAGGAGGCGGTTGATCGCAAGTGGTCGGATTGGCGGAGGTCTGCATGACCGAGCGGCGCCCTTCTGGCGAGGTGTGGAAGAGCATGGACCTTCCCGAGAATGCGTCGCGCAAGGACATCGACGCGGCGTTCGGGGACCTGGTCTTGCAATGCCGTGGAGATGGTGGCGTGAAGCTCCTTGCCCAGCGCATCCACTACGAGCCTGACGGCACCCATCGCCTGCTGGTGAAGATGGGCAAATCGAGGAGGGTGCCGGCCGATGGATGATGGAGAGATCAGGGATTTGGCCGAGGGACAGCACCAGATCGACGCTGCGCGGTCCAAGCGGCGCCAGGTGCGCTACAAGACCCGCGGCTACTGGTCCGAGCTGTCCAACCTCCGTCGTCGCATTGACGAGCTCGAGAAGCGCCTTGTCCTGCTGGACAGGCTCAACCGACGCTTCCAGAGCCAGGTCGAGTGGCTTGAATCTAGCTTCCCCAAGCTCAAGGAGCGCCGCTTCCAGATCGAGTCCGAGGGCGGTTTCGACTATCTGCTCGAGCATGACGCTCCGCGTCCTGTCGGGCGGCCGCCGCGATCGTTCTTCGAGGGCAAGGTCTGATGGCCGAGCCGGTCAGGATCTCCTACAAGCCCCCTGGCCCCGTGGGCCGGGACTTCATGAAGGATCCGAGCTTCGTGCGCGGCATCCGAGGCCCGATCGGCAGCGGCAAGTCCGTCACCTGCTGCATCGAGATCATGCGCCTTGCCCTTGCCATGCCGCGCAGCGGGAGGTCGAAGAAGCGCCAGTCCCGCTGGTGCGTCATCCGCAACACGCAGGGCGAGCTGCGCACGACCACGATCAAGACCTGGCTTGACTGGTTTCCCGAGCACGAGTTCGGGAAGTTCAACTGGTCGCCACCCTTCACGCACAAGATCCGCAAGGGCGACGTCGAGATGGAGGTGATCTTCCTGGCCCTGGACCGGGAAGACGACGTCAAGAAATTGCTGTCGCTCGAGCTGACGGGGGCGTGGATCAACGAGGCCCGGGAGATCCCCAAGGCCATCCTCGACATGCTGACCGGCCGCGTTGGCCGCTTTCCAAAGCTTGCTGACCTTGACGGCCAGGACTACCGCGCCTGCATCTTCATGGACACCAACGCCATGGAGCCGGACCATTGGTGGCCCATCCTTGCCGGCGAGGCGCCGATCCCCGAGGACATGGACCCCGTCGATGCGCTGACTCTGCAGCGCCCCGAGAACTGGCGGTTTTTTGTCCAGCCCGAGGCCGTCGTCGAGAAGATGGAGGGCGACGCGATTGTTGGCTACGAGGTCAATCCTGCGGCCGAAAACCTCGCCAACCTGCGCCCGGACTACTACTCGAACCAGATCGCCGGCAAGACGCGCAGCTGGATCCGCGTCTACCTCCAGAACCGTCTTGGCTACACGCTCGACGGCTCGCTGGTCTATCCGACCTTCTCCGACGAGCGCCATGTTGCGCGCTCCAGGCTCTTGCCGCTGGAAAACCACGTCGTCGGCGTCGGCATCGACTTCGGGCTCACGCCCGCGGCCATCATCGGACAGAACGTGATGGGCCGCTTCAGGATCATGCGCGAGATCGTCTCGACGTCCATGGGCGCCGAGCGCTTCGCCGACCAGCTGCTGGCGGTCCTGTCCCAGCCGCCCTTTGCCGGCATGCAGCTTGCGTTCTGGGGCGACCCGGCCGGCGACAGCCGGGCGCAGACCGACGAGCGCACGCCCTTCGACATCTTGCGCGCCAAGGGCATCAACGCCCAGCCCGCGCCCACCAACGACTTCGTGGAGAGGCAACAGGCGGTCGAGCACCTGCTCAACCAGCGCATCGGCGACCTCGAGGTCTTCCTGCTCGACCCGTCCTGCACGATCCTGCGTGCAGGCTTTGCCCGCGGCTACCACTACCCGATGGTTCAGGGTGTTGGCGGCAAGCGCCCCGCCGATCGCCCGATGAAGAACCGCTACAGCCATCCCCACGACGCCTTGCAGTACCTCGTCCTTGGCCTTGGTGGCGGCCGCATGCTCCTCAACCGCACGCCCGTCGCCAAGCCAAGCGTCGCGGTGGTCAACACGCGCACGCACGGCACGGTGATGGATCGCCTGACGCGCAGGCTGCGAGGTCGTGGTGGTTGAGCCGTTCCGCGAATGCGACTTTGGCCTCGACATCGTGACCTGGCACGTCGCCTTCGGCGATTTCCATCCCGGCACGCGACGCTGGTGGCACCTTTTCGCCCGCAAGGGCTGGCGCCATGTGCTGGTGTTTGGCTACTCACGTGGCGGCTGGATCGTCATCGACCCCTTGATGGGCCACACAGACGTGCGCGTGGCGATGGGCGAGGAGATCGACTGCACGATCGCCGTGCTGAAGGCTGGCGGCGGCCGCATCCTGCGCGTGGACAGGATCAAACGCTATAGGTGGATGCTGCGTGGGCCGGTCTATTGCGTGACCACGGTGAAGCACCTGCTTGGCATGGGCGGCCTGTCGTTCACGCCAGAGCAGCTGTACCACGCACTCCTGCGCCAGGGCGCGACCGAGGTGTTCCGATGAAAACTCCGAAGATGCCCGCCCCCGATCCCGCGACCATCGCCGCGCAGCAGGAGGCGAAGCAGCGCGCCGAGGAAGAGCGCAAGAAGGCCGAGGAAGTCGCGGCCAGCACCGAACGCCTGCGCTCGTCCGGCGCGCTTGGCCGCCGCTCGCTCTTCACCGCCGGCGAGTCTGGCTACAACTCCATGCTTGGAGGCTGATTCATGCCGACGCTGACGCCGGCGCTGGCGCGCCGAGCCTCGGAGAGGCTCGCATGAACCTTGAAGAGATCATCAAGCGTTCGCAGAAAGCGCACTCGACGCACGACCAATGGAAGACGCTTTGGGACGAGTGCTACGAGTACTCGATGCCACACCGTGCGCGGTTCTTCTCGCACACCAACGGCCAGAAGAACACGCTGAACCTCTACGACAGCACGGCTGTCACCTCGATCCACGAGTTTGCGTCGCGCCTGCAGGCTGGCCTCACGCCAACCTTCTCGCGCTGGTCGCGCCTGCGGCCAGGCCGCATCATCGACCCCGACAACGCCAACGAGATCCAGGCCAAGCTTGACGAGATTGGCGAAGAGGTCTTTGCGGTCCTCCATCGCTCGAACTTCGACAGCCAGATCCACGAAGCCTACATGGAGCTCGGGATCGGCACGGGATCGCTCATCGCCGACTACGATCGCGACGACGTCATCCGCTTCACCGCGGTCCCGCTCACGCAGATGGCGATGGATGCAGGCCCGTGGGGGACCGTCGATGGGCGATTCCGCAAGCGCAAGATCCAGGTCGGCCTGATCGACAAGGAGTGGCCCGGCGCCAACGTCCCGATGGAGCTGATGGATCGCATGGCGAACCGTCCGCTCGACGAAATCGAGGTCAACGAGGCGACTTTCCGAGACTGGTCAAAGCGCGTCGAGACCCATGTCTACGTCGTGTGGCTCTCGTCGCCCAAGGTCGAGATCCTGCGCACGACCTACAGCGGGGCCGGCGCCTGCCCGCACATCAACTTCCGCTGGTCTGTCGCTGCTGGCGAGGTCTATGGCCGCGGCCCGCTGCTCAACGCCATGCCTGACGTGCGCGTCGCCAACGTCATCGTGCAGCTGAACCTGGAGAACGCCGAGCTTGCGGTGTCTGGCCTGTGGCAAGGCGAGGACGATGGCGTCCTCAACCCCAACACCATCACGCTGCTGCCCGGGACCATCATCCCCCACGCACGCGGATCCCAGGGTCTTCGCCCCCTCGAGGTGCCAAGCCGCTTCGACTTGTCGCAGGTGATCCTCAAGGACCTGCAGGCCAGCATCAAGCGCGCCCTCTACGACGAGGCGCTCGGCCCGCCCACCGGCACGCCCATGTCGGCGACCGAGGTGCAGGCCAGGATGCAGGATCTCTACCGGCGCATGGGATCGGCCTATGGCCGCCTCCAGCGCGAGCTGGTGCAGCCCGTCATCCGGCGCACGATCTGGCTGCTCAAGCAGACCGGCCGCATCAGCCTGCCGTCCGTCGATGGCGATCTCGTGGAGATCAAGAGCGAGAGCCCGCTGGCGTCTGCCCAGAAGGACCAGGACGTCCAGCGCATGATGGAGTTCGCCGGCGCCCTGCAAGGCACGTTTGGCCAGCAGCTTCCGCTGATGATGCTGATGGAGCCCAACAAGGTGGCCAAGTGGTTGGCCGACCGCAAGGACATCCGCGCCGACCTGTTCTACACCGAGGAGCAGCAAGCGCAGATGCTGCAGCAGATGCAACAGATGGCACAGCAGATGGGGCCGCAAGCCGGAGGCGGGGGAGGAATGCTTGGATGAATCGGAAGTCGTCGCCCGGCTGAGGTCGACCCTCGCAAAGCCCGCCGACAGCGGCGTCCACCCGCGCAAGGTGGAGCTGGCCGCTCACTCCGCGTTGTCGAAGCCCGACGGCGCGATGCTGCTCGAATACCTCGAGCAACTGACCCTGCGCACCGTGCATCCGCCCGGATCGCTCAACGAAGTGCTGCAATACCGCGAAGGCATGCGCTTTGCGGTCTGGCTGATGCGTCACCTGATGGAAAGAGGAGCCATCGATGCTGAGAAACCCGTATCCGCGAAGCCCTGACGACGCGTCTGGCGCCCCGGCCGGAGGCCGAACGCCGCAGGCGGCTCGGAGCGCCGAAGGCGCTCCGGCGGCCGCGTCTTCAGGTGAGCCGCCGCCGCTGAGCGGCGCGAGGTCTGGCGGCCTGACTGCCGGCGACCAGGCCGCGATCTCTGCGCAGCGCGCCGCCAATCCGGAATCCCCTCTTCCGGATGGGTGGCTTGCAATGGAAAAGCGACCGGACTGGCTGCCCGAGAAGTTCTACGACGCCCAGCGCAAGGCCGCTCGCCTGTCCGATTTCGGCAAGGCCTACGGCGAGGTCGAGCGCAAGGTCTTCACGCGCAGCGACGACTTGCGTCGCCAGGTCGAGCGCGACTTCGAGGAAGGCCGCATGAAGGCCCGGCCCGAGAAGCCCGAGGGCTACCAGGTCAAGCTGCCCGAGGGGTACTCGAAGGAGAACTTCGAGCTGAACCTCAACGAAGCCAACCCGATGATGAAGTGGTGGCGATCGACTGCGCACGAGCTGGGCCTGAACCAAAACCAGTTCGAGTCCGGCATCGCCGCCTACGTCGATGGCATGGCTGCGGACATGCCCGATATCGACGCCGAGGTGAAAAGCCTTGGCGAGAACGGCATCCAGCGCATCGCCAACCTCCAGAAGGCCCTGACCAAGACGCTTGGCGCCGACTGGGAAGTGCTCAAGCCGCTCGCGACTTCGGCCAAGGCTTTCGAGGCGCTCGAGAAGCTTGTCGATGCACGCCTCCTGGCAGGCAACCAGCCGCAAGGTGCGCCTTCGGTACCGGCCGGCGATGGGCGCACTCGCGAAGACCTGCGCAAGATGATGATGGACCCGCGTTACCGCGACCCGTATCGCCGCGATCCGGCTTTCGTGCGCGAAGTCGGCGCTCTCCAGCAGCGTCTCTATGCAACCGGCGCATAAGCGATAGGCGCACAGACAAGGGGCGGGGTACGGCGAAGGAGCAATTCGCCTACCCGGCCCCGTTTTGCGAGAGCCCCGGCCCGCAAGGACCAACCGGCGGCGGCGTGAAGGGACCAACCGGCAGCGCGGTTCAACCCAACCTGCTCAAGGAGATCCCTCATGTCGACCTCGATCGACAACAACTTCATCAAGCTCTTCGACGACGAGACCTTCGTCGCGTTCCAGCGCGATGGTTCCCAGCTGCGCGGCACGATCCGCGAGAAGATGGGCACCGGCAAGACGTTCCAGTTCCACAAGTACGGTTCCGGGACGATGTCGACCAAGGGCAAGCACGGCGACGTGCCGGTCATGAACGTCGACCACACCAACGTGACGCTCACCATCACCGACTACTACGGTGGCGAGTACATCAACGACCTCGACGAGCTCAAGACCAACATGGACGAGCGGCAGCTTGCCGCTGGCGCGTTGGCCAAGGCTGCCGGTCGCAAGGTCGACGACACGATCACCGCGGCTGCCTATGCGTCGCTGCCTGCCGGCCAGCAGATCGCGGCCGCGGCAACGGGGCTCACCCGTTCCAAGGTCCTGACGCTGATGGAGCTCATGGGCACCAACGAGATCCCGGACGATGGCGGCCGCGTTTGCCTCATCGCGCCGGAGCAGTGGACCAACCTCCTGACCATCTCCGAGTTCGCGTCCCAGGACTATGTCGGTCCCGACGCGCTCCCGTGGAAGTCGGGTGTCACGGCGAAGCGCTGGCTGGGCATCATGTGGATGCAGTTCACCGGCCTCACGCTGTCGTCCACGACCCGTCGATGCCTCGCCTACCACAAGTCCGCGATGGCGCTGGGCATGAACAGCGAGATCCGCACGAACTTCGACTGGGTGCCGCAGAAGGGCGAGTATTTCGCCCAGGCGCGCATCGCCGTCGGCTCCGTGCGCATCGAGGACACGGGCGTGTTCCAGATCGACTGCACCGAGACCTGAGGAAGGAGAACCTCCCATGGCATTCACCGCCAGCCAGCTCTTCCGCGTCGCTTCCTTCGGCGCCAACGGGCTCTACGTCTACATCGACAAGGACAACGACGGCGCCGCGACCGTCGACACCTCGGGCTACATGAGCGCTGCATTCGAGCAGCTCAAGGTGGGCGACGTCGTCCTGCGCATCTCGGCCTCGGCGTTTAGCTCGACGCTCAACACGATCACCACGGTCGGTACCGCCGGCTGGCATGTCGTGATGACGAACGCGTCGGGGGTCGTGAACCTGAGCGACACGCTCGCGCTCACCGTGACCAACACCGACTGAGCAACTGGCGGGGCCTTGCTTTTGCAGGGCCCCGCCTTCTTCCTGACGGCGTGCTTGGGGTCGTGCAATGGCCGACACGAAGATCGACATTTGCTCTCGTGCTCTCATCGA
>Ga0208784_1001057_pt1 | contig 12013 bp, 13 predicted proteins | sample DEB19_08_DNA_FD_184531 | JGI IMG/M metagenome (GOLD analysis project Ga0208784, IMG submission 184531) | Aqueous microbial communities from the Delaware River and Bay under freshwater to marine salinity gradient to study organic matter... | ecosystem: Environmental > Aquatic > Marine > Coastal ...
GAGCGCAGCACGCGCGGCGTCGTTTTGGGCCACAGCGCCCTTTACGTCAGCGACGCGTGCCAGCATACGATCGGGGAGTTCGAGGGCTATGCGCGCCGTCGCGCGCGCGATGGCTCGCTGACCGAGGACGTTGAGAAGATCAACGACGACGCGATGGACGCCCTTCGATACGGCGTGATGGAGCTGCACCGTGGATGACAGGCATACCTTCGATGAGGCTCGTGGCTGGCACGCGTTCTTGAGCGACGCCTACCGCGGCGGCTGGCACTGGGAGCACCCGAGCTCACCGACGCTGGGCACCGCGCGCCTCTACGGTTACGAACTGCGCCGCACCGAGAGCGGTCGAGAGGTCGCCGTCGAGGTGCCACGCGGCACCGAGCGAACCTACCTCGTCCCGTGGCAGGGCGAGCAACCGGCGGATTTCCGACGCCGTCGGCACCTCGCGTTCTACGCGAACCTGACGGAGCCGGTGGTCGACGCCTACGCCGACGCGGTTGCGCCTGGCGTGTCGCGCGACCTCAGCGACCTCGGCCCCTACGTGCAGGATCTCGACGGCGAGGGATGCCGGTGGCCCGAGCACGTCAGCAACGTGGCGCGGCAGATCGCGGTGCACGGCGCCTGCGCCGTCGTGATCGAGCCGCCGCGCCGCAACGCCGCGACGACCCGCGAAGAGGAGATCGCTGCGAAGGTCAGCGTGCGCGCGCGGGTCATCCCGCCGACCGCGTGGGCATGGGCGCGCTACGACGACGACGGGCTGAGCGAGTTCGCGTACGCGGACGACGCGGTGGTCGACGAGACGCGCCAGACGCAGATCGTCACCATCTGGCGCTACACCCGCGAGGGCTGGGAGCGCCACGTCGCCAGCCTTGGCACGTCGCAGGGCGTCGGCGAGGCTGTGCTCGGCCAGCCGGTGTCCAGCGGTCCCAACGCCACGCCGGGTCGCGTGCCGGTGGTGTTCGCGGCGCACCGTCGCGACCCGCTCTCGCGCGTGCCCTCGGGCCGCTCGCTCGCGGCGACCCCGGCGGCGATCGGGCGACAGGTGTACCAGTTGCTCTCGCAGGTCGAGGACACGCAGCGCCGCGCGCCCCCGTTCCTGTCGGTGCCGACGACGGCGCGGGGTGGCATCGAGCCCGAGGTTGACCTGCGCGTCGGCCCCGGCACTGCGCTCCCCGCGCCCGAGGGTGCCGGTAGCCCGCAGTGGGTGACGTTCCCGCCGGACTCGCTCACCGACCTGCGCACGCACTGCCTGTTTTTGATCGCGCTCGCCTACCGGACCGCTGGCCTCGAGGTGCAGGCCGACCAGAGCGCGCAGACGCAGAGCGGCGAGGCGCTGCGGGTGCGTTCGCGGGACTTCGAGGCGCGCGCTCGGCAGTTCGCGCAGGATCTCGAAGCGTACGAACGCAAGGCGCTGTCGCTGGTGGCCGATCTGCTCGGTGTCGACCTCGACCGCATCACCGTGACGCTCAGCTACCCGAAGCGGTTCGTGGCCGACGACCCCGCCGAGGCGCTTGCGAAGGCGACGCTGCTGCTCACGCAGGTCGGCGACCGCATCGGCGCGACCGGAACGGTGCTCGCGATCCGGCAGGCGATCAGTGCCGCGCTCGCGCTGGACGACGAGACGCTTGCGAAGGTCGTCGCGCAGATCGAGACGGAGTACGCAGAGTCCGAGCAGGAGCGCGAGGGCAGGCCCTCGCAGCCGCCGCCGCCGCCAGCCGAGGAGTGATCCATGGCCGTCGTCCCGATCAGAGGTCTCACTCGTCTCCGCGAGATCGACAAGGCTGCGGCACTCGCCATGGCCGCGATCGGGCGCGTCCCTGGCGCAGCCATCGTCCTCCCCAACGACGCGCTGCAGAAGCTCCGTTGGCTCGAGCGCGGAGGCAGAGACTTCCGTGAGGTGACCAACGTCATGAAGGCCGAGGTCAACGACGCCTTCGTCGACGCCCTCCGCAAGGTCGCTGCGGGCAAGGCGCCGGTGAGCGCGCCGTGGAAGGCCGCAGCCGAGGCGTACCGCGACCGCCTCGCGACGCGCCTCGCGACGAGCGGTGGCGACGTGCGGAGCCGCCTGCGCAAGCTCAAGCCCTCCACCATCCGCCGCAAGGGCCACAGCCGCATCGGCGTCGACAGCGGCCTGCTGCTGAAGCAGGTCTCGACAGCAGCGACGCGAGTGACGAGAGAGAACGCATGACCCCAACGTGGCTCCGCACCCATGACGACGCGCTCGACCTCCTGCGCTACGCCGTGCCCGGCGCAGTGATCGAGCTCGCTCCAACCCGCGGCGGCGGCGACGGCGCCCGCGCCTACCAGATCACCCTCGTCGGCGCTCGCGTGCGCGTCACCGGCGGCGACACCTACCACCTGCCCTGCCTCGCTGCGCCCATCGCGCGGCGCGCGCGGGAGATCGCAGACGGCCTGCGGGATGCGGCGCGACAGTGATTGCGCTTGACACCGACGCCGTGCCAGAATCGACGCACATGGACAACGTCCAGCCCAACCCCGCTCCCGTCGTCGCAGCTCCCGTCGTGGCGCCGCCTGCGCCCGCTCCGGTCGTCGTGGCTCCGCCGCCGCCCGCGCCTGTCGTGGTCGAGCCGCCGAAGCCGGTCGATCCGCCGAAGCCCGCCGCGCCGCCTGCGCACGACGGCCATGACGTTATGCGGCGCGCGCTGGTGCGCTCTGAGGTCGTGCGCGTCGCCGAGCGCGTTGGCGCGATCGACGCGGACACCGTGCTCGCGCTGGTCGCTGACCAGTTCACCGTCGCGGACGACGGGCGCGTCGTGGTGTCGCGCGACCCGCGCCTGTCGATCGAAGACCACCTGCGCGGCTACCTCGCATCCAAGCCCTTCCTCTTGCGCCCGCTGGCGCCCGCCGGTGGCTCACCCGCAGCCGCGGTCGTGCAGCCTCCGCAGGCGCCGGCGCCGCCCGACCTGACCTCGGCCTCGGGCCTGACTGAGCTCGCGCGGAAGACGGCTGTCGCGCTGGGGCTGCGTCGAGGAGTCTGACCCGTGCCGGTGCCCGCCCGCTATCAGCACATCAACTTCACGCCGCCGAGCGGCGTGCGGGATGCGCTGCGCCGCGGGCTCGCGCTGCACGAGCAGGGCTTCTCTGGCGACGGCCTGCAGTCCGAGACGGTCGCGTGGGCGACGCGCATGGCCAACGGCGAGGACGTGACCTTCGAGAAGGCCGCGAAGATGGCCGCGTGGTTCGCTCGCCACGACAATGAGATTGAGCGGCGCGCGCGCGAGCGCGACAAGACCTCGCCCGCCTACGTGGCGTGGCTGCTCTGGGGTGGCGACCCCGGCATGGCGTGGGCTGGAAAGCTCAAGCGCCAGATGGACGCAGCGGACTCAGACGAACTCACCGCCCGCGCTCGCGCGGGTAGGAGCTAACGGCCCGACCCGGCGATCACGCCGCGCGCTCGGGCCTTCGCGTGATAGGCACGCATCATGTCCCAGACCAACGCCCTGCTCGCGGGCATCGGCATTCGCGAGAACGTCTCCCCCGGCATCCCGATCGACCTCGTTTCGCGGCCGACCGATTTCTACAACTTCCTCCTGCAGGGCGGCCTTGTGCGTCCCTCGAACGGCGCGCAGCCCTTCGAGTGGAACGTGCAGTACTCGTCGACCGACAACGCCGAGATCTTCGTCGAGAACCAGGCGATCGGCAGCACCAACCGCCGCAACCTCGCGCGCGCCTCGCTCGCCCCGTTCTACCTCCGCGCGGTGGCCTCGGTGACCGGGCACATCCTCGATCAGGTCGCCCGCGGCGGCACCTTCGAGGATCTGCTGCAGGCCGAGATCGGCAACGCGACGAAGGATCTCTACTCGCTGCTCGAGTCGACCCTGCTCGGCTCCACGCAGGACCGCGGCATCGCGTCGATCGTCGACAGCGGCGACACCTACGCTGGCCTCGCCCCCGGCTCCTACTCGACGTGGGCCGCGTACGAGCAGGGCATCGGCGGCGCGCTCTCCGCGGCCGTGATGCACGACACCTACGAGGCGCTCACCACGACCCCGTACAACGCCACGCCGAGCGCCATCCTCTGCGCCGCCAACCAGATCACCAACTACGTCTCGATCATGGGCGCGTCGTCGTCCTATTCGCGGATGCAGATCCCGGTGCAGGGCGCCGTCGACCTCGGCCTGCTCCGCAGCGCGCCCACCTACAACGGCATCCCGCTCATCAACATCCGGCGGATGACCACGACCGAGATGTACTGGCTCGACCTCTCCTCGGGCGTCGAGCTCGTCATGCACCGCGACCTCAAGGTCGAGCCGTTGGCGAAGGTCAACGACAACCAAGAGGTCGTCGCCTCGATGGCCTGCGCGCTCAAGGTCGCCAACCGTCGCAAGCACGGCAAGCTCACCGGCATCACGGCCTGATAGGAGACGACGACCATGGGAACCGCAACTGCTTCCGTCCTCTCGAACGAGCTCCACACGCACGGGCGCCGCGCGACGATCATCATCACCGGCAGCGCCTCGTACGCCACCGGCGGCGACACCATCGACCTGTCGGCCCTCGCGGGCGGCGGGTTCACGAAGGTGCATGGCGTGTCGTTCGTCGCCATGGGCATCGGCGGCGCCGCGAACGACAAGTACCGCTTCGCCTACGTGCCCGCGGCCGCCTACGCGCCCGCGACCGGCGTGCTCAAGATCCGCGACCTCTCGGCGGCTTCCGACGCCGAGGTCACCGCAACCACCGACCTCTCCGCGGTCACGTGGATCGCGGAGGTCGTCGGCGTCTAGCCACACAGGAGTCCAACAATCGTGATCGTTCTCCCCCTCGCCTTCGACCGCTGGGCCACTGTCGAACACCTCGGCGACCAGCAGCGCCGCGCCTACGTCGCCGACGAGCTGCGTCGGCTGGACCGCGACGGCGCCCCGCTGCTCACCGTGGCGCTCTCGCAGACCGACGACGCCGTGCGGCACATCGCTGTGACTGCGCTGCGCGACAACGCCGACGGCGAGGGGAGGACGATCTACGACCACGGGCGCCAGTGGGTGCTGGCGCTCGTCGAGGGCGAGGCGCCGCCAGACCGCGACGCGCAGGGGCGGCAACTGCCGCCTGAGCTGCGCGGCAAGGTGCTCCGCACCAAGGTCGCCAACCTCGGCGGCAACGTGCCCGCCACCGCGGACAAGCACGAACTCGGTCGGTGGAACGCCGAGGCGCGTCAGTCGCGCGAGCGCAGCCGAGGCGACCTCTACCGCTACGTCGACATCACCCGCAGCCCGTCGCCGTTCGCCTTCGAGGACGCCGTCAAGGTGCTCTCGATGTGGGGCGTCGGCGTGAGCGCGAAGCAGTACCGCCGCGCCTCAACGCCCGACCGCCGTGGCGTCGACGAGGAGGCCCACGGCCAGTGTCTCTGGCTCGTCGCCGAGCACCCGCCGAAGCCCGCGGCGCCCGCGCCCACCTCGAGGAAGGCGGCGTAGCGTGCGCTGGGTGCAGTACCAGGGGAGCGGCACGATCGCGTTCGACCTGTCGTCGCGTCCATCGGGTGCTGGCACCGCGACCGTGCGCACGCTGGCAGGCGCCGCGCTGACGACGCCGACGCCGACGCTCGACAGCGTCAACACGACGCTCAGCTCGGCCGCTGCGGCGGGCGCCTCGTCGGTGTCGGTCGCCAGCGCGACGGGCATCGTCGTCGGGCGCCGCTACCTCATCGGCGGCGCCGAGGCCACCGGCGGAGAGTCGGTGCTCGTCTCGTCGATCAGCGGCACCACCATCTCGCTCGCTCGCCCGCTCGCCCGCGCGAAGGCCAGCGGGGCGACGTTCCAAAGCGCCCGCATCTCGGTCGCCATCTCGTCGGCGTGCACCGTCGAGATCGCGCGTCAGTACCGGGTCGAGTGGTCCGACCCCGACACCGGCGAGGTGATCGCGATCCCGTTCGACGTGACGCGCTATGCGCCGCGCTCGCACCTCACGGAGTCGCTGTTGCTCGACCTCGATGCGGCGCTTCGCAAGCGCCTGCCGTCGGGCGCGTGGGTGCCCGCGCTGATCGAGCGCGCGTGGGAGATGCTGCTCGACGACCTCGGGACCAAGGAGCGCCACCCCGGCGGATACGCTGGCGTGATCGAGCTCACGACCGCCCACGCCTACCGCGTGCGCGCGCTGGTCGCTGAGACCGACACGACAGCCGAGGGCGTGCTCTACCGCGACGACATGCGCGAGCGGTTCCGGCAGGAGCTCGACCTTGCGCTCGCGAGCGTCGCCTACGACGTAAACCAAGATGGCAACGCCGAGGTGGGCAAGGCCCTCTGGCGCGGCGTGCCGCTGCTCAGGTCGTAGCCATGGCGTACTTCTCCGCCCACCGCACGCTGGCGCTGTCGCTGCTCACCACCGCTGCCGGTGAGGCTGGACACACGATCACGGCAGGGCACTTCCGGCTGCCGTCGGGGCCGCTTGAGACGTGCGAGCCCGACGCCGTCGAGCGTGCGGTTGAGGTGCAGATCCTGTCGTCGGCGCCGCTCGGCGGCTACCAGAACCACCTCGACGGTCGCGACCTGCGCGTGAGCCCTGTCGTCGTCCGCGTCGGCTACCGCTACGAGCCCGAGGGGTCGCTTGACGCAGGCGTCGACGCCGCGCGCCTGGGCGGTGCCGACCGCGGGTCGATCGAAGACCGCGCGAGCGAGGACGCCGCGCTGATCCTCGGCTCGGTGTCGTGGCAGCCGTCGTGGGCGGGGCTCGACCCGCACGTCATTGACGTTGCGCCCGCCGAGGACGGATGGTCTGTGGAGTACCTCGAGGACCGCGCCGTGCTGTCGGTCCCGTTCCAACTGATCACGAGGGCCACCTTCCCCGGAGCGTACGGCCCCGTAACCACATGAGATCACCGTGAGCACCACCCCGATCGACCACGTCGCGTTCGAGCATCTTGGCGCCGTCTACTTCACCGAGGAGAGCACCTTCGGCACCACCGGCGCGCAGCTGCGCCGCGCGGCGCCTGTCGGCGACTCCGTCGAGACCACCGCGACGCAGGTGCTCGTCGACGCGATGAAGCTGTCCCCCGTGCCCTACGACGCCGTGACGCCCATGGCTGGCGACAAGGGCGGCACCGTCAACTTCTCCTACTACCTGCAGCCGCCTGCCACGCTGCTCGACGAGACGGGCACGCTGCCGACGGACGTGACGATGCCGGGGCGCATCCCGCTGCGCGTCGTGTTCGGCGGCGAGTCGATCCCCGACGTCGGCACGCAGGCCGCGACACCGACCAGCTCGACCGAGTTCACGGTCGACAGCGGCGACGGCGCGGACTTTCCGGCGGGGCAGATCATCGCCGTCGCCAACGCGAGCAACGGGCTTGAGGTCGCGCAGGTTCGGTCACGCTCGACCGACACGCTCACCGTCTACCCCGCGCTCTCAGGCACCCCGGCGAGCAACGCCGACGTGGTGCAGATGGTCTGCTACTACCCGACGCGTACCAACAACCGCTCGATGTCGGTGTCGGCGTCGTCGCGCGACACCTCGCGCCAGTACACCTTCAACGGGCTCAACGGCTCATGCGCGCTGCGCTTCGAGCGCAACGCCCTCGCGCTCGCCCAGTTCACGCTCAACGCCGCGACCTTCACCGGCCCCTCGTCGCAGGGCCTGTCGGTCGCGCGGTCGGAAGACCCTGCTGGCTCGCCGCTCGCGGTGCGCAACGCGATCGTGTGGCTCCAGCCCGTCGCGACGACGACCCGCGTCGACACCGCGATCGACACCGTGGCGATGGAGCTGAACTTCGGCAACATCCACCTCACGTCGCTCACCGGCACGCTGGAAGGCAAGCGCGCGGTGGCGCGTGGCGAGGGGCTGGTGCAGGCGTTCGCGAAGATCACGCTCGAGATGCCCGACAACGCCGACGTTTTCTCGTGGTTCGACGCGGGCACCGAACTGCACTTCTCCCTGATCGTCCGCGCGGGCGCCGCCGCCTCGCGACGCCACGTCGTCGTGATGGCCCCGCAGTGCGTGATCGAGTCGATCCCCGAGCGGTTCAAGGGCGAGGGCAACCTCACCAAGCTCCGCGTGGTGCTGCGCACCAAGATCAACGAGCAGTGCAGCGGCACGCTCGACAACGAAGAGCTCGCGCAGGCGCCGTTCATCCTCGCGCTGGGCTGACAGGAGAGCATGGACCCGACGAGCAAGACCCTCCGCGTGGTGCGTCTCAACCCGAGCGACCCTGACCCTGCGCTCGACGTGGCGGTGATGAGTCGTCCGGTCGACGGCGACTCTCTCAGCCGCGCCGCGCGCTACCTCGTCACGCGCGACGAGTCGCTGTTGGTGTTCCGCGAGGCCATGGCGCCTACGTGGTTCCACCTGCGTCGGCTCTCGGCGGCGTGGATGGTCGACGTTCTCGACGGGCTGTTCTCGGCGCCCGCGCAGCGGATGCTCGCGTTCCGCGCGGCCTGCCACGCGGTCGAGGGAGACGAGATGCTCACGGTCGCGCAGCCTGGCTCGAAGGGGGCGCGGTTCGTGGCGACCGAGGCGCATCACGGCGTCGGCCTCGCCCCCGAGGAGTGGGTGCAGGAGATCGCGGATCGATACGGGCTGGAGACCGTGCAGGAGATGGGTCGCGTCGCGATCGACCTGTCGCGTCTGCCGAAGGCGGCGCGCGGCCCTTTCGGCTACTGGGCTGGGTCGGTAGCGTCGCCCTGACTGAGGCGCTCGGCGACGCGGCCTGTGGCTGCGACCTAGCCGAGCGCGCTGCGTCCGAGACAGACCCGCGCGGCGCCGCGGTGCTCGCCAGCGACGCCGCAGCGTGCCGCGCGGAGTGGCGCTGCCCGCTCGCCGGTGGGCGCATCGATCCGAGCGCGCTGCCCGAGACGCACCGCGCAGCGATCGATCGGGCGTCGAGGCTCTGCCACGCCGAGCATGGTGAGATCCGCACCTGTCCGGGGTACTATCCCCGCCGTCCGGAGGCCCACCGAGCGGTGACGCACCTCCGGTGGCTCCGCGCGGGCGCGCTGCACCTCAGGTGTCCGCACCCCACCGGGGCCGAGGTCGAAGCTCTCGACCTCGTGCAGGACTCTCTGGCCTCCCGCGAACGGGACGAGCTAGAGCGAGCGAAACGCAAGGGCACCGACCGTGGCTGACGACGCACTGAACGTACTCGCCGACGACCTCCGCGTGGTGCGCCGCGCCATGGCCGACATGGCCAAGAGCGCGAAGGAAGCGAAGGACGCGACCGCCGAACTCGGCGACACATCGGAATCTGCCTCGTCGGGCGTCCAGCGGCTTGCGGGCGCCGTCGGCGACACGCTCAAAAGCGCGTTCTCGCAACTCGCATCTGAGATCCACAACGCTGCCGTCAACGGGTTGGAGAACTTCGTCAGCAACCTCCCTGAGGCTGCGGCGGGCGCCGAGCGCCACCAGACGGCGCTACGCCAACTGGGCGGTGCCTACGCCTACGTTCAGCACGCGACCAACGGAGTCGTGTCCGCGGAGCAGGCCGCACTGGTGCAGCAGCGCGCCATGCAGGCCGGTCTTCGCCTATCGGCGCAGGAACTCGCCGCAGTTACGTCGAGGGCGCGCGACTTCGCGCGGTCGACCGGCACGGATATCAATCAGGCGCTTGAGCAGCTGACCGATCAGCTCATCAACCCCGGCGAGGAACTGTCAAAGTTCGGGATTCGGCTGCAGCAGGGGATGGAGGCTGGCGATCAACTCCGCGAGACGCTGCGACAACTCACCGATCAGGCCAGCCGTACGGGCGCCGCGCAGGTATCGCTGTCAGAGTCGCTTGAGATGACCACTCGCGCGCAGCGCGAGGCCAACGAGGCTCTCGCGGGCTTCATCGCGCAGAAGCTAGAGCTCGCGGACTTCTTCACGCAGTTCAGCAGCTTCCTGACCGACACGATGTCTCAGGCTCGAACGTGGGCCGAGACATTCAGCACGATGGGGCGCGCGGTCGGCGGCACTCTCGCAGAGATTACCGGCATGGGGCGTGGCAGTTTCGGAGGCCCCGCCCAAAACCAAAGCGCGTCGGGCGCGTTCATCGAGCAGGCTGGACCGCTCGCGCAGCAGCTCCGACAGCGAGGTTTCACACTTCGCGGTGTGCAGCTCGGCGAGGTCGGCGTACAGGCGACGCCAGAGCAGCGGCGCCAACTGCTCCAACTCCTGCAACGCAATGCCGCGACAGCGGGACGCGCGACGGCGGCGCAACAGGCAGAGCTCGACACGGCGCTTTCCGGTCTCGTCGGTCAGGCGCAGCGTGGCTTCGGAGAGCGTCAGGCACAGGAGGCCCAGCGCCGCGCCGCCGAGGAAGCTCGCGCTGCTGCCGAGCGACAGGCCGAGATCGACCGGCGCAACCGTGCGAGCCGCGGAGCAGGCGGCGGCGGCGGCGGTGACAGAGCAGAGGCCGAACGGCTCGCCAGAGAGCAGGCCGATCTCCTGACTCGCGAGCCGTTTCGGCGCCTCCCGACGGATACCGCGGGGCTGGCTTCGTTCTTCGCCGGTTTCCGCCCCGGCGCAGAGCGCGTGCAGGCTGGCCTCGGCACCGCCGATATCGCGACTCGGTCGGCGATCGAGCGGATGACTTCGGGACGGTCGGCGCTTGAGGCCCTCGACCTCACGGGACGGCGGCAGGAAGGCCAGCGGCAGGAGCTGCTGGCGCGCGGTCGAGAGGACGCGGCAGGGCGGCTGCAGGTGCAGACCCTGCGGGAGCGTCGCACGGCGCTGCTCGACCTGCTCGAAGCGAACACCGCCTACATGGATCAGGCACGCCAGGCGAACGCGAGCGAGCAGTCCATCAACGACCTGCTCACGCAGCGCATCGGCATCCAGACCTCGCTCGCGGAGACCACCCGCGCGCTCACCGAAGAGCAGAACCGGTTCACCGAAAGCCAGCAGTTCGTGCTCGACAAGGCGACCGAGGTCGCTGGCGTGCTGGGCGGGAGCCTCGTCGACGCGGCCTTCGCCGCGATGGACGCGCAGGCCAACGCGGGCGCCACCTTCGCGCAAGTGATTGAGGATCAGACGCGCGCCTTCCTGCGCAACCTCGCGAAGCAGTCGGTCGTGTCGGCGTTGCAGGAGACTGCCAAGGGTTTTGGAGCACTGGCGATCGGCTCGCCCGGCGCCCTTGGGCACTTCAAGTCCGCGGGCCTCCACGCCGCCGCAGCGGCCGCTGCGGGAATCGGAGCGGCTGCCATGGGGCCACAGACCTCCGCGACGCCTGCGGCCGCTGGCGGGGCTGCTGGCGCGGGCACGACGACCGCGGCTCGGGCAGACGACCGGCAGACCGGCGGCGGCGGCGGTCCGCTGACGCTGGTGGTCAACGTGTCGGGCGCCGCGTTCACGGACGCGGGGGTTCAACAGGCTGTAGGCTCGGCCCTGCGCGAGGCCGTCGGCACTGGCGCGATCCGACGGGAGCACCTCGTCGGTCTGCTCGGAGGATGACCCATGGCTGAGTCGCTCGGATACCTGCTCGCGCAGAGCTACCGCATCACGTCGACGCAGACGATCACGACCACCGACGACCGCGGCGGGCCGACCAACCGCACCGTGGCTGCGGCGTGGTACCGCACGCGCCTCGCCAACGGCGCGGGCACCGCGCACAACGACCCCGCCGAGTTCCTCGCGGCCGTCACGGCGGCGCTCGGGTCGCTCTACTGGCTGCTGACCATCGCGCCTGCGACGGGCAAGGTTCAGTTCACGTACCTCGGCGCGACCTCGGGATCCATCAACCTCTCGGGCTCGCCGACGCTGCGGGCGCTGCTCGGGATGACAGGCAATGTCCCGAGCACTGCGACCGGCACGACGTACACCGCGCCGCACCAGCCGACGCACTGTGTCTTCGCGGCCTTCGTCGACCCCGACTCGGGCTGGGTCGACCAGCCGCAGCGGTACGCGGCGTCGTCGATGCCCGACGGCACCGTCTACGGATGGCACGACGGGCGCGCCACGTTGCGTCGGCAGGGCGCCTTCAAGCTGTTGCCGAAGGACTCTGGTTTCGTCACGTCGCTCAGCTCGACCTCGACGCAGGCGTACCCGGTCTCGTCGCGGTGGCTCTCGCCGTCGACCGGCGAGCCAGCGCAGGCGCCGC
>Ga0208784_1001059_pt1 | contig 11996 bp, 25 predicted proteins | sample DEB19_08_DNA_FD_184531 | JGI IMG/M metagenome (GOLD analysis project Ga0208784, IMG submission 184531) | Aqueous microbial communities from the Delaware River and Bay under freshwater to marine salinity gradient to study organic matter... | ecosystem: Environmental > Aquatic > Marine > Coastal ...
TTCTGTAGCACAAATTATTGTCTGCACAGTATTGTATAATAATATCTGTAGCAAGCATATTGTTAAATATACGGTCGCCAAGAATAGATAGGGCTTCGTCGCGTGGAAGCGAAGAAAAACGTTTATATGTCATAGTTTGGAACTTAACAGGCTCGTCAAGTTCTTGCAAATTAAGACTTATACAACATAAACCATAAGACATAATGATGCTCCTAGAGTAATAACGCTACTCTATTATACATCGACAAACGTTCGTGTCAACCTTGATTTTTCTTCCATGAGAAAAGACTATTTAGCCAAGCTTTTCTCTTTGAGCAATTACATTCTTTTAGATTGAAAAACTGTTTAAATCTTTCTTCTGTAATACCTACTGACTGTAGTGCAGACTCTACCATATCTCCAAGCCCCACAAACTCACTCTTTAAATAATCATTCTTATCTATACCCATACTCTCTAGCTTTTTAATTACAGTATCTATATCCTGTTTAATTGCATTATTTTCTTCTTTTGATGTCATTTTTTCTCCCCTAATTGTGGGTTTTATTCCCCTTTATTGTCTTTTTCTATATTTTTCTGTGGGTTAAAAACCACTATCAACATAATATTATACACCATAAAATAACAAAAAACGGGTAGATAATCAAAAGGCTATATATTCATTTTACACTATAAAACAATATACATAATATACATATAAGGAATAGTACTCATACACACTGAGGCTGAATTGGTTTAAGATAATATATTGAAATTCAACCAGGATAATTCACATATTAAATAATATTATTATATTGTTCCATCTTTCTTGAGAGGATACTAGGGTAGGTATGAGTAGGGTATATAGGAGTATATGTATATGTATATGTATATATAGAAAAACACCCCGCACCATCTCTAGAAAACAGTACGGGGCTTGAAAAAGGTAGACCTAATCGGCTTCCATATTCGATAGAGCGTACTCTATCATGGTTATATATTGGTCCACCTGTAGTGGAGTAAGCTCTTTACCATTAGCAGCCATAGAGTGTCTATAGGCTAAACGCTCTTTTTTATTATAATTAGTAATACTCTTCAATTCTATGAGCTTTTCTTCATCTTTTACTTTAATAATTTGCTTTAGAGTCCTATATATATCATTATTGTTGTAATCTTCTCCATAAACTTCGCTCATATGGGCGAAAAAGTCTTTTTTATTAACCATACTCGTTACTCCTTGTGTAATTTCACCTATTTTGGGGCCAAATTATATAAAATAAGATATATTTATTACATTTTTAACCTTGGGTGAATAGGAAGATTAACCTTTAGTATTTTGTGTGGACTCCTATACATATTAGGAATAACTTGTGATGGAACTTCTGGTCCCATATATATATACCCATGTCCACCATTATAAACGTGTAGACCCAAGGCGTCTATGTCACTAACAGTATATACCCCAGCATCAGTCAAGTATTGACGTTCGCCATCAGAGTTAAGATAGTAATTACCAGACCTACCAATAACTTTTATACGATCACCGCTCTTCAAACTTGTCCAATCGTTTATATGTTCATACTTCTTTGGTTTACGAAACTTGGTCGGTTTACTTTTAGAAATAGCCCCGGCTTTAAATTCTGTATTACAGTGTTTACAAATATGTGATCTAGCCCCATTAATGTTATTACAATTCTTACAAAGTTTTTGTCCACGTTTTAATTTCATATTTATCTCCAAAGTCTAAAGTCACTGACTACCAGTACAGGCCAGATCTGAATTATTTAGGTAAGACAGCCCCTTGATTATACATCGGACTTGCTGAGTTGTCAACTTTAAAAAATTCAAATCTCACTGACTACCAGTAACGGCCAGAACTGATTATATTAGGTAAGACAATCATGCGATTATCTTAAGTTCTCCAGTACTACTATTAAAAGATGTGAAGAAACTTTTGCTGATATATTTACCTTCTATATCATTAACATAACGCTTACTATATACGTTAACGCGCCACCGATCATCGTATACGTTAATGCGGCTTTTCCACATGCTTAAAAATAACATCGCATGGCGTAATATTAAAATGATTAATTTTCTTATCTGGAAATCCTTCAACATTCTTCATAGTATAATTCTCCGTAATGAAATCTCACTGACTGTATTGCAATATGTTGACCTCAACGCTTCGCGTGAGACACCCCGCATCTTGCGTAGATTACCTATCTTCTCTATTTTAACATATAAGAGAGTACGATAATCCACGATCCCCATTATACCATATCGACATACTACACACAAGTCCTTGAGAAGAAACAACTTACGTCTGTTTTGATTCTAAATCTCACATACACTTGACGTAAGTACTTGAAAATAAAAGACTTATGAATTGAGCGGGGGGCCGCGTTCGCCCTAAACCCTTGTGGTGCAAGGACTTAGAACGAATCACGGGTTAGAGCTACAATGCTTCCCAAGCTTTTTGTATTGTCTGAGCCTCTTTCTGTATTTGTGGGTGTACGGGCGTATCCTTGTGGACCTTTTCGTATTGTTTTATAGATGGATATGATAGATCAACTATAGACCATTCTAGATTGTCTTCTATAAACGAAGAGTCCATATTACCAAGAAGATCGTGAAGGTGATCAGGATCGTCAGCCCGCACAACAAACTGAGCAGATTTAGAACAAGACATTATCATATCAACTTTATACTTTGGCATTTATTTTCTCCTTATATAGTAGTGAGAGCGGGATAGCGGGCGAATATATAAATGTATCCAAAATACCCGCTACCCCAACCCTCCCACTAACTAAGCGGTGAGACTGAACACCTTCTCGTAATCCTTATCGGTAAACGTATCCGCACGACGAAGGATCGTAGCCCAGCGGTCTGCGGACGTTCCCATCAGACTGCCAGCGATTTCGTCAAACTTCACCCATGTAGTGTTATCAAACTTCTGTCCCGCACGGGTCAGACCGTTGATAATACCGAACAGATTACGATTTCCAGCCTCATATTCTCCATACTGATTCAGAAACTCCGTAGCCTCACGCTTGCTCAGTTTATAATCTGAAGCATAAGCCGCGATGACACCCTTCACACTAGCCTTGCCAGTTTCCATAGATCGGGTAGCAAGGAACTGCTTAATACCCGGAGCGAGCAACGGAATCTGATGTTGAATATTCCTAGCGATTTCCAACTTCAAAACGTCAAGGGCGATCTTGCCACGGTGAACGCGGCGAATCTTCTCCCCTTCCGTTTGACCCCAAATGCACCCGTTCATACAAATCGCACGAAACAGGCTAGGCGTCTGACTAATACGGCGAGTACCAATCTCGCAGTTACCAACACTAATCATACCACCATAATCACTATCGTCAGCACCATAATCCATGATGGTATCGGGGATAAGGATATTACCATAGATAGTATCCTCATCGCCACGCCAGTGACTGAAACGACCACCGGGAACAAACTCCGCGAGGGTTTCCAGATACCAGCGATTGTCAACCGGAGCATACTTGTCGGTCACGAACGCACGGCAAGTACCATCCGTATAGGTACGGAGTCGGAAAGTCTTATCACCGTCAATCCTACGCAGAGCGTTGTTACCAACGGTAGCCATAGTATCGGCATCGCTAGAATCGAAGTTTTCGATATTACGCATCTCACGCAGGAACGACGAGGAAGTAACTTCCGTTCGCACACTGAACTGCTCAATAGCATGATCAGTAGGACGGAACTTGCGACCATCCTTCAACTGAAAATAAAAGTCATTATCACTGGCAACACAACTAATATCCTTAGTCGCCACCATAATATCCTCGCGGTTTTCCACCGCAATCTGGCAAGACTCCATGACCTGTTCGTAGGTCTTGGTCTTAGCCCACCAATCCTTATGCACATGCGTACCATCAGCAAAACCCGTACCGGTTTGGCCCTGTAGAGTACGAACAAAAGATCCAGCATCAATAGGGCTATCAATCGTCAACTTATTGTAACTCATCATCATCTCCTAGTAGTGGGTAACTAACAACTCTCCTATTATACAGGCTCAATCGTCGCTGTCAATAGCATACAAAGAATCAAAACACGAACCGCAAGTATTAGAAATAAGCAACTCACGCTCATTTGCAGAAAGATAATACAATACTTTTTCAATCGCCCCAGAACCAGCCACCCAATCGACCAAATCTTCTTTATTGAGAATAACACAGGTAGTGACCCCGCAATGCCAACACTCAATATCCAGAATGTACGAACGATCTTGATAAGCGGCTACCATATTTTCACCTTTTCCACGATCATACCATATAGAATCGGCTTGTCAAGCACATTTCTTGAGAAAAAAAATATTTGACGTAAATCCTTGTGGTGTAAGGACTTACGATTCGGGCGGCGGGCCGCGTCGGCCTTAAACCCTTACGTGGCAAGGACTTACGACTAATCCAACCTAGTCTTAGGGGGATTGTAGTAGTTATCGAATATTTGTTGCCAAGTAGGAAAAACGTAAAATGGGTCAAATTCATTAACACATTCGCCTGTCCTATCATTATAAACATCGTAGAAATCTACATTACGATTGTCCATATCACGCAGAGATTCATAACAAGCATAAACGCTGTACTGAACATCATCCATAACATAAGTAGCAACCCGCTCATTCATCTGTTGGACTCCTTGTGCTTCTAATGACCCACGTATCCATACCAATAATACTATCATCACTTAAACAAGATAAAGAACTTAATACCTTGTTTTGAAAATCAATTGACATTAAATTCTGTGCTATATTATTTAGTACATTTTGCTTACTTGGATTATCTGGAAGATCATCCAGCAATAAATTCAAAACTACTTTTACTTCTGTTATATTCATATTGTTAAAATGTTGGGGGAATATTCATTACGATATAATATAATATCTAGAATGATTCTTATTTATTTTGGTACAACAAACTCCACACAAAAATCATAATCATAAGCTCTATCAAATGCTCTCCCTAGATTGTTCCTCTTGCCAGTGCAATTTCCTATGGCAATTAGAGCATAAGACAACGCACTTGTCAAGTTCTTTTTTTACAGTTTCTACGCCATAATGCTTTTTATTTTGACCAATAGTAAATAGTTTATCATCTTTATTTTTATGATGGAAATCTAGTGTTGCTGGATGAGTTTCGCTGCATATAGAACAACCATCTTTTTTTCTATTAGATTTTAGATTAGATACTATACTCTTGGTTTTTATTTTATTTTCTTTTGCTTTTTCTACATAGTATTGTTTATTATTTTTATAATGCTCCTTTATGTATTTATTTTGACACTCTTTACATTTATAGTTTAGACCGTCTTTCTTTTGTGGATTCTTAGCAAAACAATCTAAAGATTTTTCTATATTACAGGTTGTGCATATTTTTGTATTCATAAAGCCCTCCTAGTAGTATATACACAAAAGGCTTTTATAAGACTCAAATATACAAATAGGGCGGAAAGGAATCGAACCTTTTTGACGACCTTATAAGAGTCGCATCTTTTACCATTAGATGACCGCCCCATGCGTGGGTGATTCACAGCATTATACTATGCACCACCCACACGGTCAAGGGAGATCAACGATAGCAGCGCGTTTCGATCATCTTATCGCACAGCAGGGTACGCACCGTCTGATCTAAAGCACGAACCACGGCATAGCGGCCATTAGGGCCAGTACCAACACGCTCAATGCGACCAACATGATACTTCAGCACATTCTTACTGCCGTGCAGCGGATACTTGCACTTGATATGGCGGTTCTTACGAAGGCTAGCAAAGTTATTAGACATATTCATTCTCCCTTAGTTAGTAAACATCTTCTCAACATCAGCAAGGGCATACGCAGCCGTCTTGCCATTCAACACAAACGTCACACCGTCACGTTGGATACTAACCACCTTACCGTACTTAGTATCGTCATTCAAACCAAGAATCTTCATACTTTCTCCTTTGACTACTACTACCACCAACTATCATACACTACGGTTAGGCCAGCATCAAGAGCCTCGCGGGCTTTTTTGATAAATTCCAAATCTTGACGCTGATAATACTCGTCGCTATCACTACCAAAGAAAAACCCGGCAGTAGATGGCAACTCTCCATCCATCACATCTTGTTCTAGATTGTTTAGATCCTCATGTGTCAACTCAACAGGAACACAATTGAAATCACTCAACCCCATAGGATCAGAATCGGCGTTTTGGTTTTGGCGACCTTTCTTTTCCCAAAGATTTTCCATCCAACCTTGAAGATTAGGATGCTTACGCCAGTAGGCGAGTTCCGACTTTTCTCCATTATTATCAACAGCGTATGCGTACTGATCTAATCCGATGACACACCTCTCTTTCTTTATTCAAACTGTGGGTTTTGGACGAAAATGTGTATTATATTGTATAATCCCATTATAGCACAGGAGTCAAAAATGTCAAGTGGTCAATCTAAAAAATGTACGAAGTGCAAAACCACAAAGCCGTCAAGTGAATTCTACAAGGATTCTAGCCGTTCTGATGGTTTAAATAATATGTGCAAACCGTGTAGCAAGGCTAAAGCGAAACCGTACCAAACAACTTATTCTAAACACTATTATCAAAAACATAAATCAAAGATTAACGAACAACGTAAAAATCGTTATCATACAGATAATCAACATCGTCTTGCAGAAAATTGTAGATCAAGAATAAGGAATCTTCTTTCCGGTCTTCATAGATCCAAAAGCACTCTACAGTTAATTGGTCTTAATTCTTGGGATCAGTTAATGTCTCATATTGAAGATCAATTTACTGATGACATGTCGTGGGATAACAGGGATAAATGGCATATTGATCATATTCGTCCTTGTGCTAGCTTTGACTTGACTGACGAATCTCAGCGGCTAGAATGTTTTAATTACAAAAACTTACAACCTTTATGGGCAGTTGATAATCTAAGGAAAGGGGCTAGCTAGAATGGATACTAGGCTACTACTACTTCACCTAGTATCGACATTCTAGCCTACATACCTTAGAAAATCAAGCCGTAGCCGTGGCAACTTCGGCCTCGACCTTGACAGGCTTGACCTTCTTGACCTTGGGTGTAGCAAGGCTAATGCCAGCAACACGCTTGGCCCAAACCTTGACACCTTGTTCCTTCATTGACTCAACCTTGACAGGATGAACCGCAGAAATCGTGCCAATACCATCAACCGACGCCATAAGCGAACCACGAACAGCGCCCGCATCCACACCGACCGGCGAATCCGTCAAAATATCGACCGTAAAAGAAAACTTGTGCATAATCAAACTCCTTATTCAAGTTAGTGCTAATCAACCATTACTCCAATCATTCTACCATTCATTATCGACCTGTCAATACCCCAATCTTGAAAAAAATTTTTATTTGTCATAAGTTGTTGGAAAATAAGGACTTACGGCGAATCCGGCCCCCCGCCTTATTCCTAAATCCTTGCGGCATAAGGACTTAAGAGTTTTCATAGACAAGCCTCACGTATTTATCCACCAGTTCAGAAGCCGCAATCTCATGAGTAGAGATCAACTCTTTAGCTTTATCCACATTACTTTTACTCATAGCTCCCATACGAGAGTTAAAAAAGTTAATAATATAAACCATAGCTTTTTCACGATCTTCATTCATGATGGGTAATCCTTTGGATATGGTTCGGTTGGTGGCTCTGGTTTGTCTTGTCCCTCGTCTGGCATCCACCACGGAGCATCCATACGATCTACAACACCACCAATAGTACCTTCGCCACAAAAAATAAGATGCTCACAATACGGATCAGATCGGTCTATCTTATACGTTCCACGCCAAACCCCAATAGGTTCACCATAATAAATAATCTTCTGTCCATCAATAGGACGACGATATCCAAAAAAACTAAGCCATTCCATTACCAACCCTCCGGCATAGGACATAACCTACGAGAATCTTATTATAGTATTTCATCAGTTATTCCTTGTTCTTCAAGATTACTTTCCAGAGAATCACGCCAATCTCTCACATTAGAATCCCTGATAAAATCAATCAGGGCATCACACGCCGCTGAGTTGTCTGATAGGAATACTTCAATCAGACTTCCAAAACGAAACCCGTGAGGCTTATAGCCGAGAGCCTCAATGATTCTTTCCAAGTTTTTCAGGCCGCTATCGCCCTCAAAATTATGAATCCCCTCTTGATCCATAAATTCTTCAAGAAGTTCATTCATCATCTTCTACTCCAAGGATTTTGTATTAAATCGTGTGTCGGGAATCCAACCCGATAGAGAGCAGCATAAGCCTTTCCATAGCCTAGATCGGCAACCCCATACACCCATTAGATGCAGACGCTGTTTGCTGGGCTATCTCTCTAGTAGCGGCAACTACCACACGTAAGTTTGTATTGTTAGGACCGATTGTAGCAGACGTTTCCTAGGACATCAACTACCGTTTTTACCGGCTACTCGGCCCGACATAACCAACAAGTTTTCACTTGTACTGCAATCATTCTACCATCTATTATCGGCTTGTCAATAGGGTTTCTTCATCTTTTATAGATCATACTCGTCACGCCACTGTTTGTCAAGAGCCTTTCTGGTTCGCAAACGCTTGGGACGATTATCGAACGTAGTATCCCTGTGTTCCTTGTGTCCCTGTCGTACTTCCCACGGCTTGATAGCCTTGATTTTGATAATGTTGCGGCGAGGCCGCATATCGTCGTTGTTGTGGAGCATAATCGTACCATTGTCCATTTTCGTGTAAATAGAAAACCTTGTCTACATTAGGATCATAAGCCATTACGCAGTATTGTATAGGATAAACGGGCTTTGTCAAGCTCTTATTTATTTGAGGGATTTTTATTTCTCCCTTTTGGTAGTCCTTGATTCCGTTGTATGCTAATCCCAAAACTGCAATCAAAACACCAATCCACTGAATCATATTCGCTCCTTTAGTTGTGTCCTTTCTCATACACTGACTATCGGCAAAGCGTTATTCGTAACTTTAGGCTAAGACACTTTCTTCTGGATAACCTTTTCTACCCAAACTTCTTTACCGTAAAATTCTACCGCCCTTCTCTCAGCTTCCACAATCGTCAAAGCTTTCACATATCCCGCAAAACGGTTATTCTTCATAACTCTCCAAAGATACTCTATCATACGTTCCTCCTATACACACTATACCCGTAGTATCGTCAAAAGTCAAGGAAAATATTTAGTCTACGTAAGTCCTTGGTGTGTAAGGATTTATGGCAAATATAGCCCGCCCCGCCCGACGTAAGTCCTTGCCCCGCCTAGACTTACGCCCGCCCGCTCATTTCTTTCCAGATGGTCAAATCCGCTTCCGCCATCGTCTTATCGGGGTAGTAATGTTCAATGTAATCATATGCAATTCTCGACCATAGTTCATACTGTCCAGCACTTTGCGGTGTTACTTTGGGCGCAGTTTTTTCCCATTGACGTAGCCACCTGAGAATATGGGTGTCGAGGATGACGTACGGTGTAGACTTCCTAGTATGTAACAGGAAGAATCTCGCTGTCTTTTGTCCAACGCCGGGGATGTCTAGTAGATCACTGAGCAGACACTTCCGCAAGTTCAACGTAAGCGAACCCTTGAAAGCTTTACACAGTCGATTGTACTGTCCAGCCTTGTGATGTCTCAACCATCCCTCAATACCACCGAATTCCTTTTCACGCCCGTCAATCCACCGCAGATATTCAAACGGTGTCATATTACTACACTCTGCCGGTTTCATCATTGTGGCCAGTTTCTTGCTTACAGTGTCGGAATTCTTTCCCGCCACCATAATACAAAACAACCAGAACAATTCTAGTTCGCCCTGTGTGCGATTGTACTTCGTGACTTGCTTGGGATCGATGACAACGTTCACTTGTCGATACTCCAGTTTGCTTTCTTGATAACCTTGCTCGCCTTGATCACTTGGGTTTTACTGTCTGCCGTGATATGGTTACGAAACCCACGCTCGTCGATGTAAAAGTACTCGTCGAGAATGTCATTCTGGTTCGTTTCCCATAACGCCAGACAAGCCGCCTCTAGTGGCGTTTTGTTGGTGGAATGGATGAGTTCAAGCGTACCGCATTTGGTGTAATACTTTGGCATCTAAAACTCGATGTGTTGAGCGGTGATTTCAGTTCGGAGGTATTCCATGTCACAGTCACATTCTGTACACATGGGTTCGCCGTTGTCTTGATAGAAGTCGGGCGATACTTCGCAGTCATCCTTACACTCTGGGCATTCCCAGATATGAAAGACTTGTTCGTCTGGAATAGTAACACGGGCAGTCGCCATGATATCTCCTAGTGAGCAGGGAATAGTACATTTGCACCACCGTCGATGCACATGTCACAAGCCTTACTGTATCCATCGTCACCTTTTTTCTTCACGCCGCTGCATGTTACAAACGTGCGACCCTTACGAATCTCTGGGCACGTAATGAAACGCTCGTTTTCAAGGATAACAAGCCCCGGCAACGCCTTTTGCCACGCTGCCTTTTTCGCGGCACCACGCGGACGCTTTGGGGCGATTGCTTGTGCGGTATCACACCACGCGAACAATGTAAAACCAGCGGCTTTTGCGGCTCGCAACTGGTCACCATTTTCCACGCTAGCGTACACCGACATATACTGTGACAACGCCGAAAGGCGAGCATCATAAATATGAGTGTAAAACCACATGCGAGGCAGTGTACCGCCATCCTTGACGATAGACTCACAAGCCCACGTTACATTCGCGACGTATTCATCGTCGAATCGTTCGGCCACGATGTTACCATCGGCCATTTCATTCTTGTTCCAATCGCCACGCTCGTGCCAGCGGATAGATTTGCCACGCTTCACCGCGTCAAGCATCATCGCACGGATTTTGCCACGCTCCGTGATAAGATTCACGAAACCGGCCACGCGGGCATTCTTGTACTGGTTCTCGGTCGCTTGGGCATAGCACCCATTGCCAAGGAATCCGCACGACTGCGGGCAAGTATCGCCAACCGGACGCGAAACCACAATGCAATTCTTGCCAAGTTTATCATTACCTTCTGCCGTTTTCATTCTCAATTCTCCGTGTGATACGTCTATCATATCACATATATCGGCACAGTCAATAGGCTTTCATGAAAATATTTTGGGATGAGAATTGGCACGGGGTTTGCTGGGGTGGGATTTGGTATGGCTTTTGCGTCGGCTGTCGCCGTAAGTCCTTGTGGGGATTAGACTTAGGACGGACGCGGCCCGCCCCGCCATCCGTAAGTCCTTGCGGGCTATAGACTTACGTTAACTCTACATAATTTAATTATTCGTCAGATACTACTACTGATATAGTTTTGTAAAAAATATGTCCATTACAAACATCTTCTGGAAATACCCTAAATTCTTCACCAGTGTCTTCATCTACTACATCAAAATATACATCTTCGCCCTCTTCGCTACCATCTCCAAATAATGTATAATTAATGCGATAAGTACCCTCTCCATCAGTATAGAATACCGATTCAGAAGCAAGCGTTAGAATTTTATCAATACGATCCATCAGATTTCCTTTCTAATCAGTACCTATAAAGAGTAAATAAATTATACTAACAATAACAAGAATTTCCAGTGCGTCATACATAAACTGCTCCTTTATTGCTATTCTATACTAATCTTAGTGGCTTGTCAAGAGAAAAAATTATGACCCCACAGGGAAGAACATAGAGTAGCCCATACCGGTAACGCTCCGGTGTCTCAGCCTTGAAAGGGCTGCGTCATAACTTCTAGACTAATGGGCCATAACACGAAGGGTAGGATTCGAACCTACACAGAGCAAATTAACAGTTTGCGGCACTACCATTATGCTACCTTCGTAAAGTTCCGAGACTACGATTTGAACGTAGAAAAACTGATCCAAAGTCAGTCGTGATACCGTTTCACCATCTCGGATCAAAAAGCCCACAACTAGAATCGAACTAGTATCAGATGATTACAAGTCAACTGTAATGCCATTATACTATGCGGGCTACCAAC
>Ga0208784_1001062_pt1 | contig 11974 bp, 18 predicted proteins | sample DEB19_08_DNA_FD_184531 | JGI IMG/M metagenome (GOLD analysis project Ga0208784, IMG submission 184531) | Aqueous microbial communities from the Delaware River and Bay under freshwater to marine salinity gradient to study organic matter... | ecosystem: Environmental > Aquatic > Marine > Coastal ...
AGTTCGCATGGTTTAAGTGATTGGGGGGCTAGTCCCCCCTTTCTTATTTTGGGGGTTTTATGGCTACTTTTAAGTGTCTGCAATCAGGCAATCTTGTGACTTTTCATAATCAAGTTGACATTGATTCGATGAAAGGTCATCAAGGTTATGTGAGGGTAGATGAAGTAGAAGTAACCATAGAATCTGTAGAATCAGAAATCAGAACAGATACCGCCTTTCGTGCGCCTGTCATCCCCACAATTAAGCGTATGGGAAGACCCAGAAAGGTAGTTTTAAATGTCTGATGAATTTGGCGCAAGAGACTTTGGCAAACTAGAGGCTCAAGTCGAGGCTTTACAGAAAGAAATGCACATTCTTAGTGCAGATGTAAAAGCCTTACTAGAACTTGCCAATAAGTCAAAGGGAGGCTTTTGGATGGGCATGACCATAGCCTCATTTGCTGGTGGCGTGATTACTTTCATTGCCGATAGGTTGTGGAAATGAAAGAAGGACTCTTATCAGGTCAAGTCTGTCCATTGCCTACTCAGGACATCGAACTTAACCTTAAGAACCGCAACAACGCTTTCAAGAACTTTGGGTATGGCGCACCAGACCCCAATCTTCCAAATCATGCGTTTTGGCTGAAAAAAGCCAAGATGTACAACGCTACTGTTGATGATGTCAAACAGATGCGTTGCGGTAACTGTGCCGCATTCATTCAAACCCCAAAAATGATGCAGTGCATCAAAGATGGTCTAGAAAAAGGTAAAAGCTCAGAAAATGAGCTTGATTACGATCAGCAGTTTATTGATGCCGCTGATCTGGGATTTTGCGAGTTATTTCACTTTACTTGTGCCGCTTTGCGTACCTGTGATGCTTGGAAATCTGGTGGTTCAATCAAGAAAGACTAAGGAGAAACCCTATGAAGAAACCCACAATGGCTCAGAAAAAGGTTGGAAAAGTCATGCACGAGTACAAAGAAGGAACTTTGCATTCAGGCTCTAAAAAAGGCAAAGAAGTGACTTCTCGTAAACAAGCAATTGCTATTGCTCTGTCTGAAGCAGGAATGTCCAAGCCAAAAAAGAAGATGAAATGAAGCAAGGACTCTACGCCAACATTCATGCCAAACAAGCCAGAATCAAAGCAGGGTCTGGCGAGAAGATGCGTAAGGTAGGTAGCAAAGGTGCTCCTACTGCTGAAGCCTTTAAACAGGCGGCAAAGACTGCAAAGAAACCTAAAAAGGTGAAGTAATGAAAACTCCAGCTTGGCAACGCTCCGAGGGCAAAAATCCCAAAGGGGGATTGAATGCCAAGGGGAGAGCATCTTATAATGCAGAAACTGGTGGCAACTTGAAAGCACCAGTAAAGTCGGGGGACAACCCTCGCAGAGCAAGTTTCTTGGCTCGCATGGGCAATATGGCTGGTGCAGAGTACAAGGATGGTGAACCGACAAGACTGCTTCTTTCGCTGAAAGCATGGGGTGCATCCTCAAAGGCTGACGCAAAGGCAAAAGCTAAAGCTATATCCGCAAGGAACAAAGCGAAGGCAAGCAGATGACATACTTAGAACTTGTAAACGATGTTTTAGTCAGGTTACGAGAAGAAACAGTTGCTACTGTTTCTGAAACTACTTACTCGTCTCTGATTGGTAAATTTGTTAACGATGCAAAGCGTCAGATTGAAGATGCCTTTGCATGGAATGTGCTTGGCACAACCATTACTCTTAGCACTACATCAGGCACATACTCTTATGCTTTGACAGGTGCTGGTCAAAAATTCCAAGTTCTTGATGTATTGAATGTCACAAGCAACATTCGCATGAAGAACATTGATTTTGCAACCATGAACAGGTTTCAGAATTTCTCTACTCCTGTTAATGGAATCCCTGCCTATTACGCATTTGATGGTGTTGATGGTAGTTATGACACAAAGGTCACAATTTATCCTCGTCCTGATGGCGTGTATAGCATTCCATTTAGTCTGACAGTTCCTCAAGCCACATTGTCTTCTGACTCAACTGTTGTCAAAGTTCCTGACACATTGGTTGCTCAGAATGCTTATGCTCGGGCTTTGGTTGAGCGTGGTGAAGATGGTGGTCTGTCTTCATCTGAGGCTTATTTACTCTACAAAGCCATGCTCTCTGATTACATTGCATTGGAAGGCACACGCTATCCTGAGAATCAGGAGTTTGTTGCGATATGAGCCAACCTATTCAGACTTTCAGCATCTCAGCCCCAGGTTTTTATGGGCTGAACACTCAAGACTCGCCTCTTGATTTGAATGCTGGATTTGCATTGGTTGCGACTAATTGCATCATTGACCAATATGGTCGTATTGGTTCACGCAAAGGATGGTCAAGAGTTAATTCTTCTTCTGGAAACCTTGGCGCAAATGATGTCAAAGTCATTCATGAATTGGTACAAGCTGATGGCTCTTTGACTGTATTGTTTGCTGGAAACAATAAGATATTCAAGTTGGGTTCAGGTAATGCAGTGACTGAACTCACCTATGGAGGTGGGGGTACTGCACCAACTATTACTGCAAGCAATTGGCAGTGTGCATCTTTGAATGGCATTACCTATTTCTTCCAAACCAACCATAACCCATTGATTTATGACCCTGCTGTATCGACTACGACATACCGCAGAGTTTCAGAGAAAACTGGTTATGCCGCTACAGTTCCTGATGCTGACATTGTGATTTCAGCGTTTGGTCGTTTATGGGCGGCTAATACATCATCAATTAACTCTACTGTTTACTTCAGTGATTTGATTTCAGGTCATGTGTGGTCAACAGGCACTGCTGGCTCATTGAATGTAAACAATGTGTGGGTGAATGGTGCTGACCAGATCACTGGTTTAGCGGCTCACAATGGTTTTTTGTTCATCTTTGGTAAGCGTCAGATTCTTGTTTATCAAGGTGCAACATCTCCATCAACCATGTCAATCAGTGACACTGTTGAAGGCATTGGTTGCATTGCTCGTGACAGTATTCAAACCACAAGCACTGATGTGTTGTTTTTGTCAAACTCTGGTGTCAGATCGTTGATGAGAACGATTCAAGAGAAGTCTGCGCCTGAAAGAGACTTGTCAAAGAATATTCGCAATGACTTGATGGGTGCTGTGGCTGGTGAGACATTGACAAACATCAAGTCTGTGTATTCAGAGCGTGAAGCCTTTTACTTGTTGACAACCCCTAGCATTGATACAACTTGGTGCTTTGATACCAAAGCCTATTTGCCTGATGGTTCTGCAAGGGTGACTACATGGGATTCAATCACGCCTAAGTCTTTCTTGTCTCGCAGAGATGGAAGTCTTTACATTGGCAAGAATGGGTACATTGGTTACTACAACACTTATCAAGACTACGATACCTCCTATCGTATGTTGTATTACACAAACCATGCTGACCTTGGTGACCAGAATGTGACTTCAATTCTGAAGAAATTGTCAACAGTGGTAATTGGTGGCTCTAACCAAGTTGTGACATTCAAGTGGGGATTTGACTTCAAGACAAACTATTTGTCTGCAAGTGCAACCATTCCAACTCAGAATGTCTATTACTATGGTGTGGCAGAGTATGGCGCAAATGCCACAACAATTGCCTACTATTCTGATGGTGTTGCATTGCAAACATTGACAGTTCCTGCAACTGGAACAGGTAAGGTTGTGCAAACAGGTTATGAATCAGACATCAATGGTTTTGCCTTGTCTATTCAGAAGATTGAGATTCAAGCCAAAAATGGCAAGATGAGTTAAAGGAGAATTATTGTGACTGATTACACCAAGAGTACGAACTTTGCTACAAAAGACAATTTGTCTTCTGGCAATCCATTGAAGATTGTCAAAGGTACTGAGATTGATACTGAATTTAACAATATTGCGACTGCTATTGCAACCAAGGCAGATTTGGCAAGTCCTACTTTTACTGGTACGCCAACACTACCAACAGGAACGATTGCAACAACTCAGAGTTCTGGTAATAGTTCAACAGCTATAGCAACTACTGCTTTTGTTCAAGCGGCAATTGCTTTGTTATACCCAGTAGGTTCAATTTACACAAATGCTTCTGTTAGCACTAACCCAGCAACATTGCTTGGTTTTGGCACATGGACTGCATTTGGTGCTGGTCGTGTCATGGTTGGTTTTGATTCAGGCAATTCGTTGTTTGACACTGCTGAAGAAACTGGTGGTAGTGCAGATGCAATTACTGTCAGCCACACTCACACTGCAACAGTCACAGACCCCGGACACTTACACACACAAACAGAATATAACCAGCCCGGCATCGGTAATGCTGGCGGTGGTGGCGCACGAGTTAATGCTCAAACAGCAAATACTGGAAGTGCTACTACTGGTATCAGTGTGGCGATCAGTACAACTGGCTCAAGTGGCACAAATGCTAACTATCAGCCGTATATTACTGTTTATATGTGGAAACGCACAGCATGATGATGCAAGACCCTGAATATCGCATTATTCATCACTTCAGTGATGGGTTGTATGCCAAGGAGTCATTCTTCAGTGCTGGAATGAGCATCTTGAAGCATACGCATGACTTCAGTCATTTGTCGATATTGGCTCATGGGAAAGTTGCTGTATTGCGTGGTACTGAAATTGATATTGTTTCTGCGCCAGCGTGTATTGAGATCAAAGCAGGGTTGACTCATGGTGTCAAAGCAATAACAGATTGTGTTTGGTTTTGTATTCATGCCACTGACGAAAAAGATGCGTCTAAAGTGGATGAAATTTTGATTAAGGGAGAATAATTATGCCGTGGATTGCTGCTGGAGCATCATTACTTGGTGGATATTTAACGAGTGAATCAAATAAAAATGCGGCTGATACTTCTGCACAAGCACAACTTGAGGCGGCAAGAATAGCGGCAGATGCGGCTAGGTTTCGTCCTGTTGGTGTAACAACTCGTTATGGAGGGTCAAATTTTAAATTTGATTCAAGTGGTAATTTGACAGGTGCTGGTTATACAGTTAGTCCTGAGTTAAAAGCATATCAAGACCGATTACAAGCTCTTACAGGCAATGCATTATCTCAAGCAGAGATGGCACAGCAACAGTATGCTCCGCTTCAGCAAGGGGCTACAGGACTGTTTAACTTGGGTCAACAGTATTTGGCTCAAAGTCCTGAACAAGTGGCGGCTCAGTACATGGCAAAACAGCAAGATTTGCTTGCGCCTAGCCGTGAGCGTCAATATGCTCAGTTGCAGAATCAGTTGTTCCAAACAGGTCGTGGTGGTCTGTCTGTAGGTGCTACAGGTGCTAGACCAAGTGGTGCGGCTGGTTTGGGTGCAACAACTCCTGAAATGGAAGCCTATTACAACGCATTGGCGCAACAAGATGCGGCATTAGCGGCTCAAGCACAACAGGCTGGTCAGCAACAGGTGGCATTTGGCACAGGATTGCTTGGACAGGGTGCTGGACTGCTTGGACAGTATCAAGCTGGTCAAATCGGTGCTTTGACTCCATTTACAACATATTTAGGTGCTGGTTCTTCTATTGAAGACCTTGGTCAAAAATCATTAGATATTGGCGCTCAATTAGGCGGTCGTTCAGCAACTGCTGGGCAAAATGTTGGACAGTTCTTGTATGGCGGTGGAATAAATGCCGCAAGAACAATACAAGGTGGAGCGGCTGGAAGTGGATTTGGTTCTGGCTTAATGGGATTAGCTAATAATCCAAAAATTACTCAAGGCATATCTGATTGGTGGAACAACAGGAATCCTTATGTAGCAAATACATCAGCTTTTGATTATGGTCAGACATCAGGTTGGTCTGATGGTAGCCCAGTGACTATGTTTTAAGGAATAAATCATGGCGACACTTTTCTCTGAAGAAGTTTCTTCAACACAAATACCAAATGTATTGGTCAATAGACAGCCAAATGCATTTCTTGCAGACAGTATTGTTGACCCATCTGTTATTCCAATTGACCAGTCATTAAAACTCACACCTACTTCGTATTTGCAAAATCCTATGGTGTTTGAGCCAATGAAGTCTGCACAACAACCATCTATTGTTGGTGGCTTGTTTAATCCTGAGTTGCGTAGTGCCGCAGAAATGGAATATTTGCAAAAACGGCAAGATGCAATGAAAAATGAAGCAATGGCTTTTGCTCAACTGACTCCAGCACAACAAGCACAATTTGGCTTTTATCGTGGTGGTCAACAGTTGGGAGATGCTATTGGTGGTGCTTTGGGAGGTCAAGACCCTCAATTACGCATGATTGGGTTACAACAGCAGATTTTGAGTGAACTTGACCCAAGTGACCCGCAACAACAATTAACGATTGCTCAGAAGTATGCAAGGGTTGCTCCTGAATTAGCTATGAAAATTGCTGATTCTGCTCGTAAATCACTGTCTGAATTGGCATTAGAAAAACAACGCACTGCTGAAAAAATGACTTCTGAACAGCGTAATGCTTTAGCTTATGCTGATACTGTTGGAGCAAGAGGAACGCCAGAGCATACTGAAGCATTTAAGAGTAGATTAGAACAATTAAGTGTAAAACCAGAAGCTACTTCAACTGAAATGAAGAATGCCACAGCACTTGCTGATTCTGTTGCCAAACGAGGAACTCAGGCTTGGAATGATAAATACAACTCTGAGTTGATTCGATTAACAACAAAAGAACCAAAAGAAAGAAATATTGCTTTTGGAGCAGAAGCAGAAAGAAAATCAAAAGCAATGTATGGTAAGCCTTATGCTGATTTAACTCCTACTGAAGCTGGATTGGTTGATAAGGCAGTTGAAGCATCTGAACAAGCAAAAGCTAAAGCGGGTGCAATTCTTTTGCCGGGTCAACCAGTTGCTCCAAAAGATTGGCTTTCATTTAGTTCGCAAATTAGTAAAGACCCAGTAATGGATAGAACATCCACAATAATTGCTGATGCTCCAAATGCCATTGAAACAATCAGAATGTCAACCACTAATGATATTGCCGCTAATGCTTTGCCGGGCGCACTTGCACAATTGACTGGACAAGGTAAAAATATGTCTAATCAAGATGTAAATAGATTTGCTAGAACTGGTGGTCTGGATGATAGGCTTGCAAGTTCAGCAGTTGAGTTTTTTACAGGCAGAAAAACAAATATCTCTAAGCAAGAGGCAGAAAGATTTGCTACTGCTGTTTATCGTGGTGCATTGTTAGAAAGAAAAAAATTCATAAAAGATCAAGCCGAACAAGCAGGATATGATAAAACACCAAATTATGATATTGCAATTAGACAAATTGACGATCAATTGAATAAGTTTAAATTAGTAAATCCAAGTGGTAAATCTGAACCATCACCAAAACTTGATGCTGATTCATTGGTTAACAAATATTTAAAACCAAAATAATTTGAGGTAACTATGGCAACTTATGATGAAGTAATTGAGGCTTTGCGTAGGGCAGATGCCGCAGGAAATGAAGAAGATGCTCGTAGTTTGGCAGAAATTGCCAACTCTATGAGAACAAATATGACTCCTGCTAATGTTGCAGATACGCAAGAATCTCCTTTTGTATTGATGGGAGATCAACCTCCTCCTCCAACAATGCTTGATTATTTGCTTGAAAAAGCAAAATTAGGGTTTACATCAACACCTGCCAGACTTGCGGCTGGTAGTGCATTGCAACAAGGAACTTTTGCTGGTGCTTTTCCTACACAGCCAGAATTAGAGTTATCAACGGAAAATATTCAAACAGGTCTTGGCCTTAAGCCACAAATACGCCCTGCTTCTCCTGCTCAAAGATACCTTGGTGCTGTTGTTGAAGGAGCAACAGATATTACTGGTTTATTTGGCAAAGGAAAGGCTTTGAATGTCATTACTGGAGGTATGGCAGGGGGCGGTGGAGAATTTGGTGGCGAGGTAGGTCAACAAGTTGCAGGAGTTCCCGGACAAATTACTGGCGGCATACTTTTTTCTTTGCTTTCTGGTGGTGGAACAGCTAAAGGTGGTCAGTTATTGTTTGAAAAAGGTAAAGAACGATTTGACATTAAAGACCTTGATGTTGCTGACTTAGCTAATGTTGAAGGTATTTCAAGAGCAAAAGACCTCGTAGAAAAAGCCTTAGAAGCTGACCCTACACTTAGATCAAGACTAGAAACTATTCAAAAAAGAGTTCAGTTTGTCACTGGTGATAAAGGTGCGTTGGCAGTATCAGGATTAGACAATATTGCCTTTAGAACAAAGCTAGAAGACTTAGCCAAAAACGATGTGGCTTTTGCTGGGGAATTGAATAAGCTCTATTCTGACCTTAAAGAATCAGTAAGAAAACGAGCATCAGAGGTTTACCCTGCTCCTAGTGCTGAACTGCCTTCAGGCAAAGCAAAACTTGCTGAAGTTGAAACTGACTATAACAACAGAATTAACTTTATTGATAAACAATTAAACAAGTTGACCGCAGAAACAAATATAGCTGGTGGAACAAAGCCAGCAGAAATTGGAACTGCCATTCAAAATCTTGTGGTTGCTAGAGAAAAAGCGGCTAGAAATGCTTTATCTCCTGAATATGATTCAGTTCTTTCACAAGCATCCAAGCAAGGAGCATTGTTGCCAGCGCAAGATACTCAAGATTTACTCAACACAGCACAAGAGTTGTTTCAAGGTGACCCTTGGGCAAAACAAGCTCCTTTACTTAAATTGGTGCGTGAACAAGCCTCTAAATTTAAGGCAATGCGTAGACAACCGATGGCTGGTGAAGCTGGTGCATTAGCTACTACTGCTCCAGACTTAACAATGGGATTAGATATAACTAGCCTTGATTCATTGAAAAGGCGTGTTGCTCAAGACATCAGAGAAACTCGTGACCCAAATAGACAAGATAAATTGCGTTTGTTGCAGACACGAGTTGATGAAGCATTAGACAAAGTACAAAATTCTAGTGGAAATATCGTAATTGACTTTAGAGGTGAAAAACTGCCTTTTGGTCAAGCAATGTCTGCACTTGATACAGATTACTTCAATAAAGTTGGCATTCCATTCAAAGATGCCGCTTCTATTGAAAAGATTACTTCTGCTGACTATGCTGAAAAAATTTCTCCTTTGATTGCTTCTAGTCCAACAGCTATGAAACAATTTCTAAATGTGGCAGGAGAAGAAGGAGTATCGTTGGCAGAAAAGTCTGTCATGTCCAAGTTGTATAACCAAGCACTCAATAAAAATGGATTTATTGACCCCGCAAAACTTGATAATCTTTTGACAAAAACAAGTACCAATGGTGGTTTTAGTGACATCATTGACCAATTACCAGCATTGAAACAGAAACTTTCTGAAACTGGATTGAAAGCACAATATTTGGCATCTGAAAAAGTTGCTATTGATGATGCCGCAAAAGATGCAAGAACTCGTCTTGGTCAGAGTTTCTTAGCTGACTATGATTCAATGGGTGTTGATGGAATAGTGTCAAAGATGACCAGTTCTACTGGCAAAGGTTATAGAAATAAACTTTTAACAGATTTGAACAAATTGCCTTCTGACGAGCAAATAAACACAAAACTTGCTCTAAGGAATGGACTTGTCACTCGTATGCTGGATTCAGAGAATCCATTACAGTTTCTTGAAAATAATAAAGATGCTTTTGTTTCTGTGTTTGGTCAGAAACATTATGGAAGTTTGACAGCATTGGCTGATGTATCAAGATTGGCAAACAAAATTGATGTAGATAAATTGCAAATACGGCCAACTGCTGTTAAAGAAACATCTTTTATAGAAAGAGCAACTGGTGGTGTAAATCCACAAAGGCTTGCTGGTATTGCTGTAAATCAAATTGCCAGTGTATTTAACAAAGGATTCAGAATCCTATCTTTGATTGGTCAGGCAAATATTGATGAAGCCACTAAAGAAGCTCATAGAAAGTTGTTTCTTGATGAAGGTGGAGTAGATGCAATATTAAATGCTTCTACAAAAATCATTAGCAAAAAAGGCAAGGAAGTTGATTTGAAATCAGTAATCAAACCTGAAGACTTGTCTGATTTTGCAACTGCCTTGGGAATGGGTGCATTGCGTACTGGTTATATTGGTGCATCAACTGCTGTCAGTCCTAGTCAGGTTGTTGAACCTGTCACAGAACCATACTATCAGTATGTTACTGAATAGGAGTCAAAAATTGACCCAATCACCATCTGTTTCATGGCGGCTGGTCTGGTCAAACAGATTCAAGCTGGATGTGACCTCTACAAGCAAGCCAAAGAGTCTTTTGTTGAAGTCAAAAAGACTGCTGATGATGTCACCAAGATATATAAGGAAGTTACTGGATTTTGGAGTAACTTTAGTAACTTCTTTAAATCTAAGTCTAAGTCTGTTGCGCCCAAGCCTGTGGCGAAAAAGAAGGAAACCTTTGTTGCAGTTGACGAAACCCAAGTCAAAGTTGATATTGTCAAGAATCTGACTGAGTTTTTCAGACTTCAGGAGCAGTTAGCGGCACATATCAGAGAGGAAGAAGAAAAGAGTCTGACAGTCTATGACCCTGACCAAAACCACATGGAAGCGGCTTTAAAGAGGGTGATGGCACAGCAGGAGATGGACAGGTTAGTGGTGCAGATTCGTGAGTGCATGGTGTATCAAAGCCCTCCTGAGATGGGCGCACTGTACTCAGAAGTCTTCAGCATGAAGGATAAGATCGAGGAGGAGCAAACTCAGGCAAGGTTGAGGGAAGAAGCGAAAAAGAGGCAAGAGGTATGGCTACGCAAAGAGGAGGAAAGAAACCTACAAGCAAAGCTAGGAGCAGTGGTAGTGACTTCTATATTCCTCCTTTACCTGTGGATGTGGTTCGTGTTCGTAAGCCATTGGGGGAAGAAGTAATGGGCTGGATTGCGGCTTGCGTACTGATTGCTTTATTGTTGCCTTTGATGGCTTTTCTTTATCTTGACATTCTTGAAGTTAAAAATGACTCTAAGGCGCAAATTGAAAAGGTTGAGAAGTTGAGAAGACAGGTTGAACAAAAAGAGAGGGAGAAAGAGAAATGAGATTGCTTTGTTGTATTGCTCTTGTGTTGTTGGTTGGATGCCAAGATCGTTTTAGGTATCCTTGCCAAGACCCTCAAAATTGGGAAAATCAGGAGTGTAAACATCCTATTTGCGTTGCCACTGGGACTTGTCCTGAGCAACTTGTTAAACCTGAAGTGGAGAAAAAATAATGCCTACAGTTGTAATGAACAAAAACTCTCGCATGACTGCTGAAGAAATTGAGGTCAGAATTTGGGCAATGGTGATTCTTGCTCTTTTGATTGTTTTGGTAGGTTCTATGGGTATGTTCTTGTACTCTGTGACCTATGTAACTCAGCCCATGTCAGGCATGGCTCCGATTGATAAGGTTTATACACAGCAAATCAGCACCATTATGGTGTTTGTCACTGGTGTTTTGGGTGGCGTGGCTGGTCGTTCTGCTGTTTCAGCCAGTGCCAAGGCTATTGCCAAGGCTCAGTCAGACGATGGTGATGAGCCAAAGTTGGAAGCCAAAGAATGAGTTTACTGAATCCTTGGGTGCTTTTGGGCATCGTTTTGGCGATTCTGAGTAGCTTTGGTGGTGGTTATTACAAGGGTGGGCAAGATGAGTTTGCCAAACAGCAAATGGAGATTGCCCGACTTAACCAAGAAGCTAGGCAAAAGGAACAGGCACTGGTGACAGCGGTACAAAATCAAGCAAATGAACTGGTAAAGGCAAACAGCAATGCAAAAATTGTTATTCAAAAGCGGAATTCTGACATTGACTCTGGTGCTCTCAAGTTGCGGATTCCTGTCAAAACGCCCTCCTGCCCAACCTTATCAGCCACCTCAGATGCCCCCATTGCCGAGCGATCTGACCCCCCAACAGCCGAACTTCAGCCAGAGACTTCTAGAGCTATTCTCGCCATCGCAGACGAAGCCGACCTCACAGCCAGAAAACTTAACGCCTGTATCGCCACCTACAACCAAGTCAGAGAAATGATTAACCAGAAGGAGAGCAAATGAACAGTGAACAGTTAGCCCAAGCATTAAAGATAACGCCTATTAAGGCAGAGG
>Ga0208784_1001065_pt1 | contig 11934 bp, 22 predicted proteins | sample DEB19_08_DNA_FD_184531 | JGI IMG/M metagenome (GOLD analysis project Ga0208784, IMG submission 184531) | Aqueous microbial communities from the Delaware River and Bay under freshwater to marine salinity gradient to study organic matter... | ecosystem: Environmental > Aquatic > Marine > Coastal ...
TGCGCGGCGTCGTGAACGCTCTCGCGGACCTCGAGGAGGGCCTCGGCTTCACCGCGACGTTCGCCTCGACGCGCGCCTCAAGCGACGCCATCGAGCTCGTCAAGGCCGGCGCATACGACTCGGTCAGCGTCGGAGCCGAGCCCGTCGAGTCGTACTACGACAAGGAACTGAAGGCGACCGTCGTCACGAAGGCGCGCCTCATCGAGCTCTCACTGGTGGCTGTGCCCGCGTTTGCGGACGCCCAGATCACCGAGATCGCCGCCTCCGCTGAGGTGGAGGAAGCAGAAGAAACCCCAACAACCGACCCCGAGGAGGAGTCAGAAATGTCCGAAGTCCAGCCCGCCGCGGTCGAGGCCGCGGTCCCCACCACCCCGATGCTGTTTGCTCAGCCGGTCCGCGAGTTCAAGATGCCGAGCATGGGCGAGTACATCGCCAAGTTCATCAAGGGCGGCAGCGAGTTCGCCGAGTTCAACGCCAAGATCCGCGCAGCTGCGCCGGACGTGACCACCAGCGATCTCGACGGCGTGCTCCCCACCCCGGTCATCGCACCGGTGTACAACAACTTCCGCGGCATCCGCCCCGTCATCGACGCCGTCGGCGTGCGCGCCATGCCGCAGGCCGGCAAGGTGTTCATCCGTCCCAAGGTCACCACGCACACCTCGATCGGCACCGTCACGCAGGGCAGCACCATCCAGAGCGGCACGTTCGTCGTCGACGACGTGCAGGTCACCAAGGCCATCTACGGCGGTTACGTCGAGCTGTCCGAGGCCTCGATGGACTGGTCGTCGCCCGAGGTGCTGAACGCGCTCCTCGACGACATGAGCCGCATCTACGCCAACCAGACCGACGACGTCGCCGCCGACGCCCTCGTGTCCGGCACCACCAACACCAACAACTTCACGTCGGCCAACATTGCCGACCCGACCGAGTGGGTGACGTGGATCTACACGGCCGCGTCGGACATCCTCACCGGCTCGAACGGCAACCTGCCCACCCACCTGTTCCTCGCCCCGAACCGCTGGGCCAGCTTGGGCCAGCTCGAGGACGGCAGCGGTCGCCCGCTGTTCCCGCAGGTCGGCCCAATGAACGCCTACGGCCAGCTCACGCCGGGCACCTCGGCCGGCAACGCGTTCGGCCTCGCCGTAGTCGTGGACCGCAACCTCGCCTCCGGCACGCTCCTGATCGGCGACGCCGTCAGCGGCGGCTTCGAGTGCTGGGAGCAGCAGAAGGGCGCGATCTCGATCGAGAACCCGAGCCTGCTCGCTCGCACGATCGCATGGCGCGGCTACTTCGCCCCGGTCATGGTCGACGAGACCAAGTTCATCAAGGCCGCTTTCGTCTGATCGACGCTCGAGGACTGCACCATGGCTACCTTCACCATCACCCACCGGCAACGGCTGGATGACTATGCCGTGGTGCAGACCCTCGAGGCGACCGACATCGGCATCGGTCAGAGCATCACTATCTCTGGCAACAGCGACGGTCTGAACGGCACCTACACCGTTCTTGCCGTTCCTGTCAACGCATACGTCGGGACCGACGCGCAGGGCGACTGGATGTACGACCCTGAGTACATCATCCTCAACCAGCTGCTCATCGCATCACCCGGCGCAACCATCGACCGCGACAGCGGCACCGGCACCATCACGTGGACCCAAACGTGCACGTGGATCACCGTCGCCAACGTCGAGGAGTTCTTGGGGATCAGCGCGGCCACGGCAAATGACACCGCGTTCCTCACGACCGCTGTCGCGGCGGCGAATGCCTGGTGCTTTCGCCGCCGCCAGCAGGCCGGCTACCACGACTCGCTCAGCGTCGTCCCAGACGGATCCGTCAAGCTCGGCACCGTGCTCTATGCCGCCGGGCTGTACCGGGAACGTGGCACCACCGGAGACGTCTACCAACAGTTCTCCGACATGGGCGGCCCGCAGCTGATGACGCTCGGCCGCGTCAACCAACTCCTCGGCGTCAAGCGGAGCCAGGTGGCATGAGATGGCGTCGGGCCTTTTCATCGACGCGATCAACGCTGTCGTCAGCCGCATCACGGCTCTCGGCTACGTGGCGGTCACTGACCCCAGAAACGCGCGCCCGCTTACTGTCTTCGTCGAGCTCCCTACGTTCGAGGCTTACACCTCGAACGTCGCGGACATCACCATCGGCCTCCGAGTACTCGGCGCGCCACCCGGAAACCAAGACGCCACCGACTACATCCTCACCGTCGCAGACGCCCTCTACGCCGACCCCGGGCTCGCCATCGTGAGGGGCGTCCCATCGACAGCTGCGATCGGCTCCCAAGAGCTGCCCGCCTATGACCTCACCGTAAGAATCAGCTCTCGCCGAGCCTGACCAGAAAGACACCATGAGCACCACCACATTCCTGTCCAACGCCACCGTGAACCTCACGGCGGCAACCGTCACCACCGACCTCAGCGACCAGTGCACCGGCGTCGTCATTGAGGCCAAGAAGGTCATGCTCCGCTCGACCGCAATGGGCGACACCGCCGAGAAGTTCACCGCCGGCCTGCAGGACAACACCGTCACCCTGAGCCTGTACAACAGCTACGGCGCAGGTGAGGTCGAGGCCATCCTGTACTCGGCATGGGGCGTCCCGGCGACCTTGGTGATCTCGCCGTCGGGCACCACCGAGTCGGCCACCAACCCTGAGTGGACGATCACCGACGCCTACCTTGAGTCGATCACCCCGATCAACTCGACCGTCGGCGAGCTCAGCGCAGTGCAGGCCGTGTTCCGCGGAGGCGTCGCCACCCGCGACATCACCTGATTCTGACCACCCTCAACCGATTAGGAAGGAAGCCCCATGATCGGACTCAACCTGAAAGTCGAGATGGCCGATGGAACCTCCCACGAAGTGCCCGTCACCTACAAGGTGGCGTGCGCGTGGGAGGACCATCACCCCAACCTCAGCTGGGCCAAGTTCCTCGACGACATCAAGTTCAAGCCCCTCGCGTACCTCGCTTGGGAAGCATGCCGAAACGCCAACGTCCCAACCAAGCCGTTCGGCGGCTTCCTCGAGGGACTCGGCAATGTTTCCATCGTCCCAAAAGAACGCGCCCCGGAGTAAAGGCCGGCTATGCGGTCAACCTGATCGCACAGCTCGCGCTCCGCACCGGGATCTCGCCTCTGGACTTGCTCAACACCCCTCCCAGCATCGTCGACGAGATGGTGCGCCTACTTCTGGAGCAGACCGAACAACATGAGCGTCGAAGTCAAGGGCCTCGCTGAGGCGATCCGCACGCTCAACAAGGTCGAGCCCGGGCTCCGTCGCGTCATGGTCAAAGAGATCCGCGACGCCGTCAAGCCACTCGTCGAGGACATCAACCGCAGCATCCCCCAAGACGCTCCCCTGTCCGGCATGAACCACAACGGCCGCACCGGCTGGCGTCGACGCCGCACCGTCGTCACCAAAGTCGACGCCCGCAAACCGCGTCGGCACGTCAACCGGCCCAACTACTCGACACTGTCCGTCGTCCGCGTCGGCACCCGCGACGCCCCGACCGCGATCGTCGACATGGCCGGCAAAGCCGGAGGCAGCTCCTCACGCGCACGCCCCGGCAGAGCCCGCCCCAACTTCTCCGGCGCGCTTGGCGGCACCCCATCACGCTTCCTGTGGCCAGCCGCTGACCGCAACCTCGGAGCCATCGAACGCAACCTCGAGGACATCACCAAGCGCATACAGTTCGAGGCGAACAAAGAGCTGATGAAGGTGTACCGCTAATGGCCATCAATATTCCCATCCTGACCGAGTTCTCGGACGCCGGCATCCGCTCCGCGAAAGCGGCTTTTCAGAACTTCCGCACGTCGGTCAACCAAGCCGAAGGCACCATGGGGAAGTTCAAGGCCGGCACCACAGCTGCGCTGGACACCGTCAAAGCGAACGCCGGCGCGTTCGCGTCCGCAGCTGCTGGGTCGCTTGCCACGTTCTCCGTGTCGGCCATCAACGCGTTCCAAGACACAGCTCTCAAGGCTGGCGAGTTCGCCACCAAGACCGGTACGAGCCTTGACGAGGCGTCCCGCTGGCTTGAGGTTGCCGACGATCTCGGCGTGAACGCCGACTCTGTCGCCGGAGCGGTCGACAAAATGAACCGTTATCTGGGCTCCAACCCGGATCTCGTCAAAGCTCTTGGCGACGACATTGCCTACACCAACACCGGCGCTATCGACGTCAACGACACCTTCTTGAGGCTGATCGACCGGCTCAAGGGCATCAAGGACCCAACCGAACGCGCCAAGGAAGGCGCGAAGCTGTTCGGCAAAGCGTGGACCGACGTCTCGCTCCTGATTGAGCAGGGCTCGGACAACATCATCAAGCGATTCCAAGAGGTGTCCGACGCCAAGCTCATCACCCCGGAAGAACTCCGTCGGGCGCGCGAGTTCCGCGACACCATGGACGACATCAAAGACAAGGGTGAGGACGCGGTCATCACCTTCGGCGGCAAACTCGTCAAAGCGGTTAGCGACTGGGAGACTGCTGGCAGGACAGCGGAAGCATCGGGACGCGTCGGCTTCGACAAGCTCATGACCCAAGCGGTCTTGTTTGGCTCCATCACGGTCGCGTCATGGTTCGGAATCGAGCAGGCCGCCAAAGTGTCCTTCAGCAATATTGCCGACCAAGTGCTGCCCGTCGCCGACCGCATCCGCGAACTCGAAGCCGCCGCGGACGACGGCGCTACAGCGTTTGAGGACATGCGCTACGAGTTCGACCTCCTCAAGAACGACATCCAAGGCGACATTGCCGTCCGCGACCTCGAGCGGCAGCTCGGCAAAGTCAAGGACGCGGCAGCCAAAGCGTTTGGCGGCAGCCGTGAGGACTTCCTCGACTACCAAGACGCAGTAGACCAGACGAAAATCAAGATCATTGACCTCTCCGAGTCGCTCCCGCTTCTCGACCAGAAGAAGATCAAGGTGCTCGTCGACCGCGGCGACCTCGAGGCCGCATGGCAGCTCATCCAGCAGATCGCCTCGGGCGTCGGCAAAACGCTGCCCGGCGGCGACACGCTCGGCGGCAGCCGCTTCGGAGGCTTCCGAGCAGATGGCGGCCCCGTCACCATGGGCAACTCGTACATTGTTGGCGAGCGCGGTCCCGAGCTGTTCACCCCGAACATGTCCGGCACCATCACCCCGAACGGTGCCACCGGCGGCGACACGATCAACGTGACCGTGATGAGCGCCGACCCGAACGAAGTCGTGCGAGCTCTACAGGCATACAACCGCAACGTCGGACGGATCCCCGTCAAGGTCCAGTGATGGCCAACATCCCGTGGATATTCCGTTACGGACCGGTCGCGTCAAGCACCGTTTTCACATCCGACGTGATGTCGTGGTCCCTGTTCCTGGGTCGACGCAACTACCTCGACAACTACGCCGGCGGTCGTTGGTCGATCGTCATCAAAAACCAGACCAACCTGGCTGCCCAGTTCGTCCGCGGAACGCTCGTCAGGATCGAAAACCCAGACCACTCATTCCAAGGTGGCGTCGTCAACAGCGTCCAGTTCGACGACTATCCCGGCAACACCGGACTCTCGACGGCAACCGTGCTCGTCGACGACCCGATGGCACAGGCCGGCCGATTCTTCATGGATGGGTTCACCCTGTATGCCACAGCTCTCACAACAGCTCAGGCCGTCCAGACCAACACCGCCTACACCGGATACAACGCCCCAGAAATCACCACCTACGGCACCGGCCAGTCAACGGCATCCGGAACGGCCTCATACACCGGCACCATCCTCAACAGGCTCAACCTGCTCCAAGCCACCGAACGCGGCCAGATGTGGCCCAACTTCGCCAACGGCATCAACTTCATCTCACGCAACTACGCCGACACGCCGACCGTCACCTTCACCCGCTCCACCCCGGGCACCAACGAGATCGCATACTCCGACATCCGTCGAGTCCAAGCCGGCGACAACTTCATGAACTACGTGACGATCTCGCCCGAGATCGCCGCCGGCGCAACCGCCACCAACTCATCGTCAATCACCTCTTACGGCCGCACCGGATATCAGGTGACCACCGTCGACAACACTCAGACGCAGGCCTCAGGCCTCGGCTCGTGGCTCGCAAACATGCAGAGCGACCCTGCGTCGTTCCGCTTTGAGATTGACGTCACCACGGCCGCGCAGTCGGTCAACACGTACATCAATGACTTCCTGTGGAACGCCCAAACTGGCAACGGCATCGCCAACCTCGTCTACCGAGTGCCCGGAGCCAGCTCCGACACGACAGTTGTCGTCGTCCCAGAGGGCATCCAAGTCACCGGCACTCCCGACCAGACCCGTTTGACGATCTACTTTTCGCCGGCGACGTTCTACCAGTACTTCACGCTCAACTCGAGCACCCTCGGTATTCTCGATACATCACGACTCGGATGGTGACCTAATGGCAACTCAATACACCGCCGGACTCAGTTCCGGGCAGATCCTCACCGCGGCGATCATGAACCAGATCGGCGCGGTGTGGGTGGACTACACACCCACACTCACGCAAAACGTAACTGTCACAAAAACGATCAACAATGCGCGCTATTGCCAGATCCAAAAAACCATTATTGGGTCCGTTCAGTTAGTAGTGACATCGGCAGGAACAGCCGGCCAGTTTGTTTACGTTGGACTTCCCATCGCCGCCAAAACGACCGGCGTGGCAAACGTCCTCGGCAACGCCTACATCTACGACGCCTCCACCAACACCATCTACAACTGTTCAGCTGCAATCAATACCAGCACCACGATGGCGTTCTACTACCAGACCGGCAATTACTGGGGCTCATCACCCAATATCGCGCTTGCCAGTTCCGACCAGATCAGCGTTTTCTTCACCTACGAGGCCGCCTAATGCGAACCGTTACCTGTATCAACACCGACTGCGCCCAACGTGACGTCGTTGAGCACTACCGCGGCGACCCCGAACTAGTTGTGTGCGGCGTTTGCCAAGCCGTGTGCGAACTAGGCGAGCTACAAGACGATCCCGAAAGCACGACGCCATGAAACTGGCCGTCGCCCTTATCGCTTTAGTGACGATCGGCGGCTGCGCCGACCGCGAGCGTGTGAACTGTCCCCGGCAGAAGAACAAGGCCCCACGAGCGTCGGTCGTCGACGTAACGACAACCACCGCGGCCCCGATCGGGAGGTGCCTCGAATGAAACTGCGCCCGCGCCTCACCAACGAGCAGATCAAGGCCCGGCTCATTCTTTTCGTCGGCATGTGCATCTCGATCGCATTCGTCGGCACCGTCGGCACCCTTCTCTATGGCCTGCTGTTCGTGACCCAGCCGCTCGAGCAAGCCCCCAACGACGCGGAAGCATGGAAGATACTGTCGCCGCTCACCTTGACCATGTCCGGCGTGCTCGCCGGCCTGCTGGCCGCCAACGGCCTCAAGAACAAGCCCACAAAGGATGACCCAGAATGATCTCCGCCCAGACCCCCGTCTCGACCACCGCCGTACTCGTGGTCGCCGCAGCTGCGCACGCATGGCGCACCGTCGTCATTCGACCGATCGGCGGCGACATCTATCTCGGGCCCGCCGGCGTCACCACCTCGACCGGCCTGAAGCTCGACAACGGCACGCTGTTCACATACCAGATTCCGCCTGGGCAGACGCTCTATGCGATCGCGGCGTCCGGCTCGCACACCGTGATGACGCTCACCTCAAGCGAGATCCTCTCGTGAGCGTCGCCACAAAGTTCAGCTCGTGGCAGAGCTCTTACACGACCCCTGAGGGCACCACATTCACGGCCGCCTCCCCGAACCTCCTCAAGGTCGTCGAGGACGCCAAGAAGCGTTTCGGCATGACCTCGCTCGGGATCTACAACAAGCGCCCCATCCGCGGCGGCACCGCATGGTCATCGCACGCCTACGGCGCAGCCGCCGACCTCGGCTACAAAAACCGTGCCGACGCCGAGGCCGCCATCGCGTTCTACATAGAGCACTCCGCCGAGCTCGGCATCCAGCGCGTCCACGACTACAAAGCCAAGCGGTACTGGCAGGCCGGCAAGGGCTGGATCGAACGGCCGCCCGGCGACGGCGACATGTGGATCCACGTCGAAATCCACCCGTCCGCATGGGCGGACACCCGCACCGTAGATGCCCGCATTGGTGCCGAAAATGTCCCACAAGCCCCTGCGCCGGCATCAAGCACCACCAAGCCCGCATATCCCGGTAAGCCGCTCAAGAAGGGCTCCAAGGGTGCTGCGGTCGTGCAGCTGCAGGAGCGCCTCTGTATCAAGGCCGACGGCGACTTCGGCGCGGCCACCGACAAGCACGTCCGGAACTTCCAAACCGAATACCAGCTCACCGTCGACGGCGTGGTCGGCCCCCAGACTTGGGCGGCCCTGTTCCCTTAATACTGGACAACTCTCCTCCGAGTCGGTAGACCCATCTGGACCAACCGAACCCAAGCCTCGGAGGAACCAGTGAAACCCATCAAGTTTTTAGGGCTATGCGCCCTCGGCTACGCCACCTTGCTAGCGGCCTTGGGCCCCGGCGAGGACCACCTCAACCTTGAGCCCGTACCGTCAACGTACGTCAGCCCGATCATCGTGCGGATGCCGCTTGAGGACCCCGTGGTGCCCGTCGGCCAAGACCGCGTCACGGTCACGACACCGGGCACCAGTACCAGCACGACAATGCCCGAGCCGCTCGTCGGGCCCGATACGCCGTGCCAAGAATGGATCCCGCTCGCCGTCGAGAACGGCTGGCCACGCGACCGCCAGATCCTCGAGACTCTCGCCTCCGTGATGTACCGCGAAAGCCGCTGCCTCCCAATGGCGGACTCGGGCCCCGACCATGGGCTCACCCAGATCAACGCCGTCCATGCCGACTACCTCAACATGCTCGGCTGGACCCACGACGACATGAAGGACCCCGCCAAGAACCTGTACTTTGCGTGGCTGCTGTACTCGGAACGTGAGGGAGCTGGGAAGTGCGGCTGGCAGCCGTGGGGACTCAAGTGTTCATAGAGTCATGGCGGCATTACGCCGCGTGCGCCGACCTTCCCGTCGACGACTTCTTCCCCCAGCCCGGTCCCAACATGCACGCCATTGTCAGGGCCGCCAAGCGCATCTGTAACACCTGTCCGGTAAAAACTGACTGCCTTGAGTACGCGATGAGCTTCGATGACCGAGCGTTGCCCGGCATCTATGGCGGCACCACCGAGACCGACCGCCGAAAAATCCACCGCGAACGAATGCGGCGTGTTACCGTCAGAACTATTGGATAACCAGCAAGAAAGGGAAGCAATGTTGGAGGAAATCGAAGCCTGTCAGGCGGCGCTGACGCTCATGGAGCGCGAGATCGCCCGCATCTACGAGCAGCTGGAGAACCAAAGCTACGCCATCCGTGAGGTCGCCAGATACCTCGCCGAGACCGGCGTCGAGGTCACGCGCTTCTCGCCGCGCACTACCTCGACCCTTGTCGCCGTGGCACTCAATGGTGACTACTGATGGGCTTCGACCTGTCCCAGTACGCCACCGTCGAGGAGCGCCTCGCCCTGTTTTGGGCCGCCCATCCGGACGGCCGGATCGCCACAGACATCGTCGGCGGCGACCTTGAGAACTGGGTCGTGTTCCGCGCAGCTGTCTACCGCAACGGCTCCGACCCGCACCCCATGGCCACCGGCTTCGCCTACGAGATCCGCACCGACCGCGGCGTCAACGCCACCAGCCACATCGAAAATGCCGAGACCTCGGCCGCCGGGCGCTGCTTGAGCAACTGGATCTACTCCGCTGGCAAACGCCCGTCACGCGAGGAGATGGCCAAGGTGGAGCGAATGGGCAATGCGGACGGCTGGACACCAACCGACAAACAGCGCAAGTTTCTGTATGCGATCGGGCATCGCGGCGCGACCCCGACCAGTAAGGAATCGTTCGAGCAGCTCGTCGAGCAGCTCAAGGCAGCCAAGGGAGAGTCATGACACCCGCGACCCTGTTCGACTACCTCGAGGAGGAGGCGCACGCCCGCGCCACCGACCCTGAGACATCGCACGCCGCGGCCCGCACGGTGGACGTCACCAAGGGGCAGAAGGTGGTGCTCGCCGAGTTTCGCATGTACACCCGCATGACCGACGAGGAGCTCATTGAGGCGCTCCGTATCCGCGCCACGTCGTGCCCGGATGCGAAAATCTCGGATTCTGGGGCCCGCTCGAGGCGCGCCGAGCTCGTCCGGAAGGGCTACGTGGTCGACTCGGGCGTCAGGAAGCACACCGCGGCCGGCAGGTCGACTGTCGTTTGGCAGTTGGCGTGACGAGCCCGCGGATATCCGAGTCGGCGTTCCAAGCGCAGCTGGAGCACCTGCTTCGCATCTACGGCTGGAAGTACACGCACTTCCGGCCGGCGCAGGTCCGAGGACGCTGGATGACACCTCTGGTGGGTGACGCCGGCTTCCCCGACATCGTCGCCACTAACGGCGAGTCGATTATCTACATCGAGGTCAAGTCGGCGGTCGGGCGTTTGTCGCCCGGGCAGAAGGCTTGGAGAAACCATCTTGAGTCCGCGGGAGCCGAGTACTACCTCTGGCGGCCCTCGGACCTCGAGGAAGCACAACACAGAATAAGCAGAAGGAAGCACACATGAACAAGCCCGCAAAGGTCCACCTCTACCTGTACACGGCCGACGACACGGTCCCGACATGGGACGGCAAGCAGCTTGCCCGGCTCCGCACATTCATCGCCACGAACGGTCTCACCGGGCAGCTGCGCGTCAAGGCCGTCAACCTCCAGAACGGCCTCCACGGCGAGCTCATCGTGAGCCGCTTCGACGGCAACCTGTACCAAAAGATCGAGGCGATCCACGCACGGGTGGCGGCCCTGTGAACTGGCGCGCACTCCAGCGACCCATCTCGGCCCTGTACTTCGTCGACGCCAACGACACGACCCCAACCACGCTTGTATTCGCGTTCTGGGCCATGTGCCCAGAACGCGGCTTGGTGTACATGACCGCCGCCGGCCACGTGTTTCCAGCGTCAAGGCTCAACCGTTTCGAGGTGCTCCCGTGAACACCTACCAAGTGTGGCTGCCCAGTTGGCGCGAGTTTGACGCCGTCGTCCACCCGGTAACCACCGACCGGATGGCCGTCCTCGCACAGCTGCGTCAGCACGCCGGGAGAGTCCGCTACGTGTCCGTCTGGAAGGACGGGACGATCGCCGGCTACATGACGTTCCACAGCGGTCAGGATGCGACGTTGGGGGACTTCCAGTGATTCACCGGGCACCACGACCGCGGCGGTCGTTCACGATCGTCGCCAACGACGTCATCTGCGACGAACGCCTGTCGTTCAAGGCCACAGGCCTGCTGATCTACATCCTGAGCAAGCCTGACAACTGGCGCACCAACACCCAGCAACTCGCCGTAGCGAAGCGTGACGGAGCCGACTCGGTGCGCTCAGCGTTGCGTGAACTCGAGGACGCCGGCTACGTCCACCGCTCCCGTTATCAGGACAAACAGGGCAGATGGGCATACAAAATCGAGGTATTCGACCACCCACAGTTATCCACAGTTTGTCCACCACCTCATCGGGATATTCCCCATGAGGAAACTCCCCACGTATAACAAGTACTGAGAACAAAGAACCCACCTTGCTAATAGTCACTATGTACTTACGTAGGGCACCAAAAACCTGAGGACAACCATGGCAGGCAACCCGATCTACTCCGACCCCAGATGGCGAACCATCCGAGCCCAAGTGCTCGAAGAAGAACCCGTCTGCCACTGGTGCCACAAACGCAAGAGCACTCAGGCCGACCACGTCATCGAGCTCGACAACGGAGGCGACCCATTCGAGCGCACCAACCTCGTCGGCAGCTGCGCCACGTGCAACGCCTCACGAGGAGCCCGGCACGTCAACGCCAAAACCGCGCGCCGGCTTCAAGCACGACGCGACGCCACCACCGTCCCCGCGCTTTCTTTTCGTGACCAACCCAACAC
>Ga0208784_1001068_pt1 | contig 11891 bp, 11 predicted proteins | sample DEB19_08_DNA_FD_184531 | JGI IMG/M metagenome (GOLD analysis project Ga0208784, IMG submission 184531) | Aqueous microbial communities from the Delaware River and Bay under freshwater to marine salinity gradient to study organic matter... | ecosystem: Environmental > Aquatic > Marine > Coastal ...
GGGCGCGCGAACGCTCCCGGAGGCGCGGGAGGCGCTCACCTTGAGGTTGGTGAAGCCGTTCTTGCCGGGCGTCACGTCGATGACCACCTCCCGGCCGAGAAGGTAGCGCCGCACGTACGGCGAATCCGGCCCACCGAAGTGCTCGGGCTCGACGTGGTCGCGGGTCAGGTCTTGCAGTTCCTTCGTGGAGCAGCAGGCCGCCACGAGGTTCTGAAACTTCCAGATGAGCGTGCTGGCCGTCGCTAACGGCACCTTGTCGAGCGCTTCGCCTTCGTCATTCGCGAAGATCACGAGCGCGGCCGGGTTGCCCATCTTGTCGGTGACAGGCCCGGCCTTCGCCTCCGTGATGAAGCGCTTGACGGTCACGACGTGGCGGCCGACGCCGAGCCGGGCGCGGTCGCCGCCCGTTTGGGCGGCGTCGGTCGGCTTTTGGATGTTCGTCCAGTCCATGGCTCAGTCCTTTCCCGCCAAGGCGGTGAGTTTCGCGAGCGCCTTGGTGAGCGCCGCGGCGTTCGTGCGGTTGGCATCGACGTGCGCGCGAGCCTTGCCCGTCGGGTCGTCAACGACCTCAAGCAGCCGCAGGCATTTGGCGAACAGGTCGGCCGCGTCGTCGGCCTTCGGCCCGAGTTCTGCCCGCATCGAGGCGTATGCCGCGAAGTCGGTCGAGATCGTGGCCGGAGCGCCGCGGAGTCGGCATTTGGCGTCCCACGCGCCCGGTGCCAGCCGGATCACACGGCGGCCCGTCACGGTCACCTTCTCGTCTTTGTTTACTTGGTGCTCGATGTCCGCGAAGCCGATGGTGTCGCACCACGCGGTCACGACGCCCACGGCCTTCTGGTGAATCGCGAGTTCATGTTTGGTGTAGTCGAGGCCCGACGGGTTGGTGATGTTCCTCACCGCGGAATGCCCGAGCAAGATCACCTCGACGCCACGAGCGCGGAGGCCGTCGAGCGCGCGCAAGAGTTCGCCGAACGTGTCGAGCGCCGCCGCGTAGCCCTTGCCGTAGCCGGGCGCCTCGATGGTGTCCCAGCCGTACTTCTTGCAGACCTCGGCGTGGATGAGTTTTTCGAGCGCGTCGATGGTGTCGATGACGACGGTTTTGTAGTCGGTCGGCACGGCCTCGATGGCGTCGATCACCTCGCGGTAGGTCGTCGGGTGCACGCGGTCAACGTCGAGCGCGTTGGTGCCGTGCTCGATGTCGAGGAAGAGCGGAGACGGCGCCCCGGCCGCGAAGGTGGATTTCCCAACGCCCGGGCGGCCGTAGATGAGGATGCGGTCGGGAGCCGATTGACGGCCTTTGGTGATGTTCAGTTTCATGGTGGGGATCTTCTTGCAGTTACTGGCTCACGGTCGCGATTTGCGCGCCCGTTAGGTCGCCGTCTGAGATTTCCAAAATCTTGCAGACCGCGGCCCGATGGTGATTTTTCACGCGCAGCCCGTCGAGCCAGTTACGGGCCAAAGCGTGACTCACGGCCACGGAGGCCGCGAATTGTGTAACCGTGAGGCCGCGCGCCGCGAGCAAGTCTCGCAGCGTCAAGCCTCGTTGTAGTGCGCCGCCGCGCTTGGTTGTCGTCGTCATAGGTATGGAGAGAACGGAATGGAATCAGGGAAAAGATGCAAGCGCGTGCGGCGTTTGACCGTCGCGCGCTACACTAGCCTAGCGCGGAATCGTCGGCAAGGTCGGGCGCAAATTCTCCTCGACCTCGTATGGCATCCGCGCAGCGTCGGCGCAATTCCTGCTCGATCAGCACCTTTTGCCACGGCGTCATGCGCTCATAAAGTTGGCACGCCACGTGGAACATCGCGCGGATTTCTATCGGCCCCCATCGACGCCAATGGCCGATGCCAGCGCGCCGGGCCGCGAAGAACACCGAGCCCATCGGCGCGTCAGCATTTGGCCTTCTCGTCTGGTGGCGGCTCAAGAAGTTCTCTCGGCAGGATCTCGACGATGGCCATAATGCAATCGAGCCGGAAGGCTTGGTAGTACGGCGCACGGATTTCCAAAAGCCGCGGTTCGATGATGCCGTCCTCGTTGCACGCCAACGAGTTCTTCAGGTTCGGCGCGGTTTTGCTGCATGCGACGATCTTCGTGCCGTTTTCGAAGTAGATTTGGAAGATGCGCGCGCCGTCCCAGTCGCGCGGGTCGTCGGTGTAGGCGTAGCGCGCCGCGTATTCGCTGAAGGTGTGAATGTCCTCAGAAGGTCGAGGCCCGTGGCCGTCGGTAGCACCTCGATCCGTCGGGTTTTCGGCCATAGGAGCACCATGTAGTCGGGGTGGTTGTTTTCGTTCGTGAATCCGTTTTCGAGCGCGTAGTCGTCGAGCGCGGCGACCTTGTACGCGCCGACTTGTACGCCGTAGCGCATGCGGCCTTTGTGCCGCAGTTCGGCCACGCCCGAGCGGTGTGTGTGCCCCGCGCATATAACGTCGGCGTCACCGTCGTCGAAGCGGTGGGCCTTGCCAACGCCGTGCGCCGGGTTCCAGCCGGAATTGCCCGTCACCTTGTGCCGAAGCCGCACGCGGTACTCCACGTCGCCCTCAAGCACCACCGTGAGGTCGAGTTGATACGGGTGGTACGGAACGTCACGGCAAACGGTTTCCATCACGGTGTCGAGCGCCGCGAGGCCCGTAAGTTTGCCGGAGATCAAGTCGTGATTTCCCGCGCATACGCCGATGAGTTTTCCGTCGGCGTTCAGGCGTTGCAGGAAACGCGCCGCGGCGCGCACCTCGCCCGGAAAGTCCACGGGAGACTTGCGGCCTTCGTGCATGACGGTGCGCCAAATCATGGAGTCGAGGATGTCGCCGATGGACACCGCGAAGAGCCGCTCGGTGCTTTCGAGCGCCTTGACGACGCCCTCAAGCCGCGCGTAGTCCACGCCGACCGATCCGACGTGCATATCCCCCATCACCACGATGCCAATCGGTTCGGAGCCCGTGATGCGGATTTCCCGATGCTGTAGTTCCTCTGCGGCCGTCGCCCGGGCCTTGGCCGCGCCCACGAGCGCCGCCCAGCATTCGTCGCCGTCCATTTCTCCGTGCGGCACCTCGGTCGTCACGTTCGCCGAGAGTTGCGCCATGCGCACGCGCTTCGCGGAGTTGGCAATCGGCGGCCAAGTGTCGGATTCAAGCGCCGCGCGAATCTCGGCCCACGTGCAGCCGTACGCGCGCATGACGGTGGTCTCCGATGCAAACGGCGCCTCAAGCGCGCGCAAGCATGACCGCCACAGATACGGGCTCAACACTTCCGACCTCGACAACGCAAGGCGGTAGGCGCTCTGACACCACCGCCTTAGTTCGGCGTCACTTCGTTGCATTTGCAGCCTTGAGTAGTGCCTTCAGGTCTGCTTCGTGAATCAGGAAGTAGCCCGCGGCGGGTTCCACGGTGCCGATAGTAGCCGTGCCGTCTAGCACGACTGTCACCGAATGCTGCGCGACGCGCGGCCATCCTTTGATCTGGTCTTCGACCGGGTGCAACGTCGCCACAACCACATGCGACGTGCCGCACCCGCCAATGGCAGCACAAGCCAAAACAAGAAGCAGGCCGCTACGTCGGCCGCGCTCAAGCACCGCGGCGATAGGCGTTGCATCCAATGGCGTTTTCCCATGCTGCACCTCGGCGGTCACGCTCGGCCGCGTAGCGAGCCAGCCGAGCACCTCGCGCACGATGGCCACGAGCACGGCCACGATGGCGCTCATTTCTTGCCCGCTACTGCCGCCTCGATGTAGGCGTTGACCTTTTCCGAGCCCCATTCGACAAGCAGGCCCGCGGCCTTCGGGCCCGCAATCGCGAGCGCCTTGGCGGCCGCCTTCTTGCGCGCTTGCGTCTTCTCGTCGTCGGTCAACGTGCCATCGGCCGACGCGGCCTTGAGGTCATCGACGTACTCGGCTTTCACGGCCTGCACAGCGATGACGATGGCTTCAAGCGCTTCGGTCTTGGCGTCGTTGAGTTCAAGGCGCTTCCCAATCCATCGCACCGCGATGAGCAGCACCGAGAGCGCCACGGTCAAGATGAGGTCTTGCGTTTCGAGGTTCATTGTTGGTGGTGTCCTTTTGCCACGATGTAGGTGGCCACGCCCGTGAGCACGGCCGTGATGAGGTGTTGGAACAGCGACGCCCACGGCTTTTGCGCGGCCATCGTCTGCTCAAGCGCGCGCACGCTCTTTGCGAGTTCGGCAATCGAGCGCGCGAGATTGTTTTGCGCCGCCTCGATCTGCTTGATTTTCTCGTCGATCACGGCGATGCGGATTTCGGAGTCGGTCATGGCGTCGGCTCTGGGGGCGGCGCGGGTTCGATGAATCGCGGCGCTGCGTTGGCGTCGTACGTCCACCCGGGCGCGCACCGCTCGTCTGCTTCCAGTTGAATCGTGAGCATCTCGGGCCATGGCGAGTCACCGCCGCCCCACACCACAACGTTATCGACGACGAACGTCGTCGGGTTTACGAGCGCGTAACGCATCAGTCGAACTCCCAACAGAACACGACGATCCCGTTGCCACCTGCGCCGCCGCTGCCGCCTGCGACACCGGACGCACCACCGCCACCACCACCGCCGGAGCCGCGCCACCCCGCGCCACCGTTGCCGCCTGCGGCGTTCGTGGTCGTGTTGCCGCCTTGGCCGCCGCCACCACCGCCGTGGAGGTAGTTTTGTATCTCAAGCATCTCGGGAAACGCCTGAAGCGCAAGGAGGACTTCCCAGCCCTTTGAACCGTACACGACCGCGTCAAGTCCCGCGTTGCCGAACGTCGTCCAGTCGGCAGCGGTGTTTGGCGCGCCGATGGTTGGCCCAAGGTGAACGGGATACGATTGTGCCTGCCCCTTGCCGCCTCCTCCGTTGCCACCACTGACAGAACGATTCGCTGCGAACTGCGCCTGAGTTCGCGCATAGTCGCCTGCAACGGTGTTTCCCTGTGCGCCTGCTTGACCACTGAATCCACCATACGGGAACTGGGTATTCGCCGTTCCACCGCTGGCTGTAGTGATCGTTCCACCCGAGCCGCCACCGCCACCAACAGAACTGTGCGCGAGCGAACCGTAACTTCCCGATGTGCTGCTGTATCGTGGCGCGTTCAGGAACCGTACTTCGGAATTACCGCCGGACGTTCCTGCGGTTCCGTTCGTTCCGTCTGCCGTCGAACCCGCACCGCTGCTGCCCCCGGCTCCGATGGTCACTGTTATCAGATGCATGCCGAGGTTGCGCAGGATCGCGACGGGTTGCCGACGTTGAATGTAGATACCTGCGCTCGCGCCCCCGCCGCCGCCGCTCGCCGCAGTCGCGAGTCCGAATCGACCGCCGCCGCCGCCGCCGCCACCACCGATGATGAGGTACGAGACGTACTTCGCGTTCGGCACGAACGGGATCGTGGATGTCGTGGTCTCGTACACCTGCCACACGCACGGACGCACGACGCCGAGAGTGCCGCTGCCGACTCCGTTGTACAGTCCGTCGTTCATCAGTAGGTGCTTCCGAAGACGTGGATGTTGAACGTCTCGGCCTTCTCCGTCGCCGCATACAGGATGCACGACGCCGCCGCGACCTGACCTTGCATGACAAGGCCGACCAGTTGCGGAACCGTCGATTGAAACGCAGGCTGCGTAGCGGAGACAGTAATTGCCGGAACCTGAATCTCGGCGATGAGCCGCTTTGTCGTGCCGCCGTCAATGCTGAGGAAGAAGCGGATCGTGCCCGCGGTCGTCGTGCCCGTCGCGTTTATCATGATCGACGCGATGCGCTTCCCGACGCCACTGCCCTGCGCCGTTGACGGGCCTGTCGCGACGGCGACCGTCGTGCCCGATCCGTCGCGTGCCGTGTTCGCTGCGGAGATCTGATTGATCTCGACCGTCGGAGCCGTTGAATATTGTGCGGACGTTGCCATCAGATAATCCCGTTGAAGAAGAACATGTAATCAGGTGCAGACGTTCCACCGCCGCCCGTTGCCTCGATGACCACGGTGTTATTGGCACCGTTGTCCGTGATTGTGATGCCCGTGCCCGCGGTGAGTAAACGCTCGTCGCTGAGGCCCGTGCTGTAGCCCGTGACGACGTAGCGCGCGTCGGTCGGTGACCCCGCGGTTCCTTGCGCGCCTTGAACGCCCTGCGGGCCTTGCGCGCCCTGCGATCCCTGAGCGCCTTGCGGGCCAATGTCACCCTTTGCGCCTTGGGGGCCAGTATCGCCTTTTGCACCTTGTGGGCCTTGTGGGCCAGTCGCGCCGGGGTCACCTTGCGGCCCCGTTGCACCTTGCGCACCTTGCGCACCTTGGGCGCCTTGCGCGCCTTGCGGCCCGGTGTCGCCCTGCGTCCCCTGCGGGCCTTGTGCACCCGTCGCACCCTGCGCGCCTGTCGCACCCGTTGCGCCTTGCGGCCCGGTCGCGCCCGTCGCACCTTGGGCACCCGTAGCGCCCTGCGCACCGTCCGCGCCCTTCGCGCCCTGCGGGCCTTGAGCCCCTTGCACGCCTTGCGTGCCCTGCGGCCCCTGCGCGCCCTGAACGCCCTGCGTTCCTTGCGGGCCTTGGGAGCCCTGAACGCCCTGCGGGCCTTGAGAGCCCTGAACACCTTGCGGGCCCTGCGCACCTTGGGCACCCTGCGCGCCCTGCGGCCCTACTTGCGTGTACATCACTTGCACGGCCGTGAGAATGACGCTGGGCGTCACCGGGCTCGTGGGCGTCGTGCCCGCCGCCATCGTTTCCAATTGCAAGTCGAGGTCTTCGCCTTGCCACATGAGTTGCAAGTAGTCGGCGGCCGCGAGCGTGAGCACGTAGTTGACCGTCAAAATGTAGTGGCCATTCACGCCGCCGTGCGTGCTCGGCACCGTCACCACGCTCGTGCTGTCGGCGATGTCGGTGCCGTTCTTGCGCAGCCACATCGACGCATCGTGCGCCTGCGTGTCGGCGTTTGTGAATTGCACCGACCACGTCACGGAATAGGTGCCAGCGTTCGCAAACGTCACCTCGGTGTACTCGCCGTTGCCGTCGGTCGTGATCGAAACGCCGTTGGCCTCGGAGGTCGTGCCGAGTTTGACCGCGTACGCCGTCGTGGTCGAAGAAATCGTTTGATCGGAGGTGTCGTAAAAACTGCCGTAGTAGCCGAGCGCGCCGCCCGCGCCCGTCGCGCCCGCGGCACCTTGCGGCCCGGTCGCGCCCTGCGCACCCTGCGGCCCGGAGTCGCCGGAGGTCTTACGCGCACCGCTCGTGAGCACCACGTACCAGCCGTCGTCGTCGTAGCCGAGCGTCTCGCCGACGCCGAGCGTGACCTTGCAGAGCGTGCCGTAGGTAGTGCTCGGGCTCGTTTCCTTGATGCGCACCGTGATGGTCACGGCCGCGGTGTCGTTGTTTTGGCACGACAGGCCGCGCAAGACGCGCTGATAACTGGAGGCCGGAGCGCTGAGAATCGTGACCGCCGTGGTGCCGTTCAGTTGCGTGATCTGCGGCTTGGCGGTCATGTCGGTGCCGTTGTCGGCGAATCCGACAACGACCGTCGGGTTGGTCGTCGCCGCGGCGCTGGCCAACAAGGCTTCAAGGGTTTGCGTTGTTGCGTTGAGTGCGTGCATGGTTAGAGGCCGATGGCCAATTTTCGCAAAATGTCGCCCGAGGTCGCACCACCGCCGCCGCCACCACCCGCCGCCCATTTGACGCCGAGAGGTTGCGCCGAGTCGGCCGTCAGCACGTAGCCGTTGGTGCCCGGGCCAAGCCCGGCCACAAGGCCCGACGAATCGGCCACGTAAACCGTACCCACAGTAGCCGATGACGTAAGTGCCACGGTGGCCGTGCCGAAATTCCACGAGCCGACAGGCTTGTGGGTCAGGTCGATGAAGGCGTTGCCCTCGGCGAAGCCCACGGGAACGTCCACGGCCGTCGCCGAGCCGCTGGCCTTCTTCGTCAGTTCGCCGCTGACCGTGGTTGTGGCGAACAGGCTTCCGAGGTCGCCTGCCGACGTGCCGGGCTGATAGACGACCGACTGCCCGGCCGCGGTGTACGCGCCCACGGCGTTGCTGCCGAAGTCGGCCGCCTTGAGCGGCGTGAGCGGCGCAGGCACCAGCACAAACGCCACGCCCGTCGCCGGCGCGGCTTCGGCCATCGCGGCCGAGAGGTTGATGGTGTCGTTGCCCGTGATCGAGGACACCGTGTAGGCCGGGCGGGGGGCTCGGTCGGTGAAGTCGAGCAAATACAGCAGCGCGCCCGCCGTGGCGGTGTTTTCGAGGTACGGCGCGGCCACCTTGATGGCCGTGGTGGTGCTACTGGCCTTTGTGTGCCCGTAGATCGGCGCGTGCGCCTCTCGGCGAGCGTCGAGGCCCATAAATGCCATCGAGGCCGCCGCCTCGTCCTGAAGCCGCTCAGGAAGCCCGTACGGGGTCGCCGGGCTCGAGGTGTTGCGCGTGAATTCGGAGCCGGACACGGTGCCGGGCGTGATCGCGCCTTGGCCGTCGATCAGGAAGTGCGTGCCGCGGAGGTCGCGCACCACCGTGTCGTAGGCCCGGCCGCCGTGCGTCGTGAACGCGCCGCCGCCGTCGGTCAGGCCGAAGCCCGTCTCGTTGATGCGGTTTTGCTGATTGTCCTTGCGCGGCAGTTTGATGGTGGGCGGCACGGGTCGGCCCGTCGGCTCGTACACCCGGTCGGCGCAGATCTGCTGCGGCACCGCATCGATGCGCGAGCCCAACAGGCAGCGCAGTTCCTCTTGCATCTTTTGGATTTCGGTGCGCTGCGTCTCGACCTTCGAAGCCAGTTCCACGCCGACGTCTTCGAAGAGTTTGACGGCCATGTCGAGCAGCGGGCTGCGGCGTTGGAACGTCAACGCCAGCGCGTCGCGCTCGAAATCGAGGCGGCAGGCCGACGAGATGCCCCAGAAACCGAGCACCGTGGCCGCCGTGCCCGCGTCGTGGCGCGTGCTCGACAGCGTCGCGCGGAAGGCCAAATCCAAGAGCGTGCCGTGCTCCTTGATGCCGCGGAGCGTGACGTTGCCGCGCGTGTTCGCGTGCGAAACGCTCTCGAAAATCCGTTGAGCCAAATCCTGATACTCGGCATCCTGCGAATCGTAAAGCCACGCATTCGTGGCGATGCGCTTTTCCCGTTGCAAGTTGAAACGCTCGAAAGCCTCGCCCGCGTAGCCGCTCACCGGGTAGCGCGCCGTACGCATCGTCGTGGTGGTCTGCTCGATGGTGACGGTGAACGAGCGCGGCCGCTGCCAGCCCGTGCCGCTCGCGCACGCCGAGCCGACGGGCGCTTGAGTGTAGAAACCATTCGGCACGTAGTAGATGCCCGTGGCTCCGGCCGATGCCGCGTTGGCGTAACTCGTCCACTCGCCAAACCAATTCAGATTGGCTTGAGGGTAGCCGAGATTCGGTTTCATGATGGGCGTGTTGCGGCTCGTGCCGTTGCCGTTGTCGGATTGCACCTTGGCCGGGCTGCACGTCGTGACGTGCGGTGCCGTCGAGTTGCTTTGACTGATGGTGTTCGTGTTGAGCACAAATTTGCGCCCGACTTGCCATCGGCGATTCGACTGCGTCGTGGTGCTGAAACGGTACGACTGCGTGAGCACCACGCGGTCGGGCGTGCCGCCTGCGTTGATCGTGTAAAACTGCGGGAAGTTCGCGAGGAAGTTGCCCGTGGGAACGTTGAGCACGATCTTGAGGCCGGGTTTCCCGTTGCCCACATCGCTGACCACGGTTTGGTCGTAGATGTTGAACGTGGTGGCCGCGTCTTTTCGGTCGATGGCGGTTTGATTCTCAGTCCAAACCCAAACCGAGCAGCCGTTCCATTCGCCGCTCGTGTGGTCGGCGCTGTACTGCGTGTCCTCGTACGCAATCCAGAGCGTGTCACGCGCCGTGCCGCCCGCCGTCGTCGAGGTGATGCGGTACACCTTGCAGCCGACGCCGTCGGCTCCGAGGTCGGCTTCGCGGTCGGCGTCCTTGTCCTTCCAAACCGATTCGTACTGGTTGTCCCACGCGGGTTGGAAGTAGGGAGACGCCGCGAACGTCGCGGCCGTGTAGGTGAACGTCTTCGTTTCGGTGGTTTGGTTCACCGAGTAAATCGACACGGCCGAGAAGGCGTCTTCAAGGTCAAGCGAGGTATCGAAGTCGATCACGTCGCCCGTCGAAATGCTGAAGTCAACGGTGGGCAGCACGTTCGCATCGACCTTCGCGATGCGCGTGCCGTTCGTGAAATAGGGTTGCGTATCGGCAAATCCCAAATAGGCCGGAGTGCCGGGGTAAACGGTCTGCACCGTGCGCAAGAGCGAAATCGACGGGTCGGTTGCGTCGTAAAAGCGCACCTTGTCGCCGCCCGAGAAGCCCGTCACGCTCGCGACCGGGTAGCGGTAGGTTGACGGCGAGCCGATTGCCTGCTCTGCGCCCGTCGTCGTCGTCACCGTCGAGGACAACGACGCCTCGTACGGCACCAATCGGAATTGGCCTGTTTGATGGTCAATCAGAAGTTTGACGTTCGGCACCCAGTTGAGAATCTGTTTGAGCCCGTCGATGAAGCCGACGTTTTCAAGCACGATTTCGGTCGGCTTGATGGTCAGCCCTGCGATGTCCGACGAGTTAAACAGCGCGCCCGAGAGCGCGAGCGGCAGCACGCCGATGTTTTCGAGCGCGGTTTGATAGTTGGCCTGCAAGTATTGCAGGATCTCGGAGACCGTGAGTTGGAAATTGTCGGACTTCGGTTGCCCGGTCGAGATGATCGTTGCGCCGCCCGCAACGTTGGTCTTTTTGACGCCGAAGTAGAAGTCGTCGGAGTCGATGCGCGGGTTGAAAACGATCTTCGGGATTTCGAGCCCGTTGGCCGTGTCGCGATTGAGCGTCACGTCGTTCGCGCGCCATAGGCCGTCGCGGCAAACGACGACCACGGAGCCGTCGTTGGCGTTCGGCGTCACCGACGCTACCCAGCCGAGGAAGATGCGTTTTTGGCCCGAGCCCGCGGCGTCCATGTGCCACGACGGGAAGCCCGTCACGCCCGTCGTCGTGCCGCGGTCGGCCCATAGTTCGACCTTGTCGTTGGGCTGCACGCGGATGGCCGAGCCCGTGCCGTTGAGCCACGATTTGCGGCCCATAACCTTGAAGGTCAGCGTGCGGCCGCCGTCGTCGTTTTCGAGCGTTTGCAGCGAAACCCATTCGCGGTCGTGCGTCGAGCCCGCGCCCATGCCCGCGCGGAAACCGTTGTCGAATTTCGCGGTTGCCGTGGCGTCGGCCGCGGTGCCGTCTTGAATAACGAAAACGTCTCCGGAGAGTGCCGACGACGAAATGCGGAGTTTTTTGTTCTCGTAAATGCTCATGGGGTTTGCACGCTCGGCGTGTCGGCGCACGTGAACACGAACGGGATTTCCTCGACCGCCGCCAGCGTGCCCGGCTCGATGCCGCGGATGCTGATTTGGCCGCGAAGGTAGGCGTTCTGCACGTACATATCGGGCACCATGAAAACGGTCTTGTTCCCGAGCGCGCGCGGCAGCGCGGAAATAGTCGGCGTCGTCGTGCTGCCCGTCGTCGAGACCGTCACGAGGTCGCTGTAGCCCGCCGTGGGGTCAACGCAGAGCAGTTTTTGGCCGCTGGTGAACGTGTAGGCGGTTGCGAGCGTCACCGTAGTGGCCCCGGCCGAGGCGGTGCCGTTGATGTCGCGGATCTTGTCCGAGTCGAGCACGATGCCGACCGTGCCCGCCGTGGTGTATTCGCCGCTTCCGTAGTGCAGCAGCGAACGCACCGACGAAAGGAAGTTGAGTTTGCGTTGGAAGAAATCCGTTGACGATTCGGTGCCGAGCGCGATGAGCGCACCCGCAAGCCGAAGTTCAATTGAGGTGCGCGGCCCAGTCTCGGCCGCCGCGGCCGTGTTGCCGAAGACCGCGCCGCGCATGAGCACGTCGGTGGCCATCAACGAGATTTCAGGCGGCCCGTGCAACAGGTCGCCGAGTTTC
>Ga0208784_1001073_pt1 | contig 11845 bp, 3 predicted proteins | sample DEB19_08_DNA_FD_184531 | JGI IMG/M metagenome (GOLD analysis project Ga0208784, IMG submission 184531) | Aqueous microbial communities from the Delaware River and Bay under freshwater to marine salinity gradient to study organic matter... | ecosystem: Environmental > Aquatic > Marine > Coastal ...
CATCTTTTACAGGCTGTACCTTTCCCCTTATGACATGGTCTCCAAAGATACCATACCATTTATCATCCTCATGAGTGAGTTGATCAACGTTGTTAAAGTCGTGTTGAAAATAAGGAAGCTCTAGATAATCATAGATACGTCTGAGCTGTGACTCAGGGTCTATGCACAAGTCTTCAAACTTAATAAACAGAATATGCTGATGTGTACCATCTACTAATACTTGGTATAATCTGTCCATAGCTGGACCAATAGGAGGGTTAGCTGACCAAGTGATTATTCTCTTATCTGTAGTGGTACCTGTAAGATTACCCCAGTTAGCAATGTTTGTATCAACAAGGGGATTTGATCTGTATTTCTTTTCTAGAGATGCATAAATTGCACGTACATCTCTAATCATGCATATTATCTTTGGATTGGGGTCATACTCCTTAATTAATTTATATTCCATTCCCCAACCCCTAGACTTCTCCATTACATAAGGTTTGTCTGTAATGTTGTTATAAAAACCATATAGTCCTCCCTTCAGATATCCTCTAAATCCGTTTTCCATTAGATTAGTATCTTGTGCTTTAAACTCTAATCCATTAGAGAAATATGTTCTAGCACCCATCATTAACTCAAATAACCCAGACGTGGGAGTTGCATATATGTCTGGGTTTTGAGCAATAATGTTTTGAATAAGTGTAGATCCAGCTCTTGGTAGAGAGCTGTTGTAGAATATCTTTTTTAACATATTGGTTTTGTTGTACGTTAATCAAAGTTTCTAGGAGACCAGTTTTCAAATTCTATAATAGTAGTTCCTTCATGTGCAGCAATTGCTGACAGAATAGTTTCATCATTTGTACCCCAATCCTCAATTGCTTGTCCTGATAACTTCACCATTGTTTGGTGAATTATCTTATATTCTATCACTACATTTTCATCACCATAGATAGGTTCACCGTATAATACTTGAAAATCAACAACATTTGCTCCAAGTCTATAAGGAGAGGCAATTGCTGTTATATAATCAGCAACTATCTGTGTTTGCTCAAACGGTGTAATCATTTGAGGAATAACTGCCTGAGGATTTATTTTACCAAATAACATAGTTATATATTTTATTATTTTCTAATTGCTCTAAATAAACCACACTGTCTTGACCATGATGAGTCTTCTAATTTTGTAATTACAAATCCTTGATCTTCTAAAAACCTTCTAAGTCCATGTCTATCAAATGTGTATCCATTTATTTCAGCATTATCAAGTTCATGAAACTCTCCAACAATCTCATCTATCTTGTACAGTTGTTTTGATGTAAAAAGGATTGGATATTCACTACCTTCCACATCCATCTTTAAAAATCTCACTTTATCAAACCGACTTAGTATATCATCAAACTTTACACAATCAACTTCTACTGAACTTTTAAATTCTCCATCCCTCACTCTTCCCATTCCTGTGTTCCAGTCTATAACATTATTATCAAAGTTAATTGTTTTTCTGTCATCATCTGATCTCCACACAGCATTTCTGTATACATTTATTCCATATTTGCTAAGATTCTCTACAGCAGTGTTATAATTTGACTCACTCACCTCAAATGTATATACATTTCTAGATCCTTTATCATGTGCAAGAAGAGAAAAACTTCCTACATGTGTTCCTAGATCTATTACAACATCTTCTGCGTTAAACCTGTCAATCTCATATTCATTCTCAATATAACATGCTCTAAATACATCTCTTTCCCAAGTGTTTCTAACTTTAAAGTTTTTCCTTTCGGTCATAACATCTGTTAAAAAAGATAACCATTGATTAAATCTATATGACCAATTCCAAGAAAATCTATAAGTTGATTTCTGTCTAGATAAAACGTCATGTAAATAACCTCTTTTAAACAGTTCAATATCAACAGCAAGCTGTTTACTAAATTCCTGAGCATGTAATTCACTATCTTGTTTAAATGAATATACATTAGCCCAACCCTCTGTAGTTTCTGGAAGTGCTCCTAAAGAAGATGTTACTACCCTAAGTCCTGTAAACAATGCTTCTATAACAGATATACAAGATGTCTCTTCAAATGTACAAGGATATGCTAACATATCAAATGTTGGAAGCTCAGCTCTCAGTTCTTCATTAGGAATAGATCCTCTGTATACAACACCTGGAAGTGTTTTGCACTTTTCATACAGATGTTCATATTCACTATCATGTCTAGCAAAATCTGTTCCATAGATCTTACAGCTAGAAAATACATGTAGTTCACAATCAATTGGTTGTAGGATCTCCCAAGCTCTTAGCAATACATCTAATCCTCTCCAAGGAGTAGATGTATAACAAAGCCTCACCTTATCATCGTTTCTTGGTTTTCTTGATTCAGTTCCTGCACATGCATTTTTCAACACATATGTTTTGTATCCAGGAATACCAAAATGTTTTCTGTATTGTTCAGCTTGCCAGTGTGAAACAAATACAAACCAATCTATCTTGTCTATATATTGAGGATCCTTTAGAAACTGTACAGCTTCTTGATCATGTGATAGCTGGTTCCAATAAATTGTTATTTTGGAAAAGTCTGCCTGTGATATATAGTTAAATATAGAGAAATGTTCTCTATAACTATCTGGTAATCTTGACATTAGCTCATTATACATGAGCTCTGTTCCTCCCATTGGTTTATCAAACATAGCCAGTCTTTTTTAGGAAGGAATTGAAATCACCTTTGAACTTTTTAATTCCTACATGATTGATGGTTATTGTAGGGTCTATCCACACTTTATATCCTAATGTTTGCCACTTCTTGCAGATAACATAATCTTCACTTATTAACACCCCATTCTTTACAATAAGATTACATACCATTCGTTGGTCTTCTCCTTCATCAGTTTTATAAGGTTCACTTATATCCCAAAGCCTTTGTAAAGCAAACCTAGATATCTTCATAAAACCAGTTCCTAAACCATCAGCTTCTATAAGCTCACCATCAGAAGACCATTTCAACTTTTTATCTAAAAGTTGTATAGTATATCCCTCATTGTCGTCAGACTTCTTTACTAAAGCAGCACCTACAACAGGTTCTGGTCTTTCAAGAAGTTTAAAGAACCATTCAGGTTTCCATTCAACATCACTATCTATAAAGAACAAATCATCATATCCTCCTTCTAGAGCCAGTTTAAATAGGGAGTTTCTAGCTCTTTGTACAAGAGAATCATAGCTTATATAAATAGCATGTACGTGTACATTCTTTTCATATGACATCTTAACAGTGGATAGTAAACTGTTTGCAAACCAAACATCTATCCTACCATCATATGAAGGAGTGCCTATCAATACTCTACGCATAGAGCAAAGATAAGCACTCCCTTTTAATTAACCAACTTTTTCTTCTAGAGTACTCACTCTAGCTTCTACTTCTTGTATTGCTTTGATAAGAGATGGTATAAGGTGTTCATATTCAAATCTGTAAGCATCTTTTACATCATCATAAACAAGACCGTCAAATTTAACACCAAGTTCATCTAAAACAACTTTTACCTCTTGTGCAATGAGTCCGTATTGTTCTCTATCACCAACCAAAGATCCATCCTTAACACCATATTCATAATTACATCTACTAACATACAAATCTCTAAAATCCCAATTATACTTAACTGGTCTAAGTTTTTTGATGAATGTGAGACCTAATTGATCAGGTAGAGGTGCTATGTTTTCTTTGTCTCTAATGTCTGACTGATTTGCCCAAGTTCCCCATATACAGTGAGTTCCTGCACTATTTGCAGTTCCCCAAGCAGTATGTCCTGTAGTAGCAGATGTAACAGCTCCAGAACCAACAGCAATTGTAAAGTTAACACCAGTGGCAAGGGCACATTGTGCATTAAGTCCTACAGCAGTATTATCTGTGCCTGTTGTATTAGAACAAAGAGCATTTACACCTATAGACACATTACAACTTCCACTTGTACTTGAACGTAGAGCATTCAAACCTACGGCTGTATTACAAACAGAAGTTGTAGTTAACAACATTGAACAAGCACCCACAGCTGTATTAGCTATTGCTGTAGTGTTGCTACATAATGCAAATGCACCTACTGCTGTATTATTAGCACCTGTTGTACTATTTCGAAGTGAACACGAGCCAACAGCTGTGTTGTTTACACCTGTTGTATTACTTCTTAAAGATTCATAACCAAGTGCACTATTATCACTACCTGTTGAGTTATCTCTAAGAGCCACATAACCCAATGCTGAATTTCGTACACCTGTTGTATTTGTAACCATTGCACAGAAACCAACTGCTACAAGGTTGTTTGTAGCACCAGCGTTTCTAAGAGAACAACTACCAACAGCAGTGTTCCTGTTACCTGATGTCATTGAGTACATGGTTCCATAACCAACTGATGTGTTGTTAGAACCTGTTGTACTAGTACGCATTGAGTTTTGTCCTAATGCAACGTTACAGTTACCAGTGGTTTGTGTAGACATTGCAGCATTACCAATTGCAACGTTACAGTTTGCTGTGGTAAGATTTCCACCAGCAGATACACCTACAGCTGTGTTTCTACCACCACTTGTAAGAGATTGCATTGCTAAACCACCAACAGCTGTATTAAATATACCTGTTGTATTAGCTACTAGTGCTCTTGCACCTACAGCCGTATGGTAAGTTCCGTTTACATTATTTTCTAATGCTCTAACACCTACAGCAGTGTTAGCATTACCCACTGTATTAACTCTCAATGCACAAGTACCAACTGCTGTGTTACCAGTATTTGATGTGTTTCCAGTGTTTGCACTATACAATGCAAAGTTACCAACAGCAACATTACATCCACCTGTAGTATTAGATCTCAAAGCACATGTACCAATAGCTACGTTAGCTGCACCTGTAGTGTTACTACAAAGTGCTTGATAACCAAGTGCGTTATTAGCTGCACCTGTAGTATTGCTACAAAGTGTCAAAGAACCAAGTGAAACGTTTGTTGATGCTGAATTATTTCTTAATACAGAATTACCAATTGCAACGTTGTTACTACCTCCATTAAGCGCAGTGTTACCAATAGCTACGTTGTTTTGTCCTGTGTTTATTGCACCTCCTGAATAACATCCTATAGATATGTTGTTAGAACCAGAAGTGATTCCTCCAGCTCTGTTTCCAATACCAATATTATTACTACCTGATACTGTACATGCTCTTCCAGCAACATTTCCTACAAAAGTATTGTTGTTACCAGTATTACCATTTTGGTTTGCATTAGGTCCAATATTAGTGTTTCCAGAACCTGTTGTATTTTGTAATCCTGCACAGTTACCAACAGAAACGTTATAACTTCCTGTAGTAGTGTTGTACATAGCAGTAGCACCAATAGCTACGTTACGACAACCACTTGTATGTCTATTTAAAGCATCAGTACCAATAGCAACGCTATAAGTTCCTGAGTTATTTCTACATAAAGCATTTCTACCAATTGCTGTATTACCAGTACCAATGTTAACTCTAAGAGCTTGTGCACCAATGGCTGTGTTAAAACTAGCTGTGTTAGAAGAAAGAGCACAAAATCCAAAAGCTGAGTTATAGTTACCAGTGGCATTAGCTACTGATGAGTATGTACCAACAGATGTATTAAAACCACCTGATGTGTTAGTACATAAAGCATTGTGTCCAATTGCTACGTTATTGTTGGTAGTGCTAGCCCGAAGTGCATTTGTACCTATTGCAGTGTTTCGGCTACCAACTGTATTTGCTTGAAGAGTGTAAGAACCAACAGATACGTTGTTAGTTCCACTAATGTTAGCAATCATTGCATGTTCACCTAGTGCTACGTTATCTGTACCCACTGTGTTAGCACATAAAGCTTTATAACCAACAGCAAGGTTATCTGCACCTGTTGTATTACTAAACAATGCGTAAGCACCTACAGCTGTAGATCCTGATGTTGTATTACTTTGAAGAGCAAAGAATCCAACTGCTGTGTTAAAACCAGCTGCTCCAGTGCCTATTAAAGTTCTATCACCAATAGCTGTGTTTCCACAACCTGATGTATTACCTCTTAATGCTCTCCAACCTACAGCTGTGTTAAATTGACCACTAGTATTTAAACATAGAGACTGACTACCCACTGCTGTATTACAACCACCTGTTGTATTGTTAAGCATTGAGTTTGCACCAAGAGCAGTGTTATAAGCACTACTACCTAGTGTACCTAATGCTTTGTAACCAACACCTGTATTTTGACCTGTTGCGTTACTAGCACAGTTAGCTCCTAAACCTAAGGCAACGTTTGTAATTATGCTAGAATTACCAAAACCAACTCTTACACCATTTGCACCACTAACATTTACACAGAGGTCACCACTACCTGCAATTTGACATGTTTCACTTGTTCCTATAGAAGAGCCTGTATCGAAATAGGCTATATAATCTTGTGTTCCACTTACTGCTCCAGAGGCACCACTAGTACCTGAAGTACCGTCTGCTCCTGTTACACCAGAAGTACCTGCCGTACCGTTACCACCACTTGTACCACTCAAACCTGTTGTACCAGAAGTACCACTAGCCCCACCAGTTCCAGAAGTTCCAGACGCACCACTTGTACCACTTGTACCTGATGCACCACTTGAACCACTGCTACCAGAGGTAGAAGAAGTGCCTGATGTTCCACTAGTTGCTGCTACACCAGATGTTCCTGATGTACCACTTACTCCAGAACTACCAGATGATCCACTTGAACCGCTAGAACCACTTGTACCTTTTGTACCACTTGTACCGCTAGTTCCACTTGTACCACTAACACCGCTTGTACCATTGGTACCAGAAACGCCAGAGCTACCACTTGAACCAGATGTAGAGCTTGTACCACTTGTACCAGAAGTTGAAGCAACTCCACTTGTACCACTTGTGCCAGATGCTCCAGAGGAACCTGATGAACCACTTGTTGATGCTGTTCCAGAGGTACCTGACGTAGATGCTACACCAGAAGTACCAGAGGTTCCAGATGCACCACTGCTTCCAGAAGAGCCTGAAGAACCGCTACTACTTGACGTACCACTTGTACCAGATGTACTACTAATACCAGAAGAACCACTTGAGCCGCTAGACCCTGAAGATCCAGAAGACCCCCGAGTACCTGATGTTCCACTAGTACCACTTACACCACCAGTACCTGAGGTACCACTAATACCACTTGTTCCGTTTGTACCAGAAACTCCACTAGAACCACTGCTTCCAGATGTACTTGCTGTACCAGAAGTTCCTGATGTTGAAGCAACACCTGATGTTCCTGATGTGCCTGACACACCACTAGACCCAGAAGATCCACTGCTTGATGACGTACCTGATGTACCACTTGTAGACGCTACACCACTCGTACCACTTGTACCAGATAAACCAGAACTTCCAGAGGAACCGCTGCTTCCACTAGAACCACTAGAGCCCCGAGTACCAGAAGTACCTGATGTCCCACTAACTCCAGATGTACCATTTGTACCAGAAACGCCTGAAGTTCCATTTGTACCAGAAATACCTGATGAACCAGATGATCCTGATGTAGATGCTGTTCCGCTTGTACCACTAGTAGCTGCAATACCAGATGTGCCAGAAGTACCTGACAATCCACTGCTACCAGAACTACCAGAGGTACTAGACGTACCAGAAGTACCACTAGTAGAGGCAATTCCTGATGTACCTGAGGTACCTGAAACTCCTGATGAGCCAGAAGATCCGCTTGATCCTGATGAACCAGACGAGCTACTTGTACCACTAGTACCACTTGTGGAAGAAACACCAGATGAACCAGAGCTTCCACTTGATCCAGAGGATCCTGATGTACCTTTTGTACCAGATGTACCAGACGTACCATTTGTACCACTCACTCCACTAGTGCCATTTGTTCCTGACACTCCACTTGTACCATTGGTACCACTAACACCACTTGAGCCAGATGACCCACTTGTGCTGCTAGTACCACTAGTACCACTTGTTGATGCTATACCAGAAGTTCCACTAGTCCCTGAAAGACCAGAAGAACCACTACTTCCTGAGGATGAACTTGTACCTGATGTACCAGAAGTTGCAGCTACACCACTAGTGCCAGATGTACCACTAAGTCCAGATGAACCTGATGATCCACTACTACCACTTGATGAAGCTGTGCCACTTGTACCTGATGTAGATGCAATACCACTAGTGCCAGATGTGCCAGATGCACCTGAGCTTCCAGATGATCCTGAGCTACTGCTTGTACCACTAGTACCGCTTGTACCACTTACACCAGATGATCCACTAGAGCCACTGGATCCAGATGAACCACTAGACCCAGAGGTACCTTTTGTACCACTAGTTCCACTTGTACCATTAGTACCAGAGACACCACTAGTTCCGTTTGTTCCACTAACCCCAGAAGTGCCACTTGTTGCAGCTACTCCAGAGGTACCACTAGTGCCACTCACTCCATTGGTGCCTGATGTTCCAGATACACCACTAGAGCCTGAACTACCGCTTGTGCTAGAAGTACCTGATGTACCGCTAGTAGCAGCAATTCCAGAAGTTCCACTAGTACCAGAAACACCACTACTACCTGAGCTACCACTAGTAGAACTTGTACCGCTTGTTCCAGATGTAGCAGCAACTCCTGATGTTCCAGAAGTACCTGAAACTCCATTAGTACCACTTGTTCCAGAAACACCGCTACTTCCACTAGAGCCACTTGTACTAGCTGTGCCTGATGTTCCACTCGTTGAAGATTGTCCACTTGTTCCACTGGTGCCACTTAAACCAGAGCTACCAGAAGAACCTGATGTTGCACTAGTACCACTAGTTGCAGCAACACCACTTGTTCCACTTGTTCCACTAACTCCATTAGTACCTGAAGTGCCTGAAGCACCTCCTGTACCACTAGTGCCACTTAAGCCACTAGTTCCACTTGTGCCTGATACACCTGATGTACCAGATGTGGCAGCAATACCAGAAGTACCGCTTGTGCCACTATTTCCACTAGAACCACTAGATCCTGCAGATCCACTAGTTCCAGATGTTGACGATTGACCACTTGTGCCTGAGGTACCACTCACACCACTAGAACCACTACTTCCACTAGAAGCAGAAGTACCAGATGTTCCAGAAACTCCACTAGTTCCACTAGTACCACTATTACCAGATGAACCACTTGAACCAGATGATGCAGAAGTACCACTAGTACCGCTTACACCATTGGTTCCACTAGTGCCAGAGTTACCTGACGTACCAGACACTCCAGAGCTACCTGAAGATCCACTAGATGCTGAAGTTCCTGAGGTGCCACTAACTCCGTTTGTACCTGAGGTTCCAGATATACCAGAAGAACCGCTAGACCCAGAAGAAGCAGATGTACCACTGGTACCTGCTATTCCACTAGTGCCTGAAGTTCCACTATTTCCAGATGATCCAGAGGAGCCACTTGTAGCACTTGTGCCAGAGCTTCCAGAATTACCAGAAGTTCCACTTGTGCCAGACTGACCACTAGTTCCTGATGTTCCATTGTTACCAGAAGTACCAGACACACCATTGGTGCCACTAGTGCCACTGTTTCCTGAGGTGCCAGATGTACCATTGTTACCACTAGTACCTGAGTTACCAGATGTTCCAGATGAACCGTTATTACCACTAGTTCCACTTATTCCAGACGTACCAGATGTAGAAGATTGACCAGAAGTTCCACTAGTTCCACTATCACCACTTGTTCCATTATTACCACTAGTACCGCTTATTCCACTTGTACCAGAACTTCCACTAACGCCAGAAGTTCCTGAAGTTCCATCATCACCATTTATACCTGAGGTGCCACTTGTTCCACTGTTTCCAGAAGAACCAGAGCTACCGTTATTTCCACTTGTACCTGACAAGCCAGATGTACCGCTTGTACCATTTTGTCCATTGGTACCTGATGTACCACTAATACCACTGGTACCAGATGTACCATCATCACCATTCAAACCACTTGTACCTGACGTACCACTGTTTCCAGAGGAGCCATTATTACCACTTGTACCAGATTCACCTGCTGTTCCAGAACTACCTGACAAACCAGAAGTGCCAGAAGAACCACTGTTTCCACTTGTACCGCTTGTAGAGGATTGACCACTAGTACCAGAAAGTCCAGAAGACCCACTGGTGCCAGAGCTACCACTATCTCCTGACGTACCACTAGTTCCATTCACACCTGATGAACCACTGTCTCCAGAAGTACCACTTGTACCTGTACCTCCACTAGTACCACTAGTGCCGTTATTACCAGAAGTTCCATTTATACCACTTGTGCCACTTGTCCCACTGTTACCACTAGTTCCACTTTCACCAGATGTACCACTGCTACCAACAGCACCAGACGTGCCACTAGTACCAGAAATACCACTTGTTCCAGAAGAACCTGTTGCACCAGATGTACCACTAGACCCACTATCACCGCTAGTTCCAGATACACCAGAACTTCCACTTGTACCAGAGTCTCCAGAAGTTCCACTATTACCTGATGTACCACTAGAGCCAGTAGCTCCACTAGTACCTGAGGTTCCTGTACCTCCGCTTGTACCTGATGTACCAGTTCCACCTGATGTTCCGCTAGTACCAGATAAGCCTGATGTACCAGAGTCACCTGAGGTACCACTAGTTCCTGTTCCTCCAGAAGTACCAGAAGAGCCATTGTTACCAGATGTTCCACTGGTTCCTGTGCCACCACTTGTTCCAGAAGTTCCGCTTATTCCAGAGGATCCAGAAGATCCTGAGCTACCAGAACCACCAGAAACACCTGATGTACCTGATGACCCAGCTTGTCCACTTGTACCAGAGGAACCTCCTATACCAGAAGTACCACTACTACCTGTGCCACCTGAAGTACCACTTGTACCAGACACACCTGTTGCACCGCTAGTACCAGATGTACCACCTTGACCAGAAGTACCAGATGTACCTCCAGCACCTGAGGTACCTGAAGAACCAATACCTGATGGGAAGTTTCCTAATGAACCATCACCTCTAACATATTGATTTATAGTACCTGTACCAGTTACTACTAAAGTTCCAGATGAGGTGATTGGATTACCAGATACAGCAAATGCTGAAGGCATTTGAAGATCTACACTTGTGACTGTTCCTACAGACCAAGTTCTATTAGCTGACAAATCATAGGTTACACCATTGATCGTGATAGTTCTACTATCAGGAACTGGTGTATAACCAAGAATGCCTATTATATCTAAAGCAGTGAGAGGAGAAGCTGATGTAACTAATCCCTTACCATTTACAGCAAATTTAAGAGGAGTGTCTGTACCATACACATTGGCATTCACTGTAGCAAGTGTAGTTGTAAGAGGAACACCTGTGGTTCCAACACCTGTTACATCTCCTTGTAAAATGATTGAGCCAGAAGGAATATTTACAGCTGTGGTGGTAATATTAGTTACCAATCCCTTACCATTCACAGTCACTACAGGAATCAATGTAGATGATCCATAAGTGCCTGGGTTTGAGTTAACTGTAGCTAATGTAAAAGGAACGTTACCTGGACCAGATGCTGTACCATCACCAGTGAGACCAGTGATATAGTTACCAGCAGGCTGATAGGATGTAGAATCTAAAGAACCATCTCCCTTAACAAACTGGCTTGATGTTCCTCCAGAGGTAATGAATGCAGATGATTCAATAGTACCTGTAAGTTCAAATGTATAACCAGCACTGTTAATTACGGTGTTTTGATTCAAAGAACCTCCCAACTTTACAGGTTGACCAGGTGCTGTTTGAATAATACCGTTTTGAAACACGTATCCTATTGATGCATCTGCAAACTTAGCATCTATCTTTTCTAGAGCAGTTTGAAGATTATCATTAGTATTG
>Ga0208784_1001075_pt1 | contig 11832 bp, 9 predicted proteins | sample DEB19_08_DNA_FD_184531 | JGI IMG/M metagenome (GOLD analysis project Ga0208784, IMG submission 184531) | Aqueous microbial communities from the Delaware River and Bay under freshwater to marine salinity gradient to study organic matter... | ecosystem: Environmental > Aquatic > Marine > Coastal ...
TGGTAAGTCTATGAAGACTTATGAGTACTACCGTAGGACCGACAGGGCCTTCGCCGATAAGATGGATAGAACTAGGCTAGGCCTGAAGTCAAAGAACTTCGCCGAGGCCGATGTCCACGATTTAGACTTCGCGGCCTTTCGTCAGCGCTTCCTACACTCCCGCACCTTTGCCCATCAGCAGAATCTGGTAGATGTTATCGAGGGGCGTGACCCCTCCTGGTTACACCCCTCTATGAAATACGAGAAGGGTCTAAACAACAACCGCATCCTAGTAAACATCCCACCAAACCACGCCAAGTCAATCACCATAACCGTTGACTATGTAACCTGGAAGGTAGTCACCAACCCTAACTTTAGAGTCCTGATAGTCTCTCAGACTCAGCAGCTTGCAGCAGACTTCCTATACGCTATCAAGCAACGCCTTACCCACCCGATGTATGAGGGCCTACAGAATGCCTATGCAGCAGGAGTTGGCTTTAACTCCAAGTCTGCTTCCTGGCAGGCCACCCGCGTAGTCTTCGGTGATGAACTCAGAGAGTCATCTGAAAAGGACCCAAACATTGAAGCCGTAGGTATCGGCGGTCAAATCTACGGTAAACGCGCTGATATGATTATTGTAGACGATGCCGTTACCTTGAAGAATGCAAATGAGTTTGAAAAGCAAATCAGATGGCTAACCCAAGATGTGCGAAGCCGTCTTAACCCTACAGGCAAGCTAATTGTAATTGGAACACGTGTAGCCTCTGTAGACCTATATCGAGAATTGCGTAACCCTGACCGCTATCCTGGTGGTCAAGTACCTTGGACCTATCTGGCGATGCCAGCTCTACTTGAAACTAATGAGGACGCATCCAAGTGGGTTACGCTTTGGCCTTACTCCGATGCCCCCTTTGATGGACAGGTAGAAGCTGACCAAACCGAAGATGGCTTATATCCCCGCTGGCACGGACCGCATCTATTTAATGAACGTCAAGCTATGGATGCCTCTACCTGGGCACTGGTTTATCAACAGCAAGATGTATCCGATGATGCTATCTTTGACCCAGTTTGTGTGAAAGGTTCCATAGATGGAATGCGAAAAGCAGGACGTTTGGTACCTGGCAATCCTGGTCACCCCAAGGACCTCAACGGTTTCAGTATCGTCTGTGGTCTCGACCCAGCGATGGTCGGAGATACAGCAGCAGTTTGTTACGCAGTTGACCGTGTATCTCATAAAAGGTATATTGTTGATGCTACGAAAATCACCCGTCCCACTCCTTCGCAAATCCGCCAGCTCATCATCGATTGGACTAATCTTTACACTCCAGGCGAGTGGATTGTTGAACGTAATGCTTTTCAATCCTTCCTTACCCAAGATGAAGGAATTAGACAGTTCCTGGCTACTAAGGGAGTTATACTAAGAGAGCACCACACTGGTAACAACAAGTGGGACTCAGGCTTTGGTGTGGCATCTATGTCCACCTTATTTGGAACTAAACAACCCGATGGTAAGCACCACAGAGATAATTTAATTCATCTGCCCTCAGACCAAACTGAAAATATCAAGGCAATGATAGAGCAGTTAATCACCTGGTCACCTACCACTAAGGGCAAAACGGATATGGTGATGGCTCTTTGGTTCTGTGAGATTAGAGCACGTGAGTGGCTCAACACAGGAATCTATACCAAGCATCATCTTAATAATCCGTTTCTATCTAAATATGAAAAGAATAAACGAATAGTCGTCAACTTGGATAACCTGTTGGCGGAGCAACAACGCCAGTTCATATAGGAGAAAACAATGGCAGCCAAAAAAATGACAAAGGCACCAAAAGCAAAAGACAAAGCCAAGAAGGCTGCGAGTAGAGCAAAAGCAGAAAAGGCCTCACAAATAAAAGGCAAGTCAATATCTAAGATGACAAATGCTGAGTTAAAAGCATCAAAGGCAGTTTTAGAAAATAAGAAAGCCCTTGCTAATGCTAGGTTAGCGGCAAAAAATAACGCAATCGTTGGAAAAATTCGCGGTGGCGGTATGGGCGGTATGTTCGGCGTAAAGAACCGATAGGTAACTAACAATGCCAGCAAAGAAGAAGATGAACGCGCTAGATAAAGCAATCAGCAAAGGCAAGGCCCTGCCTTCCAAGAACATTAAATACCCTGGCGATACAGATGTCAAGATAAAGGGTATCAAGAAGAAGCCAGTAATCAAGGTAAAGAAGAAATAGAGGAATATAATGGCAAAGAAAAAAGAACCAAACTATCTTGACAATCTTGCTAAAGAATTTAGACAATTCTTAAAAGCCAAGGCTATCGCTAACGAGTCTCAATCTAAAGATGATTATTACAAAAAGGGCTACGGAGGGACAAGTATGGCATCTCAAGCCTCTGCTACCAGGGCGCGTAAAGATGTAAAACGTGATTTGAAGAAAGAACGAAATGCTATTGGACAATTAGCAGGAGCAGCCCTTCAGGGTCGCCGCTATAAAGGCAATAAGCAAGTTAAGAAAAAATGAAGCCTAAGAAGCCAGCCAAAAAACAATCTAAAGACAAAAAACAATCTAAAGAGTACACTCGCGCTGAAGGTGCTGCGTTACTCAAAAAGCAACTTGCTGAGCGTAAAGGTAAGCCAGTTCAAAATCTTGGCAAAGCGGCAGCCCTGATTGGAACCGTAGCTCTTAGTGCTATTCCAGCGGGACGTGCTGCGTCTGTCGTTGCAAAAACAATAACACGTGGTAAAGCTACAAGATTGTCTTCTGGCGAAGCAATAACAAAAACAAAAAAGTTTACTCAAGGCAAGAATGCAAAGATAACCAACACCCCTCCCAAGAAATCATCTGCTGGACCAAACTCGCCAATTAAAGGTACTAAGGTTCAGGTTGAATATAAGACCAAAAAGATATCTCCAAAGCAACAGGCTTGGATGCAATCTGGTCTTGCCACCGCTAAGAAAACAAAAGAAGGATTAGCTGCTGCTAAGGGAGCTGCTGGTGGTGCGTATATCGCTGGCAATAGCGCCGCTACTAAAGCAAAGCAAAAAGACAAAAAGTCTAAGAAAAAGAAGTAGGTAAAATGTTAAACGCCAAAGAGGTTATAGCGAAGGTAGCACGGCTACAGACTCGCTACGCTAAACGCGACCAGCGTATGCGTGACGTGCTTTCCGTGCGTCAGGGGGATATCTCCAAGGTTTATCCTGCTATGTTCTCGGAGGATTATCCAAAGCCGCTAGTTGCAAACTTTATTGATGTAGCTGCCCGCGACTTAGCAGAGGCTATGGCACCACTGCCAGCCTTTGAATGTTCTGCAACCAATATGGTTTCAGACCAAGCTAGAAAAGCTGCAGATACTAGAACCCGTATTGCTAACTATTACGTCTCAGCATCTGATTTACAAATCCAAATGTATTCTGGAGCAGACTGGTTTAATACCTACGGTATGCTTCCTTCGATTGTAGAGATGGATTATGAAACTAACAATCCGCGTATTCGTCTACTTAATCCATTTGGTGTTTACCCAGAAATCGACAGATTCGGTCGGTGCGTCTCAATCACTCAGGTTGTTCAGTCTGATGCGGAAACTCTCTCAGCCCAATACCCCGAGTTCGCAAGAGAGATTCTAGGTAGAAACACCTACGCACAGAATACTCCAATGCTTTCTTTGGTTCGCTACCACGACAAAGACCAAGATTTAATTTTCGTTCCAGAGCGACAGAACCTAATCCTTGCCAACATTCCAAACCCAATCGGCAAGTGTCTTGCATCTGTTGCAGTGCGAGCATCCCTAGATGGAGAAGCTCGTGGACAATTCGATGATGTTCTAGCGGTACAACTAGCACGTGCACGTTTCGCTGTGTTGCAAATCCAAGCAGCAGAAAAGTCAATTCAAGCACCGATTGCTATTCCGCAGGATGTTCAAGAACTTGCTCTTGGCCCTGATTCGATTATGCGAAGCGCTAATCCTCAAGCAATTCGTCGTGTGCCGCTAGAACTTCCTCCTGGAGTCTTTACAGAATCAGGCGTTCTAGAACGAGAACTACGTCTCGGTGCTCGCTACCCAGAGGTACGCTCAGGTAACCTAGATGCATCCGTTGTTACAGGACGTGGTGTACAAGCACTACAGGCAGGATTTGATACACAGATTCGTTCAGCACAAGCACAATTTGCTCGTCTGTTTACAGATATGGTTGCACTTTGCTTTGAGGTTGATGAAAAGATTTTCGGCGGTATGACCAAAGAGATTCGCGGAAGCGAAGATGGCACACCGTTTTCTATGAAGTATGTACCAAGCCGTGCGATTAACGGTGAGTACGGAGTAGATGTTCGCTACGGAATTATGTCTGGTATGGACCCTAACCGTGCAATCATCGCTCTACTACAGATGCGTAGCGATAAGCTCGTATCACGTGATTATGTTCGACGCGAAATCCCGATGGAGCTAAATGTCACTCAAGAAGAACAGCGTGTGGATATTGAAGAGATGCGTGATTCTTTGCGTGTTGCTGTTGCTCAGTACGCCCAGGCTATTCCAGCGCTTGCAGCACAAGGCCAAGACCCTTCTCAGATTGTTTCCCGAATTGCGGAAGTTATCAAGGGTCGGCAAAAAGGCAAGCAAATAGAAACTATTATCGAAGAAGTCTTTGCTCCAGAAGAGCCAGAAGTCCCAGCAGAAATGATGGGCGGTCAAGTTCCAGCGGCAGGTATGGCCCCAGCCCCTGCCTCGCAGCCTAGTCCAGAAATGATGGCTGGTGCGGCCCCTGCCGCTGGCGCTCGTCCAGATATTGCAAGTTTACTCGCTCAAATCGCAGGTTAAGCATACCGAAGGAGGTGCTAAATGAAAAAAGGTGGTCGCGCAGCAGCGCCAGTACAGAAGCCAACAGAAGGTAAGAAAGACACTTCAAAGCCAAAAGGTGGAGAAGTGAAGTTCGGATATGCCCCTGCTGGACGTAAAGGTAAGAAGGCTTAAGTAAAGCATAACGAGAGGATAGAGCGTGAAAGAAAAACCAGATTACATACCACGCTCTATTCGTCTCGCTGACCTTGCTGTTTTATTCGCAGGTCTATTTCATAACATAATGAACGCAATGCACGTATTTGCAGAAGAACTTTTAGATTTAGCAACATATAACGCAATTAGAAAAAGCCAAGTCAATAAGGCTTGGGAAGAGTTCACAGTAGATTTAGAGACGATGGAGGACCCAAATGGCTAGAGGCCCATTAGCAGGTGCATCAGGACCAGGCAAGTTCGCTGTAAGAACAGACGGGTTGTCACTTCCATCAGCGGCATACGGCGAAGGTGTAGAAACACAAGCAATTAAATCAGGCGCACCAATGGCTAGAACTCCAGATGTTCGTGGAGCAAGAGCCAGCGATATACGCGAGGCTGCAACACAAGAGCCTGTTACTCCACTATACGCACCATCTGCACGTCCAGATGAACCAATTACATCAGGTATTGCATTAGGTGCAGGACCTGGACCTGAAGTACTAGGCGGTCAGCAAAGACCAGAAGCGTTATCAACTATACTTTCACAGATGCTTCCATACGACACAAACGGAGAAATCGCAGCATTGTACGAACAAGCAGTATCTAGAGGTTTGTAATGGGGCAAGACCTTAATAAAGGAAACCTATACCAAGCCGCTAAGAAGGCAAACTTACAGCCGTCTCAAATGGAGACGATTAACGCTTTAACTGGTATGTATTCTACGCATACCCGCTTAAGCAATATGCCTGTTTCTGCTGCTCAAGCTGAGTTTAATCAATTAACACCTGAACAACAGAAGGCTATGGCTGCATACTTTGGTCAAGCCGATGACTCAAATCCAAATCGTGGATTGATTGGTCAGGCAGCATATATTATTTCTCGTCCAGTTGTTGAACCAATTAAGGCTGTATTCAAAGCCGCTGGTTGGGCATCTGACCAAATGACTCGTATCTATCGTACTGGCTCTGTTGCTTTCAATGAGCAAATGAATATCGCAGATGCTTGGAAGCGCAGCGGTGCTAACGGTGAGATGGTATTTAATCCAGGCCGTATCGAAAAGGTTACACAACAGTATGGCGCAGACCGTACCTGGGTTGCTCAACAGATTGCTGCAGGTCTTGCTCCAGATAAGATTATTGCAACTGCTCAGAATGAGAATCAAAAAGCTATTGCAGCGGCAGCGGCACAAACTGGCGGAGACCCTCTAACTCAAGAGGCTGTTGCTAAAGTAAATGCTGCTAAGTATTCTCCAGGTAGAGATTTAGCCAACGCCCTACTTCCTGAGGATTTGGAAAAGGGCAAGCTCTATAACTGGATTTCAGGTACCGCAGATGCAGCATTTCGCATCTTTGCAGACCCAACACTATTGCTTGGTAAAGCCCGCAAAGGTTACCTTGCTACCAAGTATGCTCTAGATAAAACTATTGGCTCAGCTCAAAAGGTAGAGTTTGCTTTCCAGAACAAAGGAATCGTCAGATTCTGGGATGAGTTTGCTAAAGGTACAGATGAATTACAGAAGGCACGTACCAGTGGTAGCGCAGAAGGTGTTGCTTTGGCAACAGCCAAACTACGCAGACTGAATCCATCTTTTGTTGACAACGGTGTAGACACAGAATTAATCAAGTTTGCTAAGGCAGAGTTTGATGGCAAGATAGATATAGATACTGCCCGTGCCTTTCTTGAAGGCCCAGAGCGTATGACCCCGCTTTTCTATGGACAGCCTGGTTGGACCACAAAGGTTATGCCAATCTTGAGTCCACTTCGCAAGAAGCGTATTGATGCGCTGACTGCAGCAGGTAGAACATTTAATCTTAATGAAGATTCGGCTACATTCCTACGCAACATCGTATTTGATGAAGCTGATTACAACGGAATCACAAGTCTTGAAGCAGCAAAGCGCTCCATTATGGGTGGCGCAGGCGTAGATGCTATTACTGCTGGTGCTAAGACTGCAGAAAGAATCCAAAACGCACAAGGATTTAAGAAGTTTTCCATTGCTTGGGCTAATAACCGTCTAGATAACTTCACTCGTAAGTTTGCTTTGATTCCAGATATGCAACTTCTTGGTGATTTTGCCAATGAGAAGTCAGCAAAGGCTTTTGAGCAGTATGCTCGCCTTGTATATGGACGTTATGCCTCACGTATTCTAGGTGATGCTTACAAGACTGGCAACATTGCCCAGCGTCGTGAGATGTTTATTGGACTTCAGTCAACCGTTGGTGAACTTCGTGGACTACGCGGTACTCCAGGTGGACGTAAACTACTAGAAACTCTAGGTTCTGTAGGCCGTGATGCCGTTTATACCAACAGAGTATTTGACGCAGACCATCCAGATGGCGTAATTCCATCACGTATTAACGGCGTTGATTCAGCAGCCTATGTATATCAGTTAAAAGATAGGCTTGCATTCATCACTCCAGACCAACTAGACAAGTTTGGTGCAAGAGATGGAATTTTAGCCAAGACTTGGGGCTTACAATATAGCAAGGCTGCAGATGATGCGGTAGGTGTGTTCGTTACAGGTACTCTTGCTGGTCCAAAATTCCCAGTTCGTAACGCTATTGAGGACTATCTGTTCTATGTAGTCAACGGTAAGGGTGTTATTCGCTCAGCGGTAAACGTAGCACGTGCTCGTAAGATTGCAAAGAAAACTATTCAGGGTTCTGAGGAACTTAACTTTGCTTTGTTTAATCGTTATGCCAAGGCAAAAGATGTAGATAACCTAGCTGCCCGCTTTAATGCTATTGATAAAGGTTCAGAACTGCGCTATAACGCAGCCACAAAGACCTGGGATAGCGTTGACGATGTATTCAAAACTGCAGCCTCTAAAGACATAGCCAAGCGTAAAGTATTTGCTGAGGCTCTACTACGCGATAAGTTCAATGATGCTCAGATTGGTAAGTTTGGTAGCGACTTTGACCAGTATGCCTACGAGTTTGCTATGTATGGCAACTATGAAAACCTACTTAAAGCAGCATCTGAAGGTGCCTATAACTTCAACGCAGGTAATGATTTCTTCACCAGAATCCATAAGAGCGTAAAGAAGAATGGCAAAGTAATTGACTTTACATTTGATGATGTTGAGTATACTCGTCAGTATGGTTCATTTGTCAGCCTTGACCCGCTAGACCAAGAGGGCAGACTAGCTTGGGCATTCCAGATTGCAGCCAAGGCCAATGATGAGATTGGCTCTGAGGGTCTAAAACTGCTACGTAAGTACCGCGATGACCGCACAGGCTTTATCAATGAGTTTAGTACTTACTTAGATAACAACATTTTGCCTAAGTATAAGAACCGTTTTGACCGTTATGTAGATGAAACTTACAAATCAACTGCTCACGCAGGCGTTGTATATGATGACTTAAAGGCTTTGCTAAGCAGGGCAGATAATTCAATTAACGATGATTTGCTAAATAAGTTGGTTACCATAGATGATACTGGTAAAGCAACTATCAATCTAAAAGACTTTAAGAGCGATTGGCTACCTAGAACTGCTGCGGATGTACCACGTTCTATTCAAGGTCCACGTTTCTTGCCAGCGCAGCAGTCAGATAACATTATCTCTGACCTAAACAATCGCCTATGGGACTGGTTAGGAGATGCTAACGCACGTCTATCACGTGACCAGTTGGTATTAGATGCAGCCTTTAATATCCGCAAAGATATGCAGGGCTACCTAGATGATTTAACCAAGGTCCTAGGTAAAGAAGAAGCCACTAAGCGGGTAATTGAACTTTCAAATGATTTAGCTGTAGAGCGAGTACTAGCATTCGTAGATAATCCTGCGGTTCGTACCCAGATGGCTTGGTCTATGCGTAACTTTGCACGTTTCTATCGTGCTACTGAGGATACTTACCGCCGTGCTTATCGCACAGTTAAGTACAATCCAGAGCAATTACAGAAACTAGCCTTGACTTATGAAGGCGTAACTCACTCAGGTTATGTACAAAAAGATGACCAGGGTGATGCTTACTTTATCTATCCTGGCCTTGCTCCAGTATATGGCGCAGTAAACAAGATGCTCGGAGTATTCGGACTTGGAGATAAGTTCGTAGCCCCAATGCCACTTCAGTTTGGTTCATCAATCAGAATGCTTACACCTTCGGCTAACCCTGAAGGATGGCTACCAACATTTTCTGGACCGCTATCAGGCCTAAGCCTAAAGACTATCTACAATATCGCTGGCTTATTTACAGAGTCTAATATACCTGTAGTCAGCGGTATTGCTAAGGAAATCAAGTCAACAGAGCGTCTAGCTCTTGGCGATATTGGTGAATCTCAATCATTCTGGCAGTCAGTATTACCAGGACACGTCAATAGATTCCTAATGTCCGTAGATAGAGATGAACGTGACAGCCAATATGCCTCTGCTTTCCGCAAGGCGGTAACTTATCTAGAGGCTGCAGGACATACTCCATCTGCTACAGCAACTCCTGGAGAGTTGGCTGAATACCAGAAGAAACTGCGTTCAACAATTACAGGTATTCTTACCACAAGATTCGTACTTGGATTCGTTTCACCAGCATCACCAACCACAACGCTGAAAAGCGATATGGAAGAGTGGGTGCGTGATAATGGTCGTGTTAACTTCAAGCAAGTATTCTCTAAGTTAATCGACGAATACAGCAATACCACAGACCCTGTTGGTAACGCTATGCGTGACTGGACAAAGTACTTCCCAAATCAGGTTCCATATACTCTTAATGAATCTGACCCAGTATTTCAAGCCCGCGTTAAGACATCCAATGCAGCCGCTAACTGGGTAAAAGATAACGAAGGTTTAGTTAAAGAGTTCCCAGAAGGCGCAGCATTCTTGATGCCACAGGCTGGAACCTTTACCTGGGATGCTTACGAGTTCCTAAAGGACAACGGATACCGCGAGAATAAACTTGTCGGAGATTATCTGAAAGAAGTATTCGTAGCCCGAGATAAGCAGTTCTACTACCAAGAGCAGGACCGCTACGAAGCAGAACTAGCCAAGGCTGGAACTGACCGTGAGCGTCAACGCATTAACGAGGTATGGAGTGCTTGGTCTGCAGAGTTTAGACAGACTCGTCCATTACTAGTACAGGACTTTGCCTCTGCTGCTGTTAATCAGCCAAAGCGTGAAGCAGCATATGAGGACCTAAAGAAACTCGTTATGTCTGGCAAGGTACAAAACCAGGCAACCAATGCTATTGGGCGTATGATTAAGCTGTACGAGGATTACGTAATACAGAAAGATACAATCTATAACTCAATGTCTGAAGTAGATATCCGTGCTCGTGATGTACTACGCGAAACAACTATTAACCAAATAAGAGATATCGCTTTAACAAATGCTAACGCCAAAGGCGTTTATGATGTTCTGTTCTACAACTTCCTGAGGGAGAGATAAGATGAGTATGCAAACGCCAGCAGGCGGAGCCAACTATAACCAGCCATCAAGTGGTGGGTTAATCACTTCAGCTACACCTACCAGTGGCGCTCGCGTACCATTTCAGGCTGGCTTGGCTAGACTTCCACAGACAAAGCAAGAGACTGAATCAAGCCTTGTTCAGACATATCGCAAGATGTCACCTGCTATGCGTCAGGCTTTAGCGCAACAGTTAAAGGATGCTGGATATGGCAACCCTGTAACTGGTAAGTTTAACATTCGCGTACGTGAAGCATTCTTAAATGCAAGCCGTGACTTGAACGATGAAATAGTAACTAGATTCCAGACCGACCCATCATACTTTGACACCAACAAGTATGACCTAACTACCTTCCTTCGTGAGCAATCAAATGCTGGCGGCAAAGACAAGGGTCCAACTACCGTCCGTTACAAGCAGGAACTTCGCCCTGAGGCTATCAAAGCAACTATCAATGAAGTCTTTATGGATGTACTTGGACGTGGCGCTTCTGAAGAAGAAGTAAATAAATACACTCAGCGGATTCAGACCAAGATGGGCAAGACCAAGAATATGGCCTCTACCACCTATGGCGAGACTGTAGGCGGAGTACAAGAGCGTGTAGACCGTCCTGGCTTTGAGCCAAAGACTTATCTTTATGAGCAACTATCAAATAATAATGAGGCCAAGCAGCGTTCTATCTTTGGTTTCTATGATGCATTCAAGAGAGCGTTGGGTGTTTAATAATGGCATTTAAGGCATCTGATTATCCAGAGATTCGTAAGGCCGCTGAAGCCTATGATGTTGCTAAGGCTGAGTTCCAAAGACTAGACCGTCAGTTAAACGAGACATCTACCAAGTCTCCATCGTACAAGTCTTTAGTTGACCGTCGTAATGCTGCGAAGGAAGCTGCAGATTCTGCACTTAAAAAGTATCAGGGCATAACCACAAAATTAAAGAAGCAGTATGAAGGTAAGAAAAAAGAAGAAAGAAATGCTAAAAAGGTTAAAGAATTAAAAAATAAACTAAAAACTCTTGAAGATGACCGCAAACGTGCTGCAGATAAAGGCGAAGCTACTACTGCTATTGATGCTGCTATGGAAAAAGCCCAAGCAGATTTAGATAAAATTACTGCAGCTAAAGTTAAAAAAGAGGAAGAGGGTAAAGCCCCTGGTCGCCCAGACAGTGTACCTGCAAGTGCTAAGTTTAGCTCAGTAACTGGTCAATGGACTCTTGGTAATAAAAAGTGGGATAAAAATGGTAAGGCTATTACTTCCGCAGGTCCACAAGGTCCAAAGACAGACAGCAATAAAATAGTTTCAAACTCTGGCACTAAGACACTTCAACCCACTCTTACTAAAACAAGTGGTTCATTCGACCCAGGAAGTTTTAGAATGTTTGAAGAGGGTTACACAGGCCCTATGTCTTCTACTGGAGCTACAGGCGAAACAGACTTTGCTAAGGTATTAGCACAGGCTCAATCACAGTTTGGTGGAATTGA
>Ga0208784_1001088_pt1 | contig 11772 bp, 20 predicted proteins | sample DEB19_08_DNA_FD_184531 | JGI IMG/M metagenome (GOLD analysis project Ga0208784, IMG submission 184531) | Aqueous microbial communities from the Delaware River and Bay under freshwater to marine salinity gradient to study organic matter... | ecosystem: Environmental > Aquatic > Marine > Coastal ...
CATTATCTCGAGGATGGCTCATGCGCCGAGTTCGATTCAAAACCGCCCGAGGATTTCGCAGCGACGGTAGACGCTTGCCCGTCGTGGCGCCAGCAGATCCCGTTCTGAAGGTTAAATCTGAACACCTAGAACAAGCCGAGTTCGTCTCCTGGTTCCGGAAGACTTTCCCCGAAGTCCGCATATTCGCCATTCCCAATGGTGAGTCCCGATCCATCTCCGCCGCCTCGCGCCTGAAGGTTGAAGGCGTGAGCGCCGGCGTCCCCGACCTCTTTATCCCCGAATGGCTTCTTTGGATCGAGATGAAGCGCTCTCAAGGCGGACGCGTTTCGCGTGAGCAAAAGTCATGGATCGACTATTTAAATATTATTGGACATTGTGCGATAGTGTGTGCAGGGTGCAATGACGCACGCGAAAAAGTGATGAAATTCATTGAAAAAGGACAAATATCTTAGCTTCCGCATCCCTGCGAATGTCGAGGAGCAGTTAAAGCGACACGCTGAAGAGCAGACGCGGACGGTTGCGGGACAGATCCTTCACTACATCATTCGGGGAATGAAAGATGACGATAAAGCAGCGGATTAACCGTCAGCGCCTGCGCACCGTTAAGCGCCTGGCATTTGAGTACATCGCCTTAGCCGCGGTCGGTCTCGTTCTTGGCTTGATTTTTTGGGAGGGGCTGAATCGCCAATGGGACCTGCAAGACGCGCAAAACCAGCGGTGGGCACAGGAGGCGCAGCGATGAACGAGCGCTGGTGGATCGTGCTTACTGACGACGGCTACAAGATCACCAACCATCCGCTGCGGGCAACCGACCCCGTGCGGGGTCCGTTTCCGACGTATGACGCGGCGGTTGAGTACCGCGACTGGTGGGAGCGCAAGCAGATGTCGCGTGAACGCACGGCGGCTTACATCGTGATTCTTTGGATTGGTTTTGCGTTGATGGTATGCGCCGCTGCTGCGGCGGAGATGGTCAAGGGGATATTTCAGTGAAAAAAGAACCGATTTTTTGGGAGGCGGCGATGGCGAATGCGCGGGCAAAGACTCGCTTGATTCACAACCGCAAGTTTCCGGGCGTCGACCGCCTGATTGCGATGCTTGAGACCATGAACTCGGATGAGATCGCGCGGGAACTGAAGGTCACGCGCCATACGGTGACGAATTGGGTGCGCCGTCACGACTTGCAGCACAAAGCCCTGCGCATTCGATTCGTGCGCGAGATGGAGCGGGAGCTGCGCGCCGAACGTCGGCGCATTGCCGAGCTTGAACACGCCGGAAAGATTGAAGGCGGCATCGCGGCTCTGCACGCTCGCACGAAAATGAGTAAGGCTGAAGGCATTAACGGTTGGAGATGGACAAGACCATGGAACGCCGAAACTACTTCTGCAAACTGAGCGCCGACGACGTGCGCTTGATCCGCCAGCTTCATCCGGACCTCAGTTACAGGGTGTTGGCGCGGAAATTTGACGTGAGTAAAAGAGCAATCGAGTCTGCTGTGACTCGGCAGTCATGGAGGCATGTGGAATGAAGTGCTATTGCTGTCAAAGCGATTTGATTTGGGGCGGCGATGAGGATGCGACAGATGACGAGACAGATGACATCGTGACAAATTTGTCGTGCCCCGAGTGTGGTGCTTTTGTCTTGGTGTACTGGGGGCAGAAGGAGAAAGAATAAAATGCAAAACGTAACGATTAATGGTGTTGAGTATGCTCCCGTTTCTTCCCGTCTGCCGACAGGCACTCGTGCTGTGGTCGTCGTAGATCGTGGATGGATCTTTGCTGGAGACGTGACTAGGGAAAACGGACGGATTCATCTGAGCCGAGCCGTCCATGTTTTCTCATGGGACACAATCGGTTTTGCCAAGATGGTCGAGACTGAGCAGGCAGACCTGCGCCCGATTGCGGACGTACATATGCCCGAAGGCGCAGAGATTTTCTGTGTACCTGTCCACGACGGATGGGGGCTGTAATGCCCATATTCTTTTCTGTCGGCAGCGGCGACGGCGACGGGACCGGCTACGGACACGCCAACGGATACGGCTACGGATACGGCGACGGATACGGCGACGGATACGGCGACGGGACCGGCTACGGATACGGCAACGGGACCGGCAACGGGACCGGCTACGGCTACGGATACGGCTACGGATACGGCGACGGGACCGGCTACGGATACGGCAACGGGACCGGCAACGGGACCGGCAACGGCGACGGGACCATAGAGAAAAGCAGGAGAAGAAAATGAAACTACGCCTTGCCGAAACCTTTACAAGCTTGCAAGGGGAGGGTCATTTGGCTGGAAAACGAATGTATTTCATCCGTTTTGCGGGGTGTTCTGTTAATTCATGCCCTATGCACCCAGTTAACGGAAACACTTGCGACACAGACTGGAAGTCGCGCCAAGTTATTGAGGACATCAGTGCTGTGGCGGACAAAGCTTTAGGTGTTGTCGGCGTTGGCGGCTGGGTTTCGATTACCGGCGGCGAACCAACCGATCAAGTCGATGCTCTTAACTTTCTATCCGGCGAGATCCGCGCGCGCGGCATGCAGTTGAACATTCAGACAGCCGGGACAAAGATTGTTACGTGCCCGTGGGATTGGTTGACAATGAGCCCAAAAGCAAACCGCTCTTCCATTAAGCAGGACTTTGGTCAAGAGTTAAAACTCGTCTACACCGGGCAGACGGCAGATGAATTGGACGAGTGGTACATGACAACCAAGTTCTGGAATTACTATTTGATGCCTTTTTGGGGTCCAGCAGGTCCGAACACTACCGAAACAATAGCAGCAATCCACGCCGCATATGAGCGTGGGTATCGATGGGAGCTGACCACTCAACAACACAAGATCTGGGGTGTGCGGTGATTCATTACCACGGGACTCCAATAAGCGGACCTCGACAGGACGTGGCGCGGTTTTTGATAGGACGACACGCTCTAGTGCCGTTTCCGCGTCGAGATGACATGGGGATTGTGGCGGAGGTGTGCCAGAGTTTTGTGTTCGACAACGGCGCATTTAGTGTGTGGAAGCGAGGAGCGGCGCTTGACGTAAAAGGGTTTATTGACTGGTGCGACGAATGGCACCGCCATCCGGGTTTTGACTGGGCGCTGATTCCAGATGTGATTGACGGTACTGCGGAAGAAAACGACGCCCTGTTAGCGGACTGGGCGACGCACATACGCGGTGTGCCGATATACCACTTGCACGAACCGCTTGATCGTGCCGAGCGGTTGGCCCACGAGTATCCAGTAGTGGCTTTGGGTTCCTCGGGCCAGTGGCCCACGCCCGGCGTAGGGTCTTGGTGGGATCGAATGCACGAGGTGCTGGCTGTGATGTGTGACCAAATGGGTCGTCCTGTGTGTCGCTTGCATGGTTTGCGCATGCTGAACCCAAAGGTTTTTAGCAAGCTACCGCTATCCAGCGCCGACTCCACCAACGTGGGTGTCAACTGCAACGGCAAGCGCTGGGAAGGTCCGTACCAACCGGCAAGCTCGTGGCAGCGCGCTGCCGTGATCGCCGACCGCATCGAAGCTCATAATAGCGCAGACCACTGGCGTCAGAAGGAGAAAGAAGAAAATGACCAAGCAAGAATTGCTGCGCCTGATGCGCCTTCTCTCGGCGCTTGAATCGGTCGGCATCTATCGGGACACAAAGACGCCTGATTATCTGATCGAGGAGATTGGCGAGATGGTCGCGATTCTGGAGCGGGAGATTTTGAAGTGACCGACCCCCGCCCGACCATGAAGCACGCGATGTTCGACGCCTTCAGCGAGATGAACAGCCTATCGAAGTACGACCTCACCACAGGCGCCGGTCAGCGTGGAGCGCGTGTCGCCCTGCGCAGGATCGAGATGTCGCTGGACCAGTTGGTTGAGCAGGCGCGGGAGATGCGGGCGTTTATTCAGAAGATGGAGACGGCTATCGAGTAACGCCAGTTTTCTTTTCGTACGTCCTGAGCCCGCCGATACCTAGCAATCCCGACACGACGACCCAGAGAAACTCCATGTCGATGTCGGGCAGCGCGGGAAAGCCGTTAATCAGCGCAACCCACGTCAAAAGCGGCTTTGCGACGCCGACATAGGCGAATGCGGCGCCACCCACCCAACCGAAGAACGGACGCCAGCCTGCGACCCAGATGCTCGGATGTTGCGCCTCACGGGCGTTGATCTCGAGCTGGGCGATCACCTGCTTCAGCTCCCCGTCCATCGCCAGGCGCAAGAACTCCGCCTCCGCCTGGGCGGCCGCGGTCTTGTCCGGGAACAGCCGCTCGATGATGCTTTTGCCGACTTCGAGGACGGGAGCTAGCAGTAGTGGATTCAACGCGACCTCCGTATGATGATTTCAGCCGGACCCGCTGGTGGCCCCTCCCCTGGCTCCCGTCACGCCAGCGGTGTTCCGGCGCTAGCGGTACACCTTGCGGTCGAGTTCGTAATGCGGCCCGTCTCGGAAACTCGACCAGTCCCCGCCCCAGGTAATCGCCACGCCCAGCTCCTTCGCCGCCAGCTTCATCGCCGACGCAATGCGCTCGTACAGCGGCCACGACCAGTCCACTTGCCCGTCGACGTAAGCGCCGAGGTCCACGGCGTGCCCGGTGATGTGCCGGCTGTTCATCGTCTTGGACGCGCCCGCCGCCACCAGCGTCTTCTGCCGCTCGGTCGTGCGCAGTCCCTCGAGCACGGTGAAGTCCACCGATGTCAGCTCGATGGCCCGCTCGACGACGCGCACGAGGTCTGGATGCACGCCTTGCAGGCGCTCACGCGAGCGTTGGCCGAGTTGGTATCGCATCAGATTTGCACGAACTCGCAGTCGATGACGTTGCCCGTGGTTGTCGCAAGCACGGTGGCCGTAGCGGAAAGCCGAACCTCAATCGTGAAAGTCACCGACTTGGCCGGCGTCGTGCTGTTGGCAACAACCGTCCAGACGAGCGCCGAGGGCGTGACAGGCAGCCAGGTATTGACCGTGCCCGTCGAAAACGAGCCCGCGGTCGGCGTGATGCGGATCTGATAGTTCGCGCCGATCAACGCCGTCGTCGGTGAGTAGTACCCCGGGTTCGGCGTGATGTCGCCATCGATGGTGTTGCCGTTGCCGATCACGGTGAGCGTGCCGTCGGTGTTCGCCGTCATAGTGACGGTCGAGGTGCCAGACGCCGCCAGGCGCTCGTTGGTCGAGGTGAAGCGGCTGAGAAAGACGCCCGTGCCGCCACCGCCACCGCCAATGGTGGCGCCGATCATGCGTGCGGCAAAACTCACGAGAAGTCCTTGAGCAGCGTGGCGTACCAGAAGCCGGTTGCCGACATATACGTCGCCACCAGCAGATCGACATCGTTCGCGCCGGTCGAGAGCACGCCCGCGCTTGCGCCTGGCCACTTGAACGTTGCCGGCCATGCCATCGTTCTGCTGCCGGTCGCGTCCTGCGTGATGAACCAGTTGATGGTCTGCCCGTCCTTCAAGTTCGAGAACGTCGGCGCGGTCGTGACGTTACCCGACATTGTGACGGTGAAAACGTTCGAGAGAGCGCAATCAATCGCCATCGCCGTCGCGCTGAACGTCACCGCCACCGGCGTCGTTTGCGCATTGCCCGTGATGGTCGTGCCGACGATGGTGGGGTTCGTCGCGAACACGGCAGAGCCTGTGCCCGTCTCATCCGTCAACGCCGTGCGCAGGTTCGCGCTCGAGGGCGTTGCGAGGAACGCCGTTACGCCCGTGCCCGTGCCGCTGATGCCCGTTGATACCGGTAAGCCCGTGCAGTTGGTGAGCGTCCCCGACGCCGGCGTGCCGAGCACAACCGCCGTCAGCGTCTTGTTGCTCAACGTCTGCGTCGCGGTCGTCGTCACCACGTCGCCCGAACCGCTCGCCGCCGTTGCCGCCGAGAACACGAGCGAGCCCGTCTTGTCGAGGACGCGGATCGAATAGTCGCTGTTGGCGAAGAGCCGCGCGGGCGAGCCGTTGTACACCGGATAGCCGCCCGACGTGCGGATCGGCTGCGATGCCAGTAGCGTCAGCGACTGGTTGAAGTAGACGTTAATCGGGTTCGCCACCGGGTCGAGGTTGGCAACGCCGATGTAGATGTAACCATCCTCGAGCGCCACGCCGTCGTCGTCGGTGAAGAGCGGGTAGGGCGATTCGACTAGAAGTGCGGGCATTTATTCGGTCTCCTCCGGGTCTGGTCGGCCAAGACTTAGCATTGCCTCTGTTGCCGATTCAGCGATCGGTTCTCTCTGACTGTAGAACGCAAGGGCGCTTGGCAGGGTAACGACTTTCGCCACCATACGCGCCTGCTTTTCGTTCAGCGGCTTGCCGGTGGTCTCGTAACGGCGCATGAGCGCGAGCGCATCCCGCGCGTTCTGCCCCTTCATCTGCGTGAGGACGCGGGTGATTTCTACGGCTAATTTGTTGTCGGCGATGTCTTGCGCTTCTCTAGTCCTACCCGTCAGCGCGCGAGCTATCGTCACGCCTGCGGCAGGTATGCCTTGCTCCGTGAGCGCACGCAGGGTCGGTCCCGGCGCGATAGCGGTCTCTATCCCTTGCGTCATTGCCGCTTCCGCCGCCTGCCGCTCACTGACGTTCGCTGCCCGGCGTAGGTCGAGCGTCGCGCGGACGTTCGCCAACTCATCGAAGATCTGGTCGGCTTTGTCTTTGCCGATGGCGGTAACTATCTTGGCTCTAGCGGCGTCACTAGAAAGAATTCCGTCAACCCGCGTCAACGCATTAACGGCGGTGTCTGGACGCGCGACGCTTGAGCGAGCGTTAGCAACAATTTCGTCCAGTCGTGACCGCAACCCCGCTTCAATATCTGTGGTGTCGTCAAGTACGCCACGCAATCTTAGCGTCTCTGCTGCCGCATAGCCGCGCGTGGTGGCGTCCTCTAGCAAGTCATTCCCAAACACCAACGCCTTTCGCCGCTCGATATTTTTCTGCCCTGCCTCTACGGCCACTCTATAGCCCGGCACCGTTTCTTTAAGCGTGTCTCGTATTTCTTTCGCAAGGTTTCTGCTTGCTGTGGCCGCATTTTGCGCGCGGGAGGTTGTTTGAGTTCCAGAAATGTCCTCCAGCCCCCGCGCGATAAAGTCCCAGCCTTGAACCGTCGGACGAGGTATTCTGGAGATGATGTTGCCAGCGCTGTCTCGCCTAACTTCTACTTGCTGACGTGGGGTGGTTGTAGGCTCCCCTCGCATCATTCTTTCTGAGAAGTTTAGTGCTTGGCCGTAATCTCTTCTGACCCGTCGCAAAAGAACGCGCAACCGTTTCCCTTCGGGAGTGTTGTAGTCAATCGGTGAGCTAAACGCAGTATTGTATAGCTCTCCTCGCTCTACTTCGGTTTCTTTTGCCCGCGCGCGTTTTATATCTTCAAGGTCTGCGGGCGGGCCCAAGACATCGTTTAGCCGTTGTTCTGTAGCAGTGAGTTGTCGACCAGTAACGTCCGTGAGCGCTTCGCGCCCTACCGCCGCTGCTTCAGGTGACCTGCGCATGGCAGCACCCAAGCCAAGCGCGGTGGTGGGGGACGCCGCCGCGAGCGTCGCCTCGTTGCCGAGCTGTTGCAGTGTCCGCGCGGCGCCGTCTAAATCGCCTCGCATAACCTGGTCTTGGACTATCTTGGCGGCTTGGGGCGACACCTCAAACCCCGCCTGCTCGGACAGTATCTTTTGCGCGGCTTGCGCGTCTCCGCCACGGAGGCGAGACGCTACCGCCTGAATCCCTGTCGCGCCCAGACCTGCGGCGCCACCGAAGGTTCCGCCCAGCAGCGCGCCGCGCATCGCGCCGCCAAAGCGCTCTCCTTCTTCCGCCTCGCCTGCGCCGGACACGGCACCTTCGGCCGCGCCTGCGCCTGCGCCGACACCGCCCGCGCGGAGGGCTTGTGCGGGACGCCCGACGCCTTGACCTGCGGACAGGAACCGCCGTGTCGCCTCGACGCCGCGCCCGATAGTGGGCACGCCCCTAGCCACTGCGCCCAATGCGCCGGCTCCTGTGGCATAGCTGCCTAACGCGCCAGCCAGATTCGCAGCGATCGACAGTGCTGGATAGCTGGTGCGAAGCGCCTCTCGTTCTGCTTGGAATCGCTGCCCAAGTCCGGGCGAGATTCGGTTCGCCATCTCGTCCGTCCACTCTCCTATGAGAGGGACGCCCGCGAGCATCTCGGCAGCCGCGCCTGGGATCGTTTCGTAGCCCATCGGCGCGGCTTCTGCGGGTGCAGGCGGGGCTTGCGCCGCGACAAGCATACTCGCAAGACGGCGCGCGGCTTCGGTATCGCCCGCGTTGTGCGCGTTTCGTAGCGCTATTTTTAGTTGTTCTACGTCTGCCACTTATTGCGCCCCCCGAGGCGGCCCATACAGCTCTAGGATTTCTTCGTCCGTAAGCTCGCGCGGCGGTGGTTTCGCGCCGCCCGCAGCCGGCGGCGGAGCAGCCGCCTCTTCATCTAGCAGATCCGCAAAGACCTGCGCTTCTGCGCTGCCCCGTTTTGCGGCGGCACGTATGCGCTTTGCCATCTGTGGGGCCGCTCTTTCGTTAATCTTTTTGATAACGCCAAACAGCGTTATAAGTTCACCCTTGGTGAAATTAATACTGCCGCCCCGTGCTTTTAGGAGAAGTTGTTGCTCCGCGTCGGTTATGGTGCCTTGCCCTTGCCCGGCGATAAGTGCCCGAGCCTGCAACGCGGATTCCGCGAGCCCTCGCGTAACTTTTTGCGTTGCCTCTAAAGTTTGCTTAGCATCGTCACTAGCAACGCCAAAAAGTTCCGCCAGCCGTAGCAATTCTACTCGTTCCTCTGCAAGCGTGCCTGCAAGGGATTTTTCTACGTCTTTTTCGAGCCGTTCTAAATCAGCGTTTTGATTTACCGCCGAAAGATAGTTGTTGTACCAGTTTTCCGGCGTTTTGCCGAGTTTAGGGGGTTCTGCCGGCATATTTATGGTTGTGCCGCCACCACCAACAGCAGAAACTTTTCCTGTCTCCAAGTTCTTTTGATAGGCACGGTTTGGATCAAGCGTAGGATTCGCCGCGATTTCTTCTGGGGTGAGGAATCTGTACTGATCTCCTTGCTCCCCAAACGTCCCGGTCTTCTCAAGCGTGCTTGCGATGGCTTCTGCCCTGTCGGGGTCCATCATGGTCAACACTTGCAGGATCGGTCCATAGGCGGAATCGGCGTCTTTCTCAAGCGCTGAATTGATTGTCTCTAAGTTTGTTGCATCTCCGCCGGATTCCTTCGCCGCCAGTATTTCATCTGAGACAAGCTTTTTGGCGATATCTGGCCTGCCGGCGGCCAACGCAGCCAAAGCGCGCGCCACGCGGTCAAATTCGCCTCTCCGCTGCTCCGCTCCGAGAGCCCGGTAATCCTGCATCAGCGCCGCGCCTTGCTCCGGGTATTTGCGCGCAAGCTCAAGCGCGCCCTGCGGCGTCGGGTTGGCGTAGTAGGCGGAGGCGTCGGCCTTGTACTGCTCGGCGAGCTGTTCTTGCTCGCGCATCTGACGCTGCTGGCGGAATACTTCGCCGATCTTTAGCCCTTCGACCAGCGCCTGCGCTGGATCTTGCGGAGAAAGCCCCATCTGCCCGAGGTAGTCGATGGGTGCCGGCATTGGATTGATGGCCATAACGAAGCCTCCTTATCAACCGAACGGGTTGGCGATTGGCATGAATCCGCCGGTGCCTGGCGCAGAGTAGCCAGCGCCAGCAGAAGGCGCAGCACCGCCACCGAAGAAGCCGCGCAGCCCAGACATCGCCTCGCTCGCGCCGCCGGACGCGATAGCCGCGCCGATTCGCATCATGTCGTTAAACGCCATGCCTTGGGCCTGGCCCTGTGCCAGTCTAGCGCCAGCCATCGCCGATCCCTTCCCAAGCAACAGGTTTGAGACGTTCGTGCCGGTTTGCAGTCCGCCTTCGCCTTGAACAATCGCGCTCGTCCGGCCAATGTCGGTAATCCCGCCGAGCTGCTCGTACCGCTGCTCGATAAGCCTCTGGAGCATCGCAGGACGGAACTGCGCCAGCGCCGCCTGCACGTTACCGCCTCGCAGCCCGCCGGTGGCGCTTGCTTGCTGGAGAATCGCCTCCTCGCCCTGGCGCGCGAGCGCTTGGAGTTGAGGCGAGGCGGCGAGGGATTCAATCGCAGCCTGCTCGGCTTCGGGTCCGCGCAGCCCTGCCATCGCCATCTGCTGCTCGAGCGCAGGCGCACCGGCAGCGACGTAGGGCGACATCAGTTTGATGAGAGCGTCGAACTGCCGCCGAGTCTCCTCGATGCCTGCCTGCGCCGCTTTCGCCTGGATCTTGCCAGCGCGCTTGCCTGCGCTTGCTGCCGCAGACGATCCGGTGATATCGCCGACAACGCCGCCGATTGCCTTACTTATCGCGCCCATGACATCGCCTCCCATTCGGGTCGAGTGATACCCAAGACCCAGACGCCCTCTGGAGCGCCGTTGTATGAAAATGCGTCTCGCCGGAATCCCTCGATTCGGAATCCCAGCCGCAGACAGTAGTTGCGCGCCGTTAGCATCGACTCGAAAACGTAGGCGGTGACGCGCTGGACGATGGGCGAGTCGTTAAACGCCCAGTTGATGCAGGCATGACCGAGAGGACGCGACGACTTCAGCGCTCGGCGCAGAAGGAGCGAGTGCAGCTCGGTCTCGGTGTCGGAATACTCGATTGCCATAAAGGCGCCTGCAAAGTCTCCATCGATCCACGCCGACAAGTATGTCACAAGCGGGTGCGTGATTGGAGCGGCGGCGCCGTAGTCATGGCTCAAGCGTTGAATGTACGGATCTGCGTAGACCTCGGCGAGCTGCTCCGGCGTGATGCCCTCGGTGACGCAGCAGATCAAGACGCCTCCTTACCCGAGACGCGAATCACGATCGTGCTGGCAATGCTCGCCACCGCCGAGAGCTTGGCGCCAGGCGACAGCACCTGCCCGACGATCTCGGGACAGGAGTAGCTCTCGCCCTGCGCGAGATAGCGCGATGAGACGAGCTGGTTTGCCGCGCTGGCCGTGCCGCTCGACGGCACGATGTTAAGCGTGACGAACGCGCCTGACGAGCCCGAGTTGTTGAGCGTCACCGACAGAATGGTCGTCTTGACGCCATTTGCGATGTACTGATTCGTCTGAATGTTCTCGACGTACTTCGACTCGACGAGGACGGTATTCGTTGTCGCCATTACTGTTGCACCTGCAAAAAGGTCGCGACGGCGCTCGGCGCCGCTGGGAAGTTGGCGGTGGCGGCAATGGGCGAGAGACTCAAGTTCACGCCGCCCAGAACGCCAAAGCCGACCTCGATGTAATCGTTCGCGGCGAGCGAGAAGAACTCGGTGAGCACCAGCGCCGTGTAACCGTTGTTGATGTTGATCGACTGGTAACGCGCGCTGTTGGCAACGTCCGCGCCGTTCTTCTTGAAGAAACCCACCGCCTCCCGCGCTGCTGCGACCGTGCAGGAGAACTGAAGCGTCACGGCCACCTGGTAGAGCCCCGACGCCGGCACGACCAGCCTGCTCGACGGCGAGCCGATGACGACGCCGTTGCTGATCTCGGTGTTGTCCCACGTCACGAGATACTCATCGCCTGCGACGGCGGGCGTCTGAGTCGTCGTCTTGGTGAACTCGCCGTAGTATTCCTGCAACGATATCGTCGGACGCACCATAAGCTGCCCGATGGTCGTGCTCGCGTACAGTACCGCCGCGACCGAGATCACGTTATCCGGCGCGGTGGGTTTTGAGTTGGTCAGCCCGCCTACGTTATCAGGTGACGCCCAAAGAATCTGACCGGTCACCCACGTCTCACCGTACGGCGCGCCTGACGTGTTGAC
>Ga0208784_1001098_pt1 | contig 11683 bp, 30 predicted proteins | sample DEB19_08_DNA_FD_184531 | JGI IMG/M metagenome (GOLD analysis project Ga0208784, IMG submission 184531) | Aqueous microbial communities from the Delaware River and Bay under freshwater to marine salinity gradient to study organic matter... | ecosystem: Environmental > Aquatic > Marine > Coastal ...
ATCTTTTTCTGATCTACAACTGCATCCATCACAACAAAAATCTGAAAAAATTTTGAATGCCAAACTATTATTTTCTGTCATATTGAAGTCCATCCTTGTGCTGTAGCCTTTCCGCTTGCTATCCAGTCACGATGTAACTCATGCTGAAAAGTCCAATTGGTCTCATGTGTATCCCGCCCACAATTATGGCAAAAATCTGAATTTATATCTTTATACACATGATCACAATATTTAGACATAAAACCATTATACCAAAAATCTGAATTTTTTTCTTAAATGTACGATACATAATATATAAAAATAAAACAAAAAAAAATAGTGAGCACATATTTAGCGATCAAAATATATGTGCCCACTAGTAGGGGAAGGTTTTATTCCTATACTGGTACTTCCATTTTTCCAAATAGCCACCCGTTGTGTATTCCAATGAGTGGTGCGTCTATACAAACCGCATAACCTATTGGCAAAGAGTCTGAGAATGTAGAAATAAAAGTTTCTACTGTTTCCTTGTTAGGGAGATTTATTGTCTTAGTTTCTCCGTTAGTTGTTGTTAGTCTGATTGGTATCATTGTTATTTTCTCCTAGTTCTATTTTATACCTTGTTTTGTAATGGCTTCTATCATAGTTGGCAATAGTACCATATTTCTTGATGTGTGCGAGTCTTTTTAGTTGTTCCTCGCTATACCCTGCCACTATTCAACACACTCGCAAGGTTCTACCGCATAGTCATTTTCATCACCAATAAAAATAACTCCTTGTCCATAGCATGATGAGCAATCTATAATTTGTACTGAGTTTATCATTTCTTATCCTTTCGTTTCAATAATCTTAGCATAGGGCACTGACAAGGGTTAGCCTTGCCAATGTTGAGAGTCATCACCCTCATCTACTCTAACAGTTTCGATAGTGTAGCCCCAACGGACTAGGCTATCTAGCAAGTCATTTATTTGATACTCGCTAACCATGAGGCGATTTACTACCTCTACTAGTGTGCCGTCTTTTTCGGCTGTATAACTTAAAGTTTTCATTTTCTAATCCTTTCTAAAATTAGTGCTTAGAGCAATCGTGAGTTTTGTAAACTTGGAAACCCCATACTGGGCAAACCTTGTAATCTGCTGGGTTCACTATCATGTAATCGTTTCTGCTTTCGTAAATTGTGTTCATTTACTTATCCTTTCTTTTTCTATCTTTCTAGGAGTATCCTAACACCTACCACTGACATTTTGGGGTGTCTGTGGGGTGTGTCCCCTGTGATGTGTATCACTCGAAGAATACAGCACCTCTAACATTTTTGTGATTTACACAAACATTTCCACGAGGGATTTCCACATGGCATTTGAAGCATAGCATTTTGACTTCTGCTTTTGTAACTATTGCTAATTCTAAATCTAGCAATTCGCTACTAGTAGCATTTTCTAACGATACCCAACCAGCACCGTTTTCATCTAATCTAAACATTTCTAATGTAGCCATTTTGTGACCACCTTTCTTTCTAATCTAAAACTTATCTTGATACCTAGTATCCTAACACCTACCACTGACAAATTGGGGGTAACAATTCGGACATTTGGTATATTTGGGATTGTGAGTTACCTCACATTTTTTAGGCCACTATTTATTTTTTATAGGAGTATCCTAACATATAAATCTAAAAAAGTCAACACGACACGCCGTATTTCTAGATAACATTTTCATAACGACACGCCCGACAGCGTCGGCAAATGTCCGTTTTGTCCGATTTACGTTTATGTGATTATGCTCACAAAAATAAATCCCCGACACGCCCGAAAAACAGGCTAATTTGTCAGTCCCCCCTGTTAGAATACTAGTATTAGAAAATAAAGAAAGGTGGTCTAAAATGACTACACTAAGAGAAATAGAAAATCTAGGCTTTTGCCTAACCGATAATATCTGTGTGTTTTGCTCACACACTATGGACGGGTGGGATCGTGTATGCGTACCCTGTAACGAATATAAAGGCGTGATGAATATCGTTTCCGCCGTAGGCTACTATGGGAAAGATATTCTTCCCGTGTGAGCCACCTCACAAAAATAAATAAAATCTAACGGCGTGTCGCCTTGAAAATGTCAGCCAAAAATGCTAAAATTACAGAGTAATAAAATGAAAGAAGGTAAAAATATGTCAGCAAATGTGTATCCAATCCAAGCCCTACTAATTGGTAAGGCTTATCGCTCTCGCTCTATTCAGGGAATTATTGAGGACGCAGAGCCTCGCCCTAATGTATGGTATAAAGGCGCAGATGCCTACGCCGTTCGTGTTCGTCCTGTAAATGGTGCTCGTGATGAATGGCGCACTCTAGCCGTAAAGGTTGGTGAGTAATGAAACTAGATGAATTCAAAGCCTATATTGAGGCACAGCGCAAAGCGCAACAATTGACAAACTTAGAGAAAATCGCTAAAATTATAACAACAGAAAAGAAAGGTAACTAAATAAATGACTACTACTAATTACACAGACTATAAATTTTCCGTCAATGGCGTAAAGTTTATTTCAAGAATAAATGCTAACTCTCCATTCGCAGGCTCTCTCGCAAAACTTCCTTCGCAGGTTGTTATCGATATGAATGTTCAAGCCGTAACGGAATTAGTTGGTGACGCTTCTAAATTTACTCGTGATGAGTTATTGGAAGAATTAGAAAGAGTAAATGACGGCGGAACTCATGCATTCATTCTACTAGATGAAGAGGTGAGTGCATGAGCCTAACAAAAACACACTTCAAGGCTATCGCCTCAATTCTAAATGATGTCAAAGAAGAAATTCATCCGCAAGTCTATGAGGATTTAGTAGAAGGATTTTCAACTTATTTCGGAACAAAAAACGAAATGTTCGATAAAGCAAAATTTGAAACCGCTTGCGGTGTTGATGAGTTAGGAATAATTGCATGATTAGATTTCTAACTACACTTGTTCAAATTGGTTTAGTTCTTTCAATTTATTTTATAATAAAACTTGCCAAAGAATAAAATCAAATTTTCAAAATGTGAAATCTGCGGTAGAATTTTTATCGCAGATCTAAAATGTTTTGTGTGTGCTGCTAAACAATAGTTGAAATTTCAACAAGTTGCCGACCACTTATCCACAGGGTTATCCACAATGTGAATTACGTTACAATAAAAAAATTTCCCAGATTTTACGGCGTGTCGTTTTGATTTTGTCAGTCCTAGATGATAGGATTACAGAGTAATAAAATGAAAGGAAAACTAAATGAGAAGTTACTCTATTGAAGATTTGTTGGTAGGGCAATACTATAAGCCTACCTCTCTAGCCCGTAGATTTATGGGGGGAGAAATAAATTTTGCTGAAAAGCGTGATGATGTTTGGGTAGGCACAGACTATCAAGCCTACGCAATTCGTTATCGTGTTGGACAGTCCCTAAAGACTGATTGGGCTACTATTGCCGTTCGTGTGTCTGATTTGTAAATGTCAGACCAATATGCTAAGATTTCAGTATCAAAAGAAAGGATATAAAAATGGATAAATTGGAATACGCACTACGCACTATCGCTAATTGCGATTTGTGTTATGGTCAAGGTTATAATGGTTGGGCTATTGGCGAGGACTATGATATGGAGGATTGTATTTGTAATCCTTATGGTCTAATCCTTGAAAATGGCGAAGTTATTTTTGATAATGGCTTACTAAGTGAGCCTGAACTATTCACAACGCAGGAGGCTTACTAATATGGGAAGTAATTTTGCTAATGATTTGGCTTTGGCTGATAATCTAACTATTGAAACTCAGATTGAAATACACCTGAAGTCTAATCACTATCCACCCGTTCCGTCTTTCATGGTGCCTACTTGTATTGAGGCTATTGACGCTGTAAATGACGCAGGGCTTTGGCACTTAGAAATACCTCTACCTGAAGGGGTATTGTATAAGGGTAATTTGACTACCGCACCAGCACACGCTATTATTGACCAACACCACCTTGAAGCGTGGCTTATTGAAAGAGAGGAATACTAAAATGGAATACAACTATGTTCTAACAACTTACTATGACGGAGAATTATTTTCTACTCATAGAATTAGCGACTTCATGGAAGCGCATGAGGCGTGGGCTAAATGTGTAGACTACGGCAACGCTACCATGTTCGCAACTTATAATCTTACAGACCCAACAGGTAAAATGTATACAAAAAACTTTTATTCTGATGGCAGAGTAGAGATTAGATAAATGTCTGCTACAATAAATGACATGGAACTAGTATTCGCTGATTATCTTTTGCCAAACCAATTGGCAGAAGGTGATCTAGTAAAGATTGAAGATCAATTTGTAACAGTAAAAACAATCATGGAAGCAAGTAATGGTTATCATTTAGTTTTGCTTGATGACTTTGATGATGAAGTTGAAGCATTTGTTTTAGATGATGACAAAATTGAATGGTACGTTTTTGTAGAGTAAAAGTGCCCGACTCGATTTGCACTAAATGTCCGTTTTACGTAGTTTGTTAAGAACCTCCCTATTTGATTTTCTAATATTTTTATGATATTATTATTTCATGTTTAGAAAAAGCAAAGAGGAATTAAGGCGTATTCAAGAATTACGCAGATCTAACGCTGCCTCTGCCTTGCCAAACAAAAAGGCCTATACTAGACAAAGCAGCAAAAAAATGTTAGAATTAGAAAAGAAAGAAAGGCCCTAAATGAAACTAAAGCGCAGCAATGATAGGAAAGTAGCAAATGCAGTCTCCCCAAATGGAAAAACCCCAACAATCGCAAACACTTTTGGATTACCTAGTGGTAAGGCTTACTCATGTCCTGGTGAGACCTCTGTATGCAGCAAAGTATGCTACGCAGGAAAACTTGAAAAAATCTACAAAGGTGTAAGAGATACCCTATTACATAACTGGAATTTATTGAAAGACGCAGACCATGACACTATGGAAGAGTTGCTCATGGAAATGATAGAAGACTTCAAAAAAGACTGTGATAAGCGTGAGGCTCCTAAACTATTTCGTATTCACTGGGACGGTGATTTCTTTTCGGATGAGTACGCATTCGCCTGGAAGCATGTTGTGCTAAATAATCCTGATGTTCAATTCTGGGTATACACTCGTGTGGCTTCCGCTGCTAATATGCTCAAGAATATTGAAAACCTAAGTTTATATTTCTCTGCAGATAGTGAGAATATCAAAACCGCTGTAGAGTTAAAACAAACTCATGGCATTCGTATGGCATACCTTGCACAAAATTTTGCTGCAGGACAAGAAAAAATGAAAGAACTTATTTCTAAACCTGGAGCAAAGTGTCCTGAAAATGCAAAACGCATTCCGCTTATTTCTACTAATGGAAGTGCGTGTGTGTCATGTGGGTTGTGTGTTTATAACAAGTCTGATATAGTATTCTCTGCTAGTAAAAAATAGGAGTTGAAATGAAAATGCAATATGTATTCTTAGCATGGTTCGTATTGTTATTTTTTATTTATCAATAGATCCCCCGCAAAAGTGGTCGGCCCCTAAACCTTAGATTTGTCAAGTTACGACGCTGTGATTAAGGACACAGGAAAAAACCTCATAAAATGCCATAAACGATTTGTATTTCTTGTATTTTTTTGCTAAACTTATACTATAACGACAACAGAAAGGAAACGAAATGACACTAGGCGGATACACTTATCAGGTAGGCGATTTATTCACCACCTCTAAGACAGGAGTTACAGGACGAATTGAAAAGTTTGTTCCTATCTCTCGTAATGTTACCAGAGTCATGCTACGCTTGGCAAATAACCAACAGCGTTTTGCTATGGTCAAAACACACTAATCTCAAAATATGAGAAATCTCAGAAATAACTTGACGAGAAATCTCAAAAATGCTAAAATTGAATATATCAACAACCAACTAACAAAGGAGAAAGAAATGGCAGTAAATAACGCAACTTACAAGGTAGGCGACACCTACACCTCACAGAAGTCAAAGGTCACAGGTGTTATCACAGAAATCAAGCCAAACACAGACGGAACAAGCGTTCGTGTGAAACTTGATGTCAATGGCTCACCTCGCTGGACTACTTGGACAGCAAAGTAATTCCTAAACAGGAAAAGTCCTGAGCATGACTACTAAAACTGCTCATAACAACAAACAACGAAAGAAAAGGAAAATAACAAATGGCACGACAAAAAGCAATTAGCGTGAAAATCGCTACAACCAAAGTTATCAAGGCTTTGGAAACTAAGTTAGCACAAATCAAGAAAGATAAGGCTAACCAAAAAACTAACGAGGAGAAGTATCAGAAGGCTCACGAAAAGTGGCTAAAAGATGTTGCTAAACTTTCTCTCGCTCAAATCTCAAAGGCAGAAAACCTACGAGCAAGCACACGCTACAATGGCATGGTAAATGTAGATTTTGATTTGCCTAAGTCTGTGGTAGCAGATTTCCCTGCTGAACCTGAAAAGGATTTTGAGACTTTTCATGAGTGGCAGTATAAGGAAATGGTTGAGGAAATTGAGAACGCAATTCGTATTCTCAAGATGACAGATGAGGAAGTAGTTTCTACTTCTACTTACAACGCTATCGCTAGATACTTGTAATTTGGTTGGGGGAGGGTATTTGACTCCCCCACTAATAAATGCTATGATTAGATAATACGAAAGGATAAGCCATGGAAACAACTAACATTCATAACGTCACTGAGGAATTTTTAAAAACTCAGATTACACAAAAAGATGAACGAATTCAGGTCCTGGAAGAGCATGTACAGCGTGTAACACAGCGTGACTACGCTACCGCTGGAAAACTGCAGGCAATGCGAGACGGTCTACACGAGTGGACTATGACTGAATTAGAAAATAATGGAATCACAGAGGAGCAGGCTACTGAACTTTCTGAGATTGGTGGATTTGAACTTACAAAAGAAGTAGAGGCTGAAGTTACAGTCCGCTACTGGATTACTCTTCAGATTCCTGCAGGAGAAGACGCAGAGTCTGTAATCAATGATATTGATTTCGACGCAATTACATATGATACTGATGTGATAACACATGTTAGTTCATCTGTAGACAGTATCGATATCTAACAATCTTCCTGGCCTTCATGAAAGGGGCCAGGATCTGCAAGCATCGCTCTTCTTTCATCCTTTCTTTCAAAGAGCATGCAAGGGACCTGAGCACGTCCACGTAAACTGCTCATTTTTTATTGAAAAAGTGGTCGGGCGATTTGTCCTATATGTCCGATTTACGAATTATGATCATATTCCCCAATCCTGGATTTGCTTTTGTCACCCCATTGTGCTAAACTTTAGATAACAAAACAGAAAGGAAATAAAAATGGCTCATGAATTAGAATCTGCTAATTCTTTCGCATCATTCCGTGAACCTGCTTGGCATGGTTTAGGAACTGTATTTCAGGAGGAAGTTACTACTGAAAAAATGTTGGAACTCGCTAACCTTGATGGTTGGAATGTTCGTCTTGAAGATGTCGTAATCCCAGACACTCTTTCATCTGATAAATCTTATCAATATGTTGTGCGTGATAACCCATTCACCGCAAATCAAGTTGATGTTCTAGGCGTTGTTGGTGAACGCTATGTCCCATTGCAAAATGAAGACCTATTCACATTTGGTGATGCAATTCTTGATGGCGGAGGTCGTTGGGAAACTGCTGGCTCATTGCGTGGTGGTCGTGTTGTATTTGGTTCTCTTGCTCTTGAGCGTGAGACTGTTCTAGACCCTAATGGCGTCGCTGATGTTGTCAAGACTTATCTTCTTGTCAACACATCACATGATGGTTCTGTTGCTATTCAAGCATCTGTAACACCTGTTCGTGTTGTATGCGCTAACACTCTTGCTGTTGCACTAGGTCGCACTAGCAAAAAGGGTGGCGTAAAACAATCATTCAAGATTCGTCACACACAATCTGCTGAGGGTAAAGTTCAACAGGCTCGTGAGGCTCTTGCTGTTGCCAATGCTTATATGGATTCATTCTCTCTAATGGCTAAGGCTATGATTGAGAAAGAAATCACAGCGCAACAATTCAATGATATTGTTCTCGCTGCGTATCCTAAGCCTGATGAAACCAAAAAGGGTGCATTGTCTAAGTGGACAACTAAGATTGACACTATCAATGACATCTATACAGGTGAATTCAATGGCATGATTGCTGGCACTGCATGGGGTGCATGGAATGCACTTACAGAAAGAATCGATTGGTATCGTGGAGGTAAGCGTGGTCTTACTGAATCAATTCTAATGGGTTCAAGTGGATTTGACCCTGCTATCACAGCAGAAAAAAATCGTTTGCTAACTATTGTTCGCAACTCTCTAGAATTGGTGTAACAATTCAACTCCTGAGCATGAGTAAAAACTGCTCTCTTGACAAAGATCAAAAAAGGTGCCGACCAAAAATATCATTTAGAAATTTAATTACGATACGTTGACAAAATCCCCAAATTTTGCTATTATTTATTCATGGACCAAAAAGAACTAACGACATACATGACAAACCTGCGTAGTGGCCTGGATGAAGACCTACGTAATCTTGCTGCAGAAATGGACTCTATTGACCCTGCCTCTAAAGACTTTGCAGACCTAGACTTTGAGTTTAATTATATTACAGGACAAGTATCAATGTTAAGCCATATACTACAAAAGATAGGACAATAATGCTGGGGTATACAGAAGAACAAGTAGATAAGATGCTCACTACATTAAACTATACTATTCATCATCATATGACTGGTAAGTTTGCAGATGAGGATAGGTCAGTACTTAGAGATCTAGAGGACTTCTTACAGGGTTTGTTAGCAGAGGGACGTATTTGACATCCCCCTGATATTTTGCTAGAATTGCATACAACGACTAGAAAGGAATAATATGCCAAATTGGGTATATAACTCTCTAACTATTGAGGGTAATGCAGAAGACATTTCTGCTATCAAAACACAACTAAACCAACCATTCCAACGTCAACACGACCAATGGAATATGGAAACAAGACAAATGGAATTACAGGATGTTACTTATTCAAACCCTGTATTTGCATTCTGGAATATTATCAAGCCAACTAATCTAGAGGCATACAATAAGCAGTCTGACCATTCATTACCTATGGAAGAACAACTTATGTTCAAGGGTGATAACTGGTATGACTGGAATGTAACTAACTGGGGAACCAAATGGGATGTTGCTGTATCAGATAATGAGCAGTATCCTGAGACTGAACTAATCAACGAAGAGGATTGGTCAGATAGACTTACCTATAGTTTCAATACCGCTTGGTCTCCTCCTCTTCCTGCTATTGCTACATTGTCAGAACAATATCCTAATTTAGAATTTACCTTGTCATACGAGGAAGAAACAGGCTGGGGTGGCGAAATAGAGTTCCTCAATGGTCAAGATACTGTATTAGAAAACTATGAAAACAAATGTCGTGACTGTGATTCAATCAACACACTAGAGTATTGCGAAAACGACTGTGGTGAGATATGCTCTGATTGCCATTACATGGGTGAGGCAGACTTAGAGTGTGTTGCAGAGTGTGACATACATAAAGAATACTTGGAGGCATAATGTTACCTGATTATCTAAAGAATGCAATCAATGCAGGTGCTACAGGACTAGATGTCATGCACGGGCACCTGAAGACGCTTATGCTTGACGCAGAACGGGAACTAGAAGAGGCGCAGCGGGTAGAAGACGAGACCGAAGAGGCCATTGATTCCATGGAGCGCAAGTACTGGGAGGGACAATTAGACGCCCTATCATATGTTTATAGCCTTACATATGAACTGTCATTTGCAGTAGCGGATAGGGAGGAATAGATCCACGTGTATGAGCAATTGACATTAGACCTGGACCCTGATATCATTAATACAAACCCAACTACAGAAAGGACCCCCCATGGGAGCACGTTGTAACTTTATCTTTAAACAATCAGAGGACCAGGCCGTAGCGCTGTACAGCCACTGGGACGAAGACCATATGTATGAACTCCTGGCAGCAGCCCTGCAGCATGCAATGCCACGTATTCAAATGGGTGATACCCCGTATGCGACTCGTATGGCTATCAGTTACATTATCAAGGATAGTATCTTAGATGAGACTGGATATGGAATTTATGCCTGTGACCCCTCAGACCAGGGATTCATGGACCATCCAATCACAATAGATTTCACAGACGGTACCGTGGGCAGCGGTGAAGACTGGCACTCAATTCCTGATTTTATTTCTTATCATTCTGCTCAGTTAATTACAAAATAATAACTTTGGGGCGTAAGGTTTGGTTTATTCCTTTCGTCGTTGTGCCTTGCGCCCCTCCCACTTTTTTGATAGAATAGGAGTAACTATGACTACACGCAGACACAGACTAACTGACGAGGAACGAGTTGCCATGCGCCTTGCCACTTTAGTATCTGACTTGCGACTTGACATCGAGCAGGTTGGGCAGTATTTAGCGCAGGTAGCACCAACAGTATCGTATAATAGACTTATCACAATCGCAGAAAGCGCACAACATCACAAAGAGGAGAAATACAATGAGCAATACCAATACAGACTTTTCTAGTCGTTGTAATATTCTGGCAGACCTGTGGTTGAACTATAAAGATGATGCTGAGTTTTCTGACTTCATACAATATAATGACATGGGTTTGCCCCTAGCATTTTTTGTTAGTCAAGAAGTTGTTCCTAGTAATGATATGGTAATGAACTATGTCAATGAAACTTGGGAGTTATTCTTAGAGGCTCTAAAGATAGAAGACACAGGGTTTGACACACTTGACGAATTGCTAATGGGATTTGACAAGTAGCCACGAAAGTGGTCGGCATATTATTTTAGTTATACAAACCATTACGATACCAAACCATTTTTCCCCAAAATAGGATTACGATCCAAACCATATTTTTCCCAAACCATGATAAATGGTGTTATGATTATATGTATGCCAAGACATTTTTATAGAGTTAATTATCCAAACCAAGCAAATGATGATGATAGAGGTTTGCATAATGCCTTTGTAGCCTTTACTCATCTTATAGGTCTTAGTAAGTACTTCTCTTTTATCCCGCCCGTTTTTGACAGGGACGAGTGGCGGGCCGAACACGGGGCGGGATCTAAAAAAGATTACGATCATACCATATATCCCCCTAATAAGCAATAACAAACCATATTTCCTGGTTTTAAAACATTTTCAAACATAATAAAAAGTATTACGAACTTATTGGAATTTTCCCAGACTTTTGGCAATTTTTCTGCATAAATCTATTACGAAGATACTTGACAAACCATGGTTTTGCAGATATAATGCCCAAACCTTGATATATGGTTTGACAGATATGGGGCATATATGGTATAAGGGTTTGATGGATATAGGGTTTGATGGTTTGGCATTACGATCCCCGCATTAAAAAGCGCTTCATTACCCATATCTCTCCACTATCCTCCACTTTACTCCACATATAAAATAACAGTAAGATTTATTTTTCAAAATAAGCGATGCTATAATTAAGTTTGCCATGATAAAAGACGTATTTACGCAGCCACAAATAGATTTTATAAACCAACTCGTGTTGGATAACTATGACAAATTGGATAGCAGGTATTCAGAACGAGGTAGGGAAGATATCGTTTTAACTCCCAATGGGACAGCAGCATTTGAGAACCTAAACCCTATTGCCAAAGAAATATGTGACCGTGTGCTTTCATATTTTGATGAGGGTAAATACAT
>Ga0208784_1001101_pt1 | contig 11666 bp, 20 predicted proteins | sample DEB19_08_DNA_FD_184531 | JGI IMG/M metagenome (GOLD analysis project Ga0208784, IMG submission 184531) | Aqueous microbial communities from the Delaware River and Bay under freshwater to marine salinity gradient to study organic matter... | ecosystem: Environmental > Aquatic > Marine > Coastal ...
CTAGGACGAGTTTCTGTCCACCAGCGATATAGTTCAAATATTTCTTTAGAGGCAATGGCTTGATGAGTGGGTTCACCATAACCGGGATCTCCAGGTTTTAATCCCCAGGTTTCATCTGCTTTAAGATCCATTGCCCAGTTTAAATAGTCTAAGCCAGCGGCCTTATTGCGATAACTTCTCCAACGAAACCAACCTTTGGCCCACCAAGGCACCTTATGTTTTTTGCATTGTGCTTCATCCCAACGGAAATTGGCCCATGCTAACTCCACTTCAACAAAATCAACAAGCTCATTGAATAGGCAAGGCAAAAAGCGGTTCCCCACGTCGCACCATTGACCCGGTTTGATATCCCTGGGATGAGCGGTAAGACTATGAGTGCGACTAACCCAACGGTTGTTAATGTAATATTTGACATCATATAGTTTATCCACAGGCCAGGATAGAGCAGTCTGAATATAGTCAAGACCTTCTTCTGCTATCCAATATCTAATAGGATGCTTATCCTTGCTGGCTTTGTTCCATTGAGCCCAACCGAGTCCTGTTGCAGCCGCAGGTTTACTTGTTCCTCTTAGCCAATCAGCAAATTTTGAGCATGACCAATAAGATGCTCTCATTCCCATTTTACGCCTTTTCGTAAGTTTGCCAAAAAATATCCGGTTTACAGGGATAGAACTCGCCTTGGACACCTTTTATTATGTAATCACCTTCTGTGGCAATATGCTTCACAGTTAGGTGAACACCATCTTCCAGTGTACCAATTTCTGCTTCACCTAGAGCACTGGGATGACGCTCTTTGTGCGTACTGCCCAGTGCTGGTCCACAGAATTCTCGTAGACGTTCTATACCTTCTTTACTATACTCAAATTCTAATGCTTCTATTATAACAGGTTTCTTACGATATTTCAATTTCTTTTCTCACCAAATAACTGTAGTAAACTTAGGAATAGGTTAATAAAATCTAGATATAGTGTGAGAGCACCACTGATTTCTACTGTGTCTGACCCATCTTCCATGATCATTTCTCTTATCTTTTGAGTATCGTAAGCAGTTAGACCAAGAAATATGATAATAGCCAAAGCACTAATAACCATGGCAAAAACACTGCTGCCGATAAAAATATTAACAATACTGGCAATAATAATGGCAATAAGGCCAACAAACATAAACTTACCCATGCTATCAAGGCTGCTCTTAGTAAAGTACCCATAGCCACTCATTACTCCAAAAAGGATAGCACCACCCATAAATGCTCCAAATATACTGCCCATTTTAAAGACTACGAAAATTGTAGCAAAGCTCAACCCCATAATAGCAGCAAATCCATGAAGTAAACCTACTGCTAGTGGTTTACTAGGATTATTGTTTAGTGCATAGGATATACCAAAAACTGCAATAAGTGGTAGGAACATTACTATCCATTTCATAACTCCCGTAAACAAGAAAGTCATTAGAGCAGGACTTGAACTAACAAGAAAACTTACAATCATACTGGTTAATACTGCTAGACCCATATGGCCGTATACTCTACCCATAGCAGAATTAATTTCTGCTGCGGATCTATAATTATAACTTAGCGTGTCTGTAGCAAACATAATTACTCCTTTGGTAAAAATGGTTGTAAATGAGGAGGGCTCCAACCATCTGGTTTTAATACCTTACCGTCCTCTCTCTTATTTACTTTTCCAGTGTTTTCATCTATTTTTGATAGGTTAGAACGCATGACTTCTCGCCATGCACCTTCTGCATCTGCACCCATACTATGCAGAGCACCGATAGTAACAACAAGAATATCGATTAAAGCATCAAGTTGGTCTAATTGCGTTTTAGACTCTTGTAACTCAAAGAATTCTTCTTCTATTAGTTTTTTATACAACGTAAACTGAGGAGCATTAATTTCTCCTACAGTTTGATCACATGCCCTCATGAATGTTTCTTGGTCTTTAAAAGGATTCATTAGTCTCTCAATTTTAAATTCTTTTCACTATAAACATGAAGCACTCCTCGATCGTCTTCTACTACCAATCTAATAGCACCGCTTAGTTTTTGAAATACTGCTACTACTACTCCGTCGAAAGTATAATCACCCCCGACCTTACTGACATAATCGCCTACCGCGAATTGTGATTCCATTTTGGTTTCCCCCATTTTAAATAATATTCTGACAATTTCTTTTTTTCTAATTTAGCCTTAATGACAAATTTCCAACCAAATAATTCATGATCCAATGATCTCATAAACATAGGTTCTTCTACAGCATATTTCATAACAAACTTACCTTGTTCGGTTTGTTGCCATTCCCATATTGGTTGTGATGCATATAATTCCGGGTCATCTACATCACCCATTCTAAAAGTATGAACTACAACCTCGTGATATTCTGCTATGAAAATTTGGCCATTCTCTCGTATTTCTTTGTAGGTTATTTTGCCCATTTTAGGTTAAACAGTGTAATAAATTTTTCTGCATCTTGTCTACGGTTAAAGTACCATTGGTCCCAGGCCATTCGTCGGACATCTTTCCATGTGGCTAATTGTTCGTCAGTCCAGTTAACATAATCGTCATACTCTTTATGTTTGTCTATAGTATCATGAAAGGCATTGTCTATTTCCCAACACTCTCTTAATGAAAGAACTGTGTATCTGCCTTTCTTAACTAGTGTACACTTATATTGTGGACCTTTCATTACAGCATTAAAACATTTTTCATAGTCTGGCCCAAGCGAGTTTAAAATATGCTGCCAGGGATCCATTATGCAGGTTTTTTACGCTTATTAAACCTACGCCTTTTTGGAGCATTTGGTTTAAGGATTAAGGGTTTATGCTTATTCTTTTCTTGGCTGATTTCTATGGCAGCATGAATCTGTTCCGGTGTAGGCTCAAGGTCGGTATCTGTTATGTCAGTCATTTCTAGACCAGCACGTTTAAGCACTTTTTTCATGGCAGCATAATCTTTGCCAATATCTCTCATTGCACCGATAGGTCCGTCTTCATCTTGGCTCATTGTTTCCCAGGTTCTAATTTCCAGTAAATCTTCTATGCCTGTAGGAATAGCGACGACGTAATGATGACCGTGATAGCCATTTATTTCAAAGACATGAACTACTTGTCCTTTAACAAGATAATTTCTTGTACCATCCACACCGTGAATCCAAGCCGGATCTCCAATGTTATAAATTTTCTTAATTGTCATGATTGTTGCGGTTGTTTAGATTTAGATTCCAGTAGGTCTTTGACAAACTTAATTGCCTTACGATCGGAATCATATACATACTCTTGGTCTTCGTCTTCTTCTGACCTTAGAGTAACAATGATTCCGTTTTTGACCTTACGGATCTCTATGCTTTCAAAAAACATGTTGCACCTTTATTTCGGCACACTTAAATTATAATTGAAATGGAAAATACCAATATGTGCTACTTCTTTACTAAGTTCTTGGTCGCACCAAATCTCATATCCTGCCTTCTGTGCCTGTTGGCAGAAAAATATATCCTCACCTATTTCTAGGTTAAGTTGTGGAACATATTCTTGTAGGTAGTGTGGTTGAGGAATACGTTCATATACTTCGCGTTTGACCATAACCAAACCATGTGGAAGAACATCACATAGTTCCATTGCTGGACTATTGTCCGTTGTTTGGAATTCTGTAAAGTTGCCACTTGACCCATTCATCCCTGTAAAGTTGGGATTAGGGAATCTACGTCTACGATAGTTAGCACCTACAATTGCCTTATTTCTTTTAAGTAGACGGATTGGAGTATCGATAGGAAACTTCATGTCCGAATCAACCCACCAAATATAATCAAAATCACTCTTGAGAAAAATATCTACAAGATTACGTCGTGCGATAGTAATTACACTACCAATATTAAATGCACAATTAATTTTGATGCCATGTGCTACCATATTGGCAGCAGCCATGGCCAAATGCTGTGCGAATTCTGCATTTACCATTTCCATAGCAGGAACAGCAATCATGACACCTGGTGGTTTACCCGAAGGTGTTTGTGGCACAGGTGCCTGTGCGGCCTGTGTCATTGGAGGCTTTGCAGCCATTTGCTGTCTACTTGGAATATTCAGTTTACCCTTATGTTTCATTATCGTCCTTAGTTATTTTTGCATTTATATTGTCTGCGGTATCATAGCCCCAGTTCCAATTTATATCAAAGGCTTTAGTCCATGCCTCTGTGTCCTCTTCTTCGCTGATCATGTCCTCTAAACTTGTAGCAAACCAATCTGCAAAGTTTTCTGGGTCAACCCATCCGTATTGATCTATTACACCGGGTTTGGTTAAGATTTGTATAATAGAATGTCCATCAAAACTGCCGTCCACACATTCTTCTAATTCTTCTATGCTTAGGTCTAGCGGGCTTTGACCTGGGCGTTCAATCTCATCAGTCTTTACCATATTATTCCTTTGAAGTTTGTATTACTTCGATTCCTGATTTCTTTAAAAATTTCACACCGGAATCATCTCTATATTTTTCACCGTAATAGACACGACTTATACCACTCTGATAAATCAGTTTAGCACATTCTAAGCAGGGGCTGTGAGTAATAAACAGGTCAGCGCCATCGCCGCTGTCGTTAGACTTGGCCAACTTAGCAATGGCGTTTGACTCTGCATGAAGCACTTCTGGTTTAGTTTTCAATACAGATGATATTCCATCTACCAGCACATCTTCACAATCATTGTCCCAACCTGCAGGCATGCCGTTATAGCCAAGTGAAATGATACGATCATCTTTGACTACGATGGCACCGACATGTAGTCTTTGAGCATAACTCAGTTCTGCTACACGTTTAGCAATATCACTGTAAAGATTAACAAACTTTTGTTTCATTACTTTTCATGACCCTTCATTGAAAGGCAAATATCATAAAATTCTTTCTTTAGGGCAGGATCTTTTTCAAATGCACCTAGCATAATGGCAGTGGTCATATCGCTTTCATGCTCTCTAACACCTCGCTGTGTCATGCAAAAATGCTCTGCCTTTACCACCACAGCAATGTTTGGTGTTTTGGCATATTGTTTTAGAGCATCTGCAATCTGCGTAGTCATTTCTTCCTGTATTTGAGGGCGTTCACAGATATGATGCACTAATCTATTAAACTTACTCAATCCAATCACTTCTTCTTCTGGCACAATACCTACCCAACAACGTCCTACAATATTTTGAAAGTGATGAGCACAGGTTGACCTAATACTGATTGGGCCTGTGGTATACAGGCTCTTATAGCCCATGTTAGGAAACGCTGTAATCTTAGGTACTGCTCTGTATCTGCCATTAAATGTTTCATGTATAAACATCTTGGCCACACGCCTTGCTGTATCCTGTGTGTTATGATCATGTTTAGTATCAATAACCAAACTATTCAAAACACTGTGGAACTTTTCAGTTACTTCGTCGACTAACAAATCGATCTCATCTTCATTTCTAATAAATTCTGCAATGTTGTCATTACAGTGAAAACGTGCCCCTGCTTCATTGATACGTTCACGAATTACTTCGCTCATCGGTCTTCCAAAAACTGCACCTTCATATCCAGGGTGATAGGGTGCATCTTCTACTAATTTTTTATTCAATTTATTCTCCGAGTTATCGTCGAGGATGACGTTCATGTATTTAGACCTTTCTTCATCCCTGAAGATTATTTTCGCACCACCTAAGGTGCCTGGCATTTCCATTATAAATTTTTCAGTCATTTAATAATCCGCTAATCATCATTTCACGTTCCGTCATATGTGCCACAGGCTTGATCCATCCCTTTCTAATGCACTCTACTAATATATTTTTGTAGTTTTCTGGACACTGTTTATTGATAACAATACTTGCCCTATGTGCTGCACACAATCCATCATGGATTATAAACTTAGGATCATCGTATTTTATTGTTCGTATTGCTGTGTGGGGTTTAACGTTCATGCTAACAGTATAGCACTAAAACACTACTATGTCAACACCATATCCAGGTATTATCTTTATATGGTTTGCCAATTTCCGCTAAAGGTAGGTATGACGTTATTTTACGTTTGAGTTTTTGTATAACAGGGTGCTCGTGGTCGTAGTTAAAAATGTATAGATAATATTTGTATAAGCAGTGTTTTCTGGGGCGATGGCAGCGTAGATATTGATCTATAAGTCTTTTATTTCCCCTAAACCGTTCATATATTTCGCAGGCTATGTTAAACCCATAGGCATCAATTTCGTCTCTATTGCCCAAATATCTCTGTTCACGTCTTTTATAAGGGTTTTCGTCTTTACTATAATAGTCTCTGGATAAATGAAAATTACGACGTCTATGTTGTCGCATATGGATAACTTCGTGTAAAATAGTGTCTGCTATTTCCGAACAGAGATAATCGAAAAAATCTTTTTTAAATTTTATTGTTTTATCAAATGGGCAATATAACAGATTTAGAATGATGCATTTTTGGTTGTCTTGGTCCCAATCGAAATTATATTGTCCAGATATGACAATTGTACCTTGACTTACATTATAGTTTTTCTTTTGGCAAACCCTTACGGGCACTAATTTTCTTATATGATTTGCTAATATTTGGTAATTGTCTTTTGTTGTAAGTCTAGAACCTGTCATCACAGGTTTAATCTCCTGCAAATGGTTAATGATGCTTGCTTTTGTTAATGTTGACCAATCACAGGACTTTTTTGGCATATCTAATAAACTTTTACCCCGTATTTAAGTTCCCATCTTTCTGCATCAGACCAAGAATTGACCAAAGGTTCTCCTTTTATGTTAAGGCTGGTATTCATTAGTATAGGGCATCCGCTACGATCATACCAATGCTCTAACAACTGTCTAAAAGTTGGGTTATCTTCTCGACTTACAGTCTGCACTCTACTGGTATTGTCATAATGACAGATGCCAGGCAGCAGATCAGGTTGAATACAATCTGCTACAAATTGCATATATGGTGCAGAGTCTACAGGCATGTCAAAGTATGTTTTAGCATGTTCTTTTAAGACTGCGGGAGCAAATGGTCTAAATGCCTCACGCTTTTTTAACGCATTCATTCTATCCTTAGCGTTTGGTCCTCGAGGATCACATAATAGACTACGATTACCTAATGCTCTTGGTCCAAATTCTGCACGAGCATTTGCGACAGCCACCACTTTACCATCCATTAGATCGGAGACAATACTTTCTATGTCTAATGGTCTTGCTATATCAGTTCCTAGGTACGGGCCCTGCCAATTCAAATGTTGTTTGGTTAGAGCAGCAACGGCACCAATAGCACTGCCTGCATCTCCAGGATTGGGCATAATCCAAATATTTTCATATATTCCTAATCTAGCGATTTTTGAATTCGCTACACAATTTAGAGCGCAGCCACCCATTAATACAAGGTTTTTATTCACAGGTGCCCATAAGGTAATAGTTGACAGGAGACCTAATATATATTGTTCATATATGGCCTGCACCGTAGCGGCTATGTCATAATCTGTAGCACCTTGGGGTCTATCCCACCAGCGACATCCTTGGTGTAAATTGTGTTTTAGTTTTAAGTCGGGCGGATTCCAATCTTTAAAAAAGAAATCTATCATTTCCTGCTGATATCTTGGTTGGCCTAATGCGGCCATGCCCATTAGAATATATTCTTCTTCGTTAGGTTTGAGACCGAGATAATGAGTGAACGCTGTATAAAATAAACCGATACTATTGGGATATTTTTTGCTCCATTGTTTTTTAATACTAGTACCTGAGCCCTTCCAATAACTTACTGAGTCCCATTCACCGATAGCATCTACTACAACAATATCTGCTGAATCAAATCCACTGGTATAATATCCGGCAGCAGCATGGCTTTCGTGATGCCATACATATTCAACAGGCAAATGACCTAGGCCAATACGATTTAATTCTTGTCTTGGATTTTTAGCCCATGGACGCTCACCACTCCATAACCTACGAAAGTTTTTTGGCCAAGGACGTTCAAACCATATAATTTGTTTAGGGGATCCATACTTATAAACTTCTTTGGCCATATCCTCGTTAAGTAGAGGATCGTTTTTTACTCGAGTATATCTTTCAGAGTGAGCAGCCCATAGAATATTTTTGCCATCAATGAGCGCCATACTAGCGTCATGATTTTGACCAGTTATGCCGAGAATCATTTGTAGATAAAGGGATCGCGTTTACGCAATTCTTCAATTCTCTTTTTTAGATCACGTTTGCGTTTAATATTTTTAAAAAAATTTATAACTTTTTGTACTATGTCCATGCTTATATTTAATAAAAAAGGGCTTTAATTAAGCCCTTTTATGATTGCTACTTGTCTTGCAAGGAACAATTTCCATCTTAACTGTTCTGGTAGATCTGCGTGTTTGTTTTGTTTTTCAACTCTTAAACGACGTTTTTCAAAGAACAGGTCTTCATCATCAACAACAAGGGTAGGATCTACCCCAAAGTTAACAATCTTAGCAAGACGATGTGGATTACTTCTTAGCAGCTTCGGCTTTTTTATCGTCCTTTTTGGCCTCTGCCTTAGGAGCCTCCTTCTTCTCTTCTTTCTTAGGAGCGTCAGCAGCAAAAGCGGTTACAGCAAAAAGACTAGCGATAAGTGTAGCGATAAGTTTCATTTTATTTTCCTTATAAAAAACAGATTTCTCTGTGTACTAATATTAACGCACGACTTGTATTTACGTTTACAAGTTTGGTTAAATTGATGTGGTCGGTAGGCTTCGAACCTACAAGAGCTATGTCTAAGACTTCGCCCCGTCCTGCCATAAAGACAGAGGTCTTCCAATTCCCCTCACGACCACGTGTTTACTATACAGATATTTACGAGTCATGTCAACGATATTCTGCGCCATTTTTGCTATAATATTTCTTTTCAGGATCATAATGAGCAAATTGATCATAATGTGGTTCATTAGGTAGTACACGTTGGCCCACAAAATAATCTCCAATATGGTGTATAAATGGTCTTCCGTCGGTAGTTTTAATATGAGCTGATATCAAGCCTTGGTCTTCTAATAAAGCCTTGCCAATCATGCCTTCGTTAAAATTTATTTTACTATAGATTTCGTTAGGATAATGTTTAGCATAAAAATCGCTATAGCTATATCTTACCCTATCCATAGAGTATAGGCTGGCCATTGGGCTAAAAATTGCACTTTCTCGTTCATACCGATAGTTGTTCCAGGTCCAGTCTGATCCTAACGCCTGCGTTTCGCTCTCATTCGAATACCATGCTTGCCGTTTTAATACAACCTGTGATAGCAATTTATCTAATTCTAATAACTTTGCAAGATCTAATATCTTAACTGGTTCTATAATTTCTACATCATCTTCTTGATGCCATACATAGTCATAATCTCTATTTCGTATTAGGTTCCAAAATTCAGTCCACGTAACACTAAGACCTTTATTAACTTCGTGAAGATATATCTCGTCGTAGCCAAATAGTTTAACTAAATGAGTTATAAGTAGATCATTTCTGCCTTTAGGAAAATCATCAATGAATATCTTATCAACTTGGCAACCCGAAAAATCTAATAGATTTTGTGCTTCAAGAGTCCGACAAAGGTATTCAATCCTGTTGGTAGAAAATATAACCTGGCAGATTTTAGGAGTCATTAGTAGCGTTCAGTGTTAAAGAAAAAAGTTTGGAATAGTCTACCATTATGATCGTTATCACCGAAATAATCCAAACTGGCATGGAATAGGTCGCCACGATAGATTACAAGTCTATTATACTTGTTACCTACAACATCAAACAAATCCCATTTAGTGTAATCATAGCCTTCCCAATCTTGAGTAGCCTTACGATGTTGTCCTGTTGCCTTATGTCTATATAATCCAGTTCCGCTAGTATGTGGTGCATCGGGTGTAAGATAACATACACCTGCCCACATATTATATGGATCGCTGTGTATCCAGGTTCTATCCTGCGCTGTGCATAGTTGAAAGGCGCCGGTGTAACCTGATCCTGCAAAAACTTCAGTTATTTTTCCTGCAAATTGCATGTTATATTCTATAGCCGCTTTAACATCATCAGTCCAAAAACTTTGAGTGCGTTTTCCGGGGTAATTGCCGGTTACACTAAACTCTTGACTTAGGGCAAAGTTTCTAACATTGTCTGGGTTGACATAAAAGTCATCTATAATTAATAATGATACATTCATAGTTTAATACCTCATAAATCGCCCACTGGCGCCTTCCCAACCATAGACTAACCAATCTGTTTCAATTACTTGATTCTCAAATGGTCTAGTAAAAAAATAGCTCAACGATTCTACATCCATATGATACATTTCTTGGCGTAGGCACATGGTTTGTAGTGCTGTTAACATGTCCATCATATTTCCGTGTCGTTCTCTGCCCCAACCATAAAGCACTGTGCAATATTGCCTAAGTTTATTGTCGCCTTGTTCTTTTCTACGATCTATTAGGCCATATCCCCATGAATCATGCCATTCAAACTTTAGGGGTTTTTTGTAAAACATCTTATCTAGGTTATGTTCATTGAAGACGCTTATATCAAATCTACTATCAGTGAAATACCTGCCACTTAACTTTATGAAATAGTCAACATGTTCTAATTGCTGTCTACGTTCTCTTAAAAATGTAGTAAGCATTTTACATTCGCAATAACTCTTATGAGGATGTGTTCTCAGTGTTTGATGTATTTCTGGAAATTCTTCTTTGATAGAGATAAACTTTATATTTGGTCCCCAGGCAAATTGATGCCGGTATTCTGTATTTTCGCTGTTGTCTAAAACATATATTTCAGTATCTTGGTCAGAGACTAGGTCAAGACAGACCATTGTCATAATAGTTTGACGTAGCCGTTCTTCTGGGCTAAAAAATGTTCGTGTTTTAGTGTAAGTCAGCGGATAATTGTTATCGACGTCTATGGAACTAGTTACTAAGAAGGCTTTTTTCATTTTCTGTAGAAGTTCTGTTCAACTATTTTGATAAAATAGTCATGCATTTGTCTATGAACAACACCGTCTTCGTAGTTGTTCATGGCATAGTCATAACAGTCCTTTGGATTTATTGTAGATACATTTTCTATAGCGGAACAAAATTCTTTGAATTCTCTACAGCGATAACCTGTTATTCCATTAATAACAGTCTCTGTAAATCCACCCCAATCACTGGTTATAGCCGGAGTTCCTGAAAAGTATCCCTCAACTACCATATTACCAAACGGTTCTACATAATAGGTAGGACCAATAATAGCACGAGCCTTGCTCATTAATTTGCGTCTCTGTTCAACGTCGCATAAACCTACGTGTTCTACTGTAGATGGAATCTCTGTATATCCCATGTTGTGTAAATGACCCGGTCCTGCTAGAATAAGCCTCACACCTGTTTCTACAGATGCTTGAACAGCAATGTTAACGCCCTTTGTTTCAATGACACGCCCAAAGTATAATATGTAATCGTCTTTATCTTCACAGTAATCAAATTCATCAGCAGTTATACCATTTGGAATAACAGCGTCAAACCAACTCGGTGTCATTAGCATATCTCGTTCACCATAAAACATATGCATATGGGCATAAGAAGTGAAAACACGATATGGAGACCATATAGCTTTGGTATTATATCCGATGCTAGGTTCGACTACCTTAAGTTCTTTGTTCATATCACAGGCACCCTTGTTTTCAATGCCGTGAAAACAAACTATGATATCTC
>Ga0208784_1001108_pt1 | contig 11608 bp, 14 predicted proteins | sample DEB19_08_DNA_FD_184531 | JGI IMG/M metagenome (GOLD analysis project Ga0208784, IMG submission 184531) | Aqueous microbial communities from the Delaware River and Bay under freshwater to marine salinity gradient to study organic matter... | ecosystem: Environmental > Aquatic > Marine > Coastal ...
GAACCGGGGTCGTAAAGCATATGTAGCTCTGAATCGTGTTGGAGCTATTCGTTTTGATGATCGAAATATCAGCCGATGCCGTGCCGTTCACATTGGCGCACATGACGGACAGAACTATCGCTGTGTTGCCTGCCGTTGCTGGTGCCTGATAGACATCCGTGACGCTGGTGCTGCTCAGTTGAGCCTGGGCATTGTTAAAAGTATTCGGCATTTTTATCCTCCAAGAGCCACGCTAAAGGCAATAACATCATCAACGGTGGCCCCGCCAGTTGCTGCTGCCCAAGCAACACCAGAGGCGGCAGTCGAGTCAGCAGTCAGCACATAACCATTGGTGCCGACAGGCAAACGCACATCGTTCGTGCCGTTGTGTGCAATCAGGTCGCCCTTGGTGGTCAAGGGAGACAGAGCATCAAAGGCCGCTGTCTGAGTCGTCTGTCCGGTTCCGCCGTTGGCAATTGCCACAGTACCGGTCACATTCGAAGCCGTGCCCGTCGTGTTCTGGTTCAACGTCGGAACATCTGCGACCTGAATGGCCGACATCACCACATCGGTGCCATTGCCTCGCAGGTATTGCCCGCTGGTGACAGCACCAGCCAGGGCGTCCATTGCAGCTTGGCGAGTCGTCTCGCCTGTGCCACCGTTTGCAATTGCTACTGTACCGGTGACGTTTGCCGCCGTGCCAGTTGTGTTCTGGTTGAGCGTTGGGACATCGGCCACCTGGATAGTGGACATCACGACATTGGTGCCGTTGCCACGAAGGTAAGAGCCTGAAGTCACCGCGCCAGCAAAAGCGTTCATTGCTGCTTGCTGGCTTGTCTGACCAGAGCCGCCATTGGCGAACGCAACAGTTCCTGTCACATTGCTGGCGGTGCCCGTGACATCAATATTCCAAGTGCCAGTAGCACCTGTGCCGTTAGGAGGTACGCCAGCCGTTGTCTGAGTTGTAGCGTCTGGAAACTTGAAGCCGTTTGCCGTGCTTTCAATCAACCCAGCGGCCTTGAACGGTGCCGCAGATTCGACTAAATCAACACCAGCAAGATAAATCTCTTCGGCATAAACCTCGAACTTAACGCCGCTACCAATTGTCGTGGTGGTCAAAATGGCGTTACCAAGACCAACTGAACCCGTGTTCTCTGGAAGCCCCAAAGTATCTGTGATATATGCCGCGCCAGATACATATAGCTTTTCAGTTGTGGTCGCTGTTGTGCCGATCTTTACCCGGCCTGCCGAATCTACGATAAACGGAGTCGAATCCGGGTTCGTGCTGTCCTCGACCAGTATCGCATTGCCGGTGCCGCGCTGAGTTACCCGCAGCGCAGCCGATGTGCTGGAGGTGTCAACGGAGGTAGCGCCAGTTACCGCCCCGCCCGCCAAAGGCAGATAGGTAGACGCTGCTGTAGAGGCAAGCAGATACCCTGCGGTCGCGTGGTTGCCCCACCCATATGCCGTATCCCAGTTGGTTTGACTTGAATTCGGCGGGATCGAATACCCTGCTGAATAAGACAGCACCAGAGTGCCAGAGCCGGTGACAGGAGAACCGCTAACTTGCAGCCCCGTCGGGGCCGATAGCGCAACAGATGTGACCGTCCCACCGTTGCCAAAATACGGAAGCCCTGTCCAGCCAGTTACGCCGTCGCCTGTTTTGAGTTTGCCGGTATCCGTCTCAATGCCGATCTCACCTTCGGCAAGAACAGGGTTTATGCTTGTCCAATCTGCGGCAAGACCTCGCCTAAACTGTATTTGAATCGCCATCAAATTCCTCCGCAGTCAATCGGCGTAATCCCGCCATAGACACTATCTGGGGCACCTCCATCAAGGTTGGCAAACGCTTCTCCGTTTGCACCCGATACGCCAGCCGCACCTTGCGGCCCTCGCTCGCCTTTCTCGCCTACGACCTCGCCCACATTGACTGTTCTGCCGTCAGAAAATGTGACGATCAAAGAACCATCGAAGTCTATCTTAGTGCCGACAATCGAAATGCCGTCGGCCCCGCTTTCGCCATCCTTACCATCCTTGCCGTCTACCCCGTCTTTGCCATCGCGCCCATCAGCACCGCGATCACCTTTCGGGCCAGGCTCGCCTTGAAGACCTCGCTCGCCCTGCGGGCCTTGCAGCTTCTTGACCTCAAGAACCTTCTTTTCAAGTGTCGGCCACTCCTTATTCAGAAGCAGCGCCAACGCCGTCAGTTTTGCGTCTGTAGATGCTCCCGATAGAAGGATCTTTTTCGCATCCATTATCAGCCCACGATGCTCTTCAAGAAGTCTTCATCTTTTTTAGCTTGATTGGCCTTATCAGCCATCTGCATCTCGACGATCTTCGACTTGTTCTTGATGTCCTCTTCCTTGAGCATCAGCTCCGCAATCTTGATGCGTTTGTCGAACTCCACCGATTCAGAATTAGCGGGCAGGTTCTTCGTGGTCGATGCAAGCGCCTTGACCTGCAACTCCTGCGGCATGAGCTGCGCTTCGGTCAGGAGCTTCTGCGCCTCCGCCCGGTTCTGCTCGGCCTGCGTCGTCTGCACCGCAATCTGAGCCTGCGCCGCTTGCAACGCCAGTTGCTGTTGCGCCTGAGCCAGTTGCTGCGCCTCGGGATTGGGCTGGTTCATCTGATCGAGCGCCGCGATCAGCTCGTAACGGTTCGTGAGGCTGGAATTGTTCAGGATGCCCTTCAAGATCAGCGGCAAGACAGGCGTATTCGGCCCCAGCGTTTGCAGGAGGCCAATGAACTGTTGCTGCTCGTATTCCCGCGCAATGATACCCAGCGTCGCCGTCGGGATGAACTTCATATCCACCGACGGATAGCGCTCAGGGTCGAACTGCATATAGCGGAAGGACGCCTTCTGGATGAACGGGATCAGGAAGTCCTCCTGGAAGTTCACCAGCGTGCGCTTGTACTTCTTGATGATGGTCGCCACCGCCATCGACAACCCTGCGCCGTCGCGGTTGACCTGACTCACCATGCCCTGCGAGTCCAGCGTGCCGGTTGCTTGCAAGAGCATCCGCTCGAACTCCTTGGCCGTGGTCAAGTTCTCCGGGCTAGACTGCCCGAACTTGAACGGGTAGAGAATCTCCGACGGGTTGCCGTTGACCATGAACGCCTTGCCAGGCTTGACCTCGAACCGAGCGCCGCGCGGCAGTCGGGTCGCATCCATGCCCATCATGGGGGCTGTGGTCAGCGCCAGCGAGTCCAGATGGCTACGCACCTGAGCGTCGATGGCCTTCTGCATATTGTAGGACTTCTCGACCGTCCCGCGCCCGAGCAGGCGGTTGGGCACCGTATCATCTTGATAGGACAGAACCGGCCTGTCCTTCATCATGTACGGGTTTTCCTCGGCTTTCAGGAGCATCCCGCCGTTGGCGATGACCACAATGGCCTCGACCATGTTGGTGTAGTCCTCTGCCGCCGAGTCATCGGGGAAAAGCTCCACCACATCGGTGTCTTCTTCGGTCAGATACTCTTTAGGCACCAGGCCGTAGTAGGTCAGCAGCAGAACCTTCTCGTCTTGGTACTGGCTCGGCTCCTGCGTCGGCTCCAGATCGGTGTCTTCATACGCCGGGGCGATGTTGACCTTGCGATAGATGCCCTTTTCGATGCCCTCGACCACCTTGTGGATCGAAACATACTTCTCAATCGCCACACCCATGCAATCGTCGATGCTGGTGCCGTTGGGATCGAACAAAAAGTTCTTCGGATTGACCGGAACGAGCTTGACAGCCACCCGATCCTTCTCCACCACGCCGATTGCCGCCTGTCCGGGCTGTCCGGGGATGGGCTGAGTGGCCGGTTCGAACACTTTTTCCGTTTTGACGATGATTTCGCCGATTCCGGTGCCGTAAATCTCGGCCATCAGCTCGATCTGGTCGATGGACTTGCGGATTTTGTCCTGCTTGAAGTCCTCCATGAGCTGCGCTTTCAGCACAGCCACATCCAAAGGGCTACCGTTGATGTCTTTGAGGTCGTCGGAGATGTCAAAGAACTCGCCCTGACCGAAAATCGCCTCCATGATCTCCGCATGGCGCGTCTCGACGGCCTGCTGCGTCGCCGGAGTGACGATCCGCGAGCGCTCCGAGTCCCGAACCTTGTCCTCTGCGGCCCACTCACCCCTGAAAATGCGCTCGTACTCCATCCAGGAGTCCAAGAAGTTCACATTTCGGTAGTCGCGCCAGCGGTCGCAATGGTCAACGACGAAGGCGGTTAGCTCTTTGTCGTTCTCCGTAGGCTCGTCGAACTCGTTTTGATCCATATCAGACCCCTGCAATAACATCTATGGGTTCCCAGTCGTCGCTATCTTCCTGCTCGAAGTAGCTAGTTATTGCCATCTGGTCGATGTAACTTAGCGCGTCTGGCAAATCGTCATGTACTCCCTGGGATGGGAATAACAGAAGCTGATCCACGAAGGTGTCCCAGTCTTCCTCGCTATTGAGCACGATTCTCCCATGCTCGAACCTGCCCTGCAAGGCCCAGATGATCCGGTCAGCCTTCTTCCGGTTGCCATGCGTCAGGTCAACTATATGCGAAAACACATTGTTTTTTCGCATCAGATCGCTCAAATACGGCAAAACAGCGTTTTTTAGCGCCCCCCTCTCGATCCCCACGCTCAGGGGCCGGTAGTCGCGCATCTTCATCAGAATCTTCGCCGCCGTCTCCCGGATGTCCCACCGCCCGTGCTCAATTTCCTTGACAAACCACTTGCCGTCGTCCGTCACCTTGACCACCGCAATGGCCGACTCGTCCAGGCGCTTCTTGGCATTCGCCGCCTGCTTGGCAACTTCCTCAAAGCCGGCCAAGTCCACCGCCACGAAGTAGCTCCCGTACTGCGGCTCCTCGCCGTACTTGAGCCACTCCTCCTTGAACACATCCGCGCCAGCGTTGCTGAAAGACGCCATGTATTCCTGCTTGAACGCGAAGGTACTGAGCGTCTTCTTCGCCGACTCAATCTCCTTCGGGTCGATCAGCGGGTTGTCTTGGGTCGTGAAGTGCCAGCTCTTCCATTCCGGGTCGTCCGTCAACTTCCACAGGTCATGGAACCAGTTGCGGCCCTTGGGCGTGCCGATGAACATCGCCCGACCCTTCTTGTCCGACAAGGAGGCCCGGATCACCTGCTCCCACGCCTCGGGCTTGATGTCCGCCACCTCGTCCAGCACCGCGTAGGTCAGGCTCACGCCGCGCAGGGTGTCGGGCCGGTCCGCGCCGCGCACATAGATCCTCGCGCCGTTGATCAGCGTGATGTCCAAGTTGTTCACATGGCTTGACTGAATCACCTCCCGCCCTAAGTCCAGCAGCAAGTCCCAGATGATCTGCCGCGACTGCCCCATCGTTGGTGATACATACAGCACCGCCGAACCCTGCGGGCAGCGCAGCCCCTCGATGATCAATGTGGTGGCTGCTAATCTAGACTTGCCGCAGCGCCGTCCGGCAGCGATCACCTTGAAGCGCGTCGGATCAGCGTAGACCTCTTGCTGCCAGGGCAGTAGGCTGAAGTTCAGGTCACTCATCTTCTGCCTCGATGATCTCTGGCGCCGGCGCCTGGCCTAACCCCGTGATATTGATCGTGACCGCGCTCCTTTGCGCGGAGGTCTTCTCAAAGACGCTCATCGGCAGCGCTCGGTCCATGCACATCTTGAGTGCCGCCATCTGACTTGGATGGTTGTCATCCAAAGCGATGTCGATCACCTTTTGCACGACGCGCTCGCCTTTGCCCTCAACGAGCATCCGCTTGAGTTCTTTGACGCGCTGATATTCCGTTTTCGGCAGGACCGCCGGCGGTTTGTAGGTCATGTGGGTCATTCTAGGGTGGTTTTTCAATTGGCCCAAGAGCTAAAGGGCTATTTTGCCGTTTTCACTTCTTCAGTGTAGAGGAGGCACCCGCAATTTTTGACCTTCAGCCAAGACCCTCCCCCCCCATGTCTCGCGGCCAGCGCGGCCACCGGCCAGCGCGGCCAGCGCGGCCAGCAATGCAACGAGCGTTATGTCAAATCGCGAGCGGGCCGAGCGGGCCGAGCGGGCCGAGCGGGCCGAGCGGGCCGAGCGGGCCGAGCGGGCCGAGCGGGCCGAGCGGGCCGGAAATTGGGGACAGAACAATCAGGACATGAGGGTTGAAAGGTCCATCTAGCCCATACCCGGCGCCGAATCTTTTACTGACCCATTGGTTACTAAGCCGACCGAATCCAGGGGCATCCCTGGCCGATATCCGGCCGCGCGTGCCTGGCTGAACACGGCCAGCAACTCATGGAACCCGCGCGTCATATCGCCATCGCCAGCGGCCAGGATCACGGCCCGTTGCGCGGGCGTCAACTTGCGTCGGAATTGAACAGTAGTCGTCAGACATGGTCGGGGCATTTCTGTGGTCCATGTGGTCCATGTGGACCATCATTTTAAATCGCTGCCAAAATGCGCGGGCGTCAAAATGCGCGGGCATTTCCCATATATATAACACTTTCTTATAACTTGAAAAATGAATGGTCCACATGGACCACAAACCCTCGCAACCCGCATGAATCCTAGCTTTTCTGTGGGTCAAACACCCTCGAAAACATGATCCACACGATTGACCACATGGACCACAGCCCCACAATTTAGTCGGGTATTGTAGACTGCTAGAACAACAATCCTTTACAATCATCCTATCGCAACGTCGCGATGCAATCCACTAGAGGCCAATGATGAACAAGTCAGAACTCCGCGAAATCGCCAACATCATCATGTATCACAAGCTTGGCATGGCTGACACGGTCGCTCGCTCGCTCTCCGCGCTGATCCGCGCGGCCCGTACAAACAAGAGCCGGGCCGCGCTGATGGAATACGCGCCCATCCTAGGCGTCATCGGCCACCCGGACTTCATTGTCTAACCCATCAACCCGCGCGGCCCGACCGGCCGCGCTTAGTACAGTAAAGGCAAACCATGAGAGTCCACCTATCCCTCAAGTCCGCCAACGCGAAAACTGGTCCGATCCCGGTCAGTACTACCGAGCGGGCATCATGCCCGACCGATTGCGCGATGCGTGGGGAATGCTACGCGGCCAGCGGCCCGCTCGCGCTTCATTGGTCTGCAGTGTCCAATGGCCAACGCGGGACCGATTGGGAGACGTTTACCGGCCAGATTGCCCAATTGCCCGACGGCCAACTCTGGCGCCACAATCAGGCGGGTGACCTACCGGGCGATGGCCAGACAATCGACCCGGTCCGGCTTGGCCAGCTAGTCGCGGCCAATCGCGGCCGGCGCGGATTCACCTATACCCACTACCGGGACGGCGCGTCTCTCTCATGGATCCAAACGGCTAATGAATGGGGGTTCACGGTCAACCTAAGCGCGAACGATCTGGCCGACGCCGATGCCCTGGCCGATACCGGCGCCGGGCCGGTCGTCGTCGTTCTGCCGAGCACGCAAACCGACAATTGCACTACGCCGGCCGGCCGGCGCGTGATCGTCTGTCCCGCAACGCAACGCGACGACGTCAGTTGCGCGACATGCCAACTCTGCCAACGCCAGCGGTCCACCATCGTCGGGTTCCCGGCCCATGGATCCCGGCATCGGGTGATCAATATCCGCTTGGCCGCGTGAGGGAGAGCATCGGCTCATGCGGCCATGCGGCCGCATCGGCCGGGGCTTTCCCGGGTAACTAGGGGTTCAATATGCGAATCGTAGAGTACAAGGCAAAGAACGGCGCGATGCAGTATCGGCCAACGGCCGCGCACGCGCGCCAGCTAATGGAGCAATCCGAATATCCGGGCTTTTGCCTGGCCTGTGGTTCCGATCACGATAGCGTCGAACCCGACGCGCGTAAGTACCATTGCACCGATTGTGGCGCGCATAAAGTGTACGGGCTCGAAGAACTAGTTTTGATGGGGCTAGTCAGATGAAACAGCTAATCGACGCGTTGATTGTCGCGGCCATCCTGGCCGCACCCTGGATAATCTACTTTGGATGGATGATGCAACCATGATTGAAATTAAGAAAATGATGACCGCGCGTAAGCGCGAACTCAATACCGCGAAGCGCAGTTTCCCGAAATTCAAGCCTGGCGATACCGTGGGTAGCTACATCGCGCAATATGCGGTTTTAAACGGCCCTGGCGCCCATGTACTGCCTTACGATTTAGGCGCCTACACTCGCCCAGCGGCCATGCTGGATCCAAGTTATCCGGAGGTTATCGCCCATGAGGACTAAAGCCCAACGCATGGCCGATTGGATCGGCCAATTCTCCGATGCCCTGCTATCCCTTCACCCGCGCTTATCTGGCCGGGTGGACTGGGATGCGGTCCATCACTACTACTATGCTGGGGTTTCGGTTGAAGATGCCGTTTTCCAGTATTGCCTCGCCAGGAACATAGAATGACCATTTACAGCTACACCTACAAAACGTGCGACGACGTCGCTATTGAGTGCGAACTAGAGTATCAGGAACCGGATTACGACGTCGGGTTTCGGGGTGGCTCCCTCTTGATATCGGCCAGGGTCAACGGCGCCGAGATTCTAGGCGTTCTTGATCAGAACGTGATCGCCTATATCGAGGAAGACGCGCAATGTTGTATGCCGGACTAGCGCTATTGATCCGAATCATCATTGGACGCAAATAGAAAAGGGGCCGATTGGCCCCTTCTTCATTTCACCCGCACCATTAAAGGCGCCGGGTTTTCCTCTGCCATATCCCTTAGTTCGGACCGGCTTTTCTCTGCCATATCCGGCGCGCAAAACACGTGCTTGCGCGCGTCATTGGCGCGTGATTTGATCCGGCCCAAGTCAACCCACCCGGCTTCCCTCAGCGCGTGCATGAGCGCGGCCTGGGGCACTTTGACGCCGGCCGGCGCGCCACCGGCCAGGCGGTCGCAAAGCGAATAGAACGGAGACGCGACGACCCCACGGGCGAACTCTCCGGCTCGGTTTCGGATGAGGTCCACCAGATACGATTCGGCCGTGCTACGGCCATGCTCAATCATGATGGCCTTCGCTTCAGTAAACGGTGGGGCTGCCCCTGGGTTGAAGTTTGACACATCGCGCTCTGCAAGCCAGTTTGCGACCGCACTCTGGCCTCCAGTTTCGAACCAGTTCCATATGGCCTGGCCTTCGGTATCGCTCATGCGTCCGGCTTCGCTATACACGACGAACCAACGCCGATCGTCGGACGGCAGCGACAGGGGCACGCGCTCATTGCTAAAGGCCAGGACAAACACCCGGTTTAGGGCTTGGTACGGGTGCAATCCCTTGCGGTTGACTTGCAAGTATTCCGGCGGCGCGGCGATGATGGGTTTGAGGTGATTCTCAAGCGCGCGCCTATCCTTAGCTTCGGCCTGGCGCAGTTCCTCAAACACCATCACCTCAGACTCAAGGGCATAGCCCCATTGCGATGTAATTTCCTCATTGCGAACGATAGCGACGTTCGCCAATGCTTTACCGCCAATGGCCCATAGGAACGGTTGCCACATAGTGTCTTTGCCTGACCCTGGGTGGCCGATATGTAGCACCGCGTGGTTGATCTTTTTGTGCGGGTTCTGGAGCTTGTAGGCCATGACGTTCAGTACATGGTTCCGCTCGGTTTCGTCCGGCAGCATCCGCTCGACATGGCGCAGCCAGGGCGAGGCGTCGCCTGGCGCTGAGTTTGGCCTTGCGTTACGCCAGCGGTTGCCGTAGAGGTCACCATCGCGGCGCATCAGGACATCCTCGCCGGCCGCGTAGGTGATGCCCACCAGCACTTGCGCGCCCTTGGCCTGGCGCTGCTCGTCGAAGCTGATGCTAGGTTCGATCTTTCGGCCATTGTGGATCGACTTGCAGCCAATGTGCCGAAATAGCGCGTTGAACGTGCTGCGCGACAGTTCGCGGCGGTCCTGAATGTCGAAGTAGGCTTCATCGTCCTGCACATACGCGAAGCGGTCCCACCACTCAGACTTTTCGAGCCGCGCCCGCTCCTTCCTATCCGTCTCTGCGACCACCCGCGCGGCTTCGTCGGGGAACTCAGGTGTGGCCTCCAGTTTCTGGAGGGCATCAGACATCGCCGACACCAGTAGCTCATCACGTAAGCCCGGCGCGTGCCGGGGACCGCCTTGCTCTGCGACCCAGTTTAGGAACGTGCCCGAGTCGAACTCGGTGCAATGCGAGTGCAGGCAGCAGTACGCGCGCATGGCGGGGTTGTAGCGGCCCTCGGGGTTGCCGTCGGTATGCTCGGCTGAGTTCGGGCAGACGACCCCAGCCCAGCCCTCGGGGTTGGGTTTGCGTAGCAGCAAGCCCTGATCGGACAGCCATGCCAACACATCGTCGTTCCCATCGTCGCCGAGTTTGATCGGGCGAAATGCGTCGCTGGCCTCACCCGGCACGACATTCAAGGCGTCGCAGATCCCCGGCAGGGTGTACTCGCGCTCGGGGTGGAACTCGACCAAGCGAGAGGCGAAGTTATCGCGGCCCGGTTTGATGTTCACGCTACCCGGCAGGCGAAAATTGCGAACCGGGTTCACGGCCCCAGCGTCGGTGTACCCGGCAGCGGCAATGGCGATGATCGCCGCGCTGAAGTCGTTCTTTGTAGGCTGGTCTTCGGTAAAGGCGTACCCCCATTGGTAGTTGCCCTCGCTCGTCTCCATGATCCAGGTCGGAGGCAGCGGCGGGGTTTTGCTCTTCGTTCCGATATCGTCCAGCACCATGCACAGCACATACTCGCAGTTCGCGGCGCTGGCGCTCGGACGATCTCCCATTCGATCCAAAATGAAGCTGGCGGTGTTGCCGTACCACGATTCACCCTCACGCTGACGGGCGGTCGGCCAGAACGCAGGCCAAGTGCATTTGGGTGTGCCATCGGCGTGAGTGCCACCCTGTGGTTTTTGCTTGACAATTAAAAAAGTCTCGCCTTCAGGAGCGAGACTTACCATATAATCCATGAAGTTAGTTGCCATGAGTTGATCCTTTACGCCCGCCTGCCAGCGGGCGTTTTTATTTCCCGTAACGGGACATGATTTTGACCTCGGCGGTCAGGGGAAGATCGCTTGCCCATGTGGGCGAGGTGGACATGATAGCGCCGAGAATGCTCTTGACATCCTCGGGTTTATCCGTCTCGATCACGATTTCGTCGTGGACATGAAGCACCACGTTGTCAAGTTGGCGTAAGGCGCAGCGCAGGATGTCGTTAGCGGTGGCTTGCGTGATGTTCTCGCAGGCCAGACCCTTCCAAAGACGCGCGCGGGGCCACTCTTTGGCGTCTGCGGCTGGTTTCCACGATGCTTTGGCGTAAGTCACCCCTTCGCTTTCCAACCGAGCGTAGGGGTAGCATAGCACGCGGCCAGACGGCAGCATATACCAGAGGTGCAATCCGTCGAAACAGTAGGTCACGCGCCCGGCGCTGAACTCGTAGCCCTTGTTCCGCATCGCTCGGGTGTACGCCTCTTCGAGCGACTGCCAGAACGGAACTGACCACGGGTTAGCTCTGCGCCACGCCTCGACGATCCGCTTGGCCTGTGCCTCCTCGAAATGCACGCCGTAGGCGCGGCCCATCGCGGCGAACGCGCCGACACCGCCAGCGAAGCCGAGCGCCAACTCCTGCACCTTGCCGACCTGGCGCTGCTCGTCGGTGACGGCCTCGTAAGCCACGCCGTAGGTCGCAGCGGCGTTGACCTTGTAGGGGTCTAG
>Ga0208784_1001109_pt1 | contig 11607 bp, 16 predicted proteins | sample DEB19_08_DNA_FD_184531 | JGI IMG/M metagenome (GOLD analysis project Ga0208784, IMG submission 184531) | Aqueous microbial communities from the Delaware River and Bay under freshwater to marine salinity gradient to study organic matter... | ecosystem: Environmental > Aquatic > Marine > Coastal ...
TATATATCTAACTTCTCTGTTGTCTAGGCTTCTTCCCTGGCACCCGAAAAACTTTTTTTCTCGATCGATTAAGGGAAGCACGAGCCTAGGTCCATCCTTATCTATATTGGGAAACTTGTCTGGTATGAAGCTGTTAACCCAGTTCTTAAACTTCTCGCAATAGAATATCCTGTAGTGATGTTGAGAAGGAATCTTCCTTGACATCACATACTTCTTAAACGGATGATCTACAGCCAAAGCCGAAACTTTTTTCAAGCTCTTCAGTGGAGAGCTGTCGCTCATGAACTTGGGTGGACTAAAGCTCTTTATGTGTTTAGTCGGTTCACTGACTGGATTATGTAGGTTGTTCTCTATAAACTTTTCACGCTGATACTCAACATAGAGTAGGGGATCAATGGTGCGAATGAAGTTACCGATCAACATTGAGGCTGAACAGTTGTGGCAATAGAACCTTAGAGCAGCACCCTTGGTGTAGATCCATCCTCGCGCTTTGGTGTTACTCTTTTCAGAGTCGCCACAGATAGGACACCTGAAGTTATAGGTGTCCCTGTTCTTCTGCTTGAACCTAGGTAGTCTGGCAGATATTAGATTGATATATTTTTGATCGATCCAAATACTCATTGCTACATACTGTATCATTGAACATAATTAATTATACCACTGTATTGCAATTAAGTAAAATGGAGTGATGATATTGCTTTTGATAATATGAAGCCCATAACTAAAGCGCCGCCCATCAACGTATACTTCCAACGCTCAAACGCGTCCATACGGCGAGTGAGAAACTTTATTTGTTCTTTGGTTTCAAGGTGTTCACGGTGATTATCTTCTTTGAGTTCTTTGATAATGTTGAATATTTCTTCATTAACATTTAACTGCATCTGTAACTTGTGATCGTGCACAGCAAGCAATTCTTTTATAGATGATGAAAAATCAGACAATTTATCAATGGTGGCATCTAACTTCTCAAGAATGAGATTGATGCGTGACATGTCCCTTTCAAGTAACGCTACTTTTGTAAGAAGATCTTTTTCGTCCATACGATTTTATCCGGGTGTTAATAGTTCTCATAATATTTCTTATAAGCTATCAACAAGGCTTTTTGTTCTTTTATATATTTCAATATCTTTGCATTATTTATGGCTAATGTTTTGTAACCGTCTTCGTCTAATGCTACTAAAAAAACTAGTCCTTTTTTATTTTTCTCATTAGCAATCACGTCCTTAATGTTTTCTTCTGTGATAACTATCAATCGTACGGAATCTAATTGTATTGGCTCAGGTAACTCCAGTTCTAATTTAGGTTTTTCAACTTGTTTGATAACAACATCTGGTTTTTTAATGAAATAAGAACAACCTACAAGATTAATTAGTAAGAAGGCTAGGGCAATTCTTGTTAGTTTCATTTTGCTTTGGTGCATTTCCTGTTACGATTTCAAAACAACGTATCACGTCGTCTGTACCATTATTTATTCTTTTCTCTAATAGAGTTCTTTTCTTACTCGCTATCCTAGCAAAATCATGATCCTTAACAACATTGTTTAGTTTTTCAACTTCTCTCTGTGCTTTATTGACGTCTTTTTTTAAATCATCTCGAATCTTTTTTTGTTCTTCTACATTTGTTTTGATCTGTTCTATCAATACGGCTTGTTCATTGAATCTTTGTTCAAATATATGAACAGTGCTTTCTAATTCAACGCTTTTTGTTTGAAGTCTTTTATAATCAAACCAAAAAAATGTTACGGCTCCAACGATTGCTAAAACAATCGTAAACTTTACATATGGTATAACACTAAGAAGCATCTGGTTTCTTGCTCATGTTCTCTTGAGCGTATTTCTTTTGCTTCTTAGGGGTGATCGGAGGAGTTTCTCCGGGTGCTATACCAGCAACCGATGATGGAGAAGTTGCAGTTACAGCATTTGCTGGTGCATCTTCACAAAAGTGTTTGAATGATTTCATTTATATCTTCCTCAATGTTTCTACTATGTTGGAATCCATAGTAATGTTGCTGTTATAGATATCGCTCCCTTCAATATTCCTAACTATATCAGGCATGGTATTGAATAAGATTAAAAATGGTTTTAAACATTCATGATGTTTTTTCAAAGAAAAAAATAGCATTCTTGTTGTTGCTTCGGCACCGAACAAGTTATATAATACTTGAAGATGGTTTATAATCAATCTTTCCTTAAGCTCACCCGTTTCTTTATAACGATTAAATAGACGCTTAAGATATTTAAATCTTTTTAAATCGTCGTAAAAGTCTTTTGTATCAAAGCATTGCGGATTATCATAATGTTTTGCTGCATATAGTAAAAAATTAGAACTATCCAAATTATCAAGCTTCATTTTTAAAAAGTATTTAGACCAGTCCTCTTTAGTACATTATTTGCAACCGCTACATAGATATATGAACTATCAAACATGATAGTACCTTTTTTCACAACAATCGTGCTGTTAGCAGGAGTAGTATTGTAAATCACGACATTAGCAGCAACGTTACCAAAAAGATTTGATACTGTAACTTTTTTAGTGGTAGGAGTACCAGAGGGATCATCTACAATAAGTAGAAGATCCTCTCCGGCTGGCGTTGTTAACGCCGTCAATTCAGATATTTTTTTAGAACGATCGCTCATTCAATTAACTATCTTTAAATAGAGCGTCATCACTACCGTCTCCTGTCATGGAGCCCATAGCGACTAGGGTTTCATACTGTACACGACCAGCACGTCCACCCGTTCCAACTGTACGTACTACCCAACCAGCGTGAGTAACAGCAGCTCCTCTGCTTAGAACGCCTGAAACTGTAGCTGTTTCGCCAGTGATGGAATGACCAGATTGGGGTGTTGTAGCAACTGATGTTAAATTAATCGCAGGACCACCAACACCAACGGATAACTGAATAGCTGTGCTGTTAGCAAAAGTAATGAAGTAAGAAGTAGCATTAGCTAATCCGCCAATAGCAGTGTTTCCTGCAGCAACTGCATATGTTAACCGATCACCTGCGGCAAAGAACAGAGCATTAGCACCAAGAGATATATAACCATTCGCACTGCTGTTTCCTGCTACTACTGCTGTTGTGTTGCCATTAAAAGATATAGCAGATGGAGCAGAGACAGTAAGAGTTGGTGAAGTAGTGTAACCGACTCCATTATTTGAAATATTAATTGCTGCTATTCTTCCGCTTGAATTTGATTGAGCGTTTGCAGCAAAAGAAGCACCACCACCTCCAGAAGCAGTTACTGTAGCGTTTGCACTATAACCAGAACCACGAGATGTAAATACTACTGAGTGTATGGTTCCATTACCTGAACGTGCTTCAGTTGGATCAACACCAAATTGACCAACAGTTATTCCAGTAACATATGCATTAACTGTTGTGTTTGCGTAAAAAACGTCTCTATTGGCAGAGTTGCCAGTTTTATTGTATCCTACTACACCCCATAAAACGGAGTTAGCAGCAGAATCATCGTTTTTCCATTGTGACATCTTTAGTCTCCTTTAGTCGTAAGGTCTTCTAAATATCTAGAAGTTTTCTTTATATTTATTTCATTTGTTTCTTGATAACCGATTTTTCTTTTGGGTTTATCAAGAATGGCACCAGTTTGCTTGTTCAAATGGATTTCATGAATAGTTTTTAAAGAACTAACAGGAGATGCCTCCAAATTAACTTCTTTTTCCTTACGAGTGCCGGGCTTTACTATATTAGCTATTATAGGCATATTACGTTGCAGATTTCTTAGGTCTGCCTCTGCCTTTCTTATCTGAAGGTGGCTTTATACCCTTTTCCAATGAAGCACGATGATCATCTTGAATGTGCTTAGTCATTGGATGAGTTGCTTTAAGATTATAAAGATCAGAAGAAGATTGTGCTCGTTCTGGTGCTTTGAGTCCCATTAGATGGGTGTGAATCTTTTCAGCCGTTGATTTAGAAACAAACTTCTTTCCACCAGCAGTATCTATATGACGGCCGCCAGTGTCCATGGCGCCCTTTAGCTGAGTCATTATGTGTTCTTGATCTTTTCCAGATGCGGCTTCATATGCTGGGCCTTCATCTTCTTCTCCTTCTTCGTCATCACTTTTCTTTTCTGCAGCTGGAGTTGCAGCAGGCGCTGGACGATTCTTTTTACCAACAGCGCCCTTTGTTCTATATTCAAGTAGTTCTAACTCTTCGTGAAAAACTTCAAAGAAAGTAATTAATGAATTAATATTCTTATCATCAATACCCGTTTCTTCTTTCATTATCTTCTTTAATGAAGATGAAGAAGATAAGAAATTTAGTATAGTGCGAAGAACTGCAAGTAAGGGTGCAATTTCATTGGCTCTAAAAGGATATGTGCCTGTAGCCTCAGACATATTTTTCTTTGATCTTAGTTTAGCCAAATCACCACCATCTATTTTATCAGTAGGAGGATTAAGCTTAGCTATCTTTTCTTGCTTTGGAGATAAGTGGCTTGATTCATGAATTCCATTGACTAGATCAATCAATGACTGTGGAAGGCCAAAAGTGTTTTTAAGTTTAGACATAATAGTTTCCTCTAATCTCCATCTATTATTTTTATTTTTCTTTGTGCTGCAAGATTGCGGCGAATTAAAAAGTTTTTTGAATCCAAATCCATGTCTTTTACTGGATCTGGATTTCTTTGAAACGGTGGGCTACTAGTTGTTTTAGCTTTGAGCTTTTCTACTTCATCATCAGAAGTAGCCATAGGAACATCAGGAACTTCTCCTGCATATTTTTTAATATTATTTAAATTTGTTTCAAGATAAGAATGTTCTTTTTCAAGACCCATCTTTTTAGCATGCATCTTTATTTGTTCAACATAATCGTCTGCAGACTTTATTGCTTGCTTAGAAGCGCTTTGTGAAGCTTGCGATTGCTTTTCCAAAGCAAATAACTTATCGTGAAGTATAGCACTCTTTTCCGCAGAAACCGGATCAGTATCTTTAGGTAAGTTAGCATAGAGTAACTGAGCTTTTGGAGACATTTCGAAATTCTTAGTAAAATAGGTACCAACAGCAAGCTGATCTCTTTCATGCTTTTCAATGTCTTTTCGTTGCTCATGCACTTTCCTTATCGTATTACATAATCTTGAATACTGCCAATCCGTATCATCCAACATAGGCACAGCTGATGACATCTGTTTAATTACTGTTTCTAGTGTTTTATACTTGTTGTCCATTTATAGCCCTTTAAGAAAAGATCTTAACATCCAAGCATGCTTTTTGTGTTGATCTATTCTATCTTGGATAAAGTTAGATAAACCTATTTCTTTTTGATTTTCAGACAATTGAAAAGCTTCAGTTAATGTATTTATGTAAGTGTTATTATCTGTTAATAATTGGGATATCATTTCTTTTGAAGTAAGAACTCTCTCTTCTCCTTCAATTTTAGACAACTCAGAATATCTTTTAAACGACCCGGGAGCATACGAATTTAGTGCACGAATCTCTTCTGCAAATTTATCAATTGAACCATATACTTCTTCATAAAAATCACCAAAGAATTCATGCAATTGATAGAAGTCTGATCCTTCAACGTTCCAATGATAATAATGTGCCTTTAAATAAAGCGCAAAATTTTCGGCTAATACTATTTTTAATGAATCTATTAAAGACATGTTATGCTTCTACTTTAGCCCCAGAACGCCATTGACGACAACTCCAATATTTTGGGCGAGTACGATCTTTTGCTTTAGGATCTGTGTCGCAACCATGTCTAGCTCTGAAATTTTTTCTACGGCCTGGATCATCTCTCTTTATCTCTAAACCAGGATCACCAAACTTAACACTGATGGTATTACCTTTATCATTTTTTACATTCACTTCAAACTTTTTCTTTGAGCCAGCAGGCAACCGTCTTACTTTGCCAAGTTTAACATTTTTGTTTTCTTCATTAACTTCTTCACCATACATTTCGCGATACTTTAAAGTATGTTTGCTTAATTTAGTTTTTGCAGTTTTATCACCTGGTGCTGGCTCATATGCTCTTGGATCTTTATCTGAAAGTTTATCCATTTCTTTCCAATGAGCAACACGTGCTTTTGCTGTAGAAGAACTTAATCCTTTATGATAAGCTTTATTTTCTAATCTAGAGTCTTCTTCTACTTGTTCTTTTGGAACACAGTTTGGAACCATCTTCCCATTTTTCTTTTTCATACCAACTTGCTTATGGGAGTCCCAACATGCTTCGTCTAAATCTTCTTCCCTTAAATCTTTATCTGCACCGTGATAAGTTCCCTTACCTTTTGTAATGTAAGAATTTACTCTTGCCATTCCCCATTGCTGAGGAGTTGTTCCTGGACGATGGCCAGAATTCCATGCAGCAACACCTCGCTTGTATACTTTTCTTAAAGTAGATAAGGATATACCTGACTTTTTAGCCTTGGCCGCTAAACCACTATCAGCTGCTTCTTCGATGAAGTCTTCATCTAATTCACTTTGCATATAATTCACAGCAGTTTCAATATAATCTTTTGCTAACGTAATTTTAGCCTGAACCCATTCCGGAAGATTAGTAGTAGGTTCTAATAACTTATCGTGCATCATTTGAGAATTACGGATAATGCTTCGAAGCTGTGACATAGCCATGTCACCCTCGTAATCGTATTCTCTTTCGTCTTTTTTCTCTTCAATCGGAGAGGAATTGTTCATTTGATTTATTAGCTTTTGAAAAGTTTTCATGATTGAACCTATTTATTTGTTTTTTCTTTTTATCTTCTAATTCTCTTATCTCTTCTTCTACACTCGGATGATGCGCGAACCCAGCTTTCATTTTGATACCCATATCATGAGCAGTCAATAAAGATCCATAACCAGTTGGTTTAGCTATTTTAAAGCTATCATATGATTCATTTATTTTTTTAGGTTTGTTTTCATCTTTTTTAAATTCTAAAGATGTGTTGTGTTTTGCTCCGTACTTAGATCTTTCATTACGAGGTTTAAGCCCAGGTGATTTTTCCGGTGGCTGTAGAGAAGCTGCCCATTGTTTAGCAAAATTGATTCTTCTAGTAAGACCAGATATCAAAGATCTTTGATGAGATTCGGAAGAAGAAGAGAATCTTCCTTCGGATAGTTTGTTTTCGTAAATGATTCTCTTTATGATGCCGCCATATTGCTCGTTGATTCCCATTCCAGCTCTAACTCTTGACATCATTTCATGACTGTGTTGTTTCAACGCTTCAGGGAGTCCACTTGAAAATTCTTCATGACTTTTATTTTTAGCGTGCTCTCTCATCTTAGAAGCACTCATCCCCCCAACGCCTTCTGAATCTGGATCTCTATCTCCAGCCGAAACAACATTTATAGACTTAAATGTATAGTGATCTGGGTGACCATTGTATTTGTTAAGTAAAGCTTTGTATTCTTCTACTCGATCACTCCCGGTAACCATTGTCACGTGATCAGTTTTCCCATGAAGTCTTTTTAAAACTTCTAAAGGATTTTTAGCAGGAGAATCTTTAACAACATCGCCAAAAGCCTTTTGAGCATAACCCAACTTGTCTTTATAAGAAAGAGGATTCTTTTTGGGATCTTGTGATTTTGAAAGATGAACCTCAGCCGTACCACCTACTTTTTTAGCGTGTTCTTGGACAGCATTAACCAAGGCTTGATGGCCCACTGTAGGAGGATTCATCCTACCGAATGCTACGACTGTATGTTTTTCCATAAACTGTAACCGATTTTATGAGTATTTATACTTTTAATATATCTCTCGCCAATTCCAAGAAATACCTACAGCAGTATTAGTTGCGCCTAAATTAGATACAATTACTGAAAATATTTCAGAATCTGTACTATCAAAATTTTGAACAATATAGTTCTTTTTTGCTGTAGAAGGAGAATTTGGTATTCCTGAACCAGAAGACTTAGATAAATTTCCTAGTCCCTGACTACCAGTAGTACTTGCTGATACATATCCTCCGTCTATTGGTTCTCCATCGGTATACGTGGTTGCGTTGGCATTATATTGTACTCCGCTGTTTACATGCACATTAGCCCAAACTCCTCCAGTTAAATTTGCAACTCCTGGTAATTTAACTAATTGCCATTTTATAGTTTCGTCTTTTGTAAATATGTTTATATTTCCAGACCTAACGATCATTCTATTTTCATAAGTATGAAACGCATTAGCTAATCGTATAGACAAAACTGGAATTGAATTTGCGCTGCCGACTACTCCGTTTGTAGGGGAAACATTTACCAACACAGGTGTTGAAGCTTCCCAATCTTGGCCTGCTTCAACGTAACCACCTTCAGAAATTACTGTAGAACATATTTGATCCATGAAAGCGCCAGATGTTGATCCAGTATTAAACATTTCACATCTAACAGGTAAATTTGGATTAGATATGTAAACAGTTTCTAAATTATTACTATTATAAAATTCATGTGCAACTATAAAGTTTCCATCATGAACAAATCCCATTCTAACTCGTCCAACACCTAACCACTGGAAATCAATGAATAGAATTTGTGTCTTTGTTATATCTAAATTGAAACTAGAAGGACCTAGACCATTACATTTATCAATGTTCCAATTAGCTTGTGTAATTTTACGAGTATCGCTTGGTGTTCCAGATATGTTTGTTCTTATACAGAAACTTAAAACTCCATTTCCATCTTGTTCAAAATACATTCCATTTTTATCATCAAAATAACCAGTTCTCTTAGTAACATTTAATGTGTTTGCATAGAAATTAAATGTACTTTTAATAAGCTGGCTTTTACCAGGCATGTAATGATGATAAAATTTTGTTTGATGAATTACAGAACTTAACGGATTTGAAGTAGTAGTTAATCTTGCGCATGCTTTATCTGGTTGATAAGTTACAGTTCCACCATTTGATACTTTATCAATAAAGTTAGGATCCAGTGCATAAAGATGTTTATAGTCTCCAAGTGTAAAAGCTTCAGATACTCTTAGACGACCAAACGCGTCTGACGCACCTGCAGTTAACTCTATAGGAACTCTATTATAAGAATCATAAATATGCCCATTGCCGGCTGCCAACATATTAACTTCAAATAATGTTTTATTGTGTGTTTGATAATGACCATTCCCTGTATTAAATTGAGCCATATTCTATTCCTTGCTTCTTAAAAAATTCATTCTGTTAAATTCATAACGATCAGTCAATTTAGTTGGCCGATTGTTTATAACTGACACAAATCCTTCTGGTTTAGTAAGTTGTCCGGCTATGCGATGTTCGTAATCAGAACCACGGGACATCGTGTTCACCAAAACATTCTTAGCTTGTTGTAGATGATGATGCAAGTTTAAAATATTTTGAAAATGTGGTTTGTTTGCTTCGATATGAGTAACTGCAGCATTTCCTATTTCTAATTTAGCTTGCTTAGCCTTATCACTCTTAACTTTACTAGCAGCAACAGATGCACGCTCTCTTGTGAAAGCTTTATATCCTTCAACATCTGGCTTAGTGTTATTTCTTACTGTGCTATTGATGTATGTCTTAATCATGTCTTTATGTCCATGATCATTTAAAACGCCATAATGTTCTGGCTTCATTGATTTAGATACTGTAGATGCTTGCTGTAAGTGCTGATTGAATTGTTTATGATCTTCATCGGTATATTGAGCATTTTCTGGCTTATAATGAGTAGATATTACATGCACGTCTGGGTGTGATTTGAAACCAGATGTATCAGCACCGTATTCTGCTTTCAATGAACCAAAATCTTTTCCATGATATGCAGTATGTACAGCTACTCCTATCTTAGATTTCTTAATCTTTGAAGAAAGTGGAGAATTACTCGGTGAAGAATAAGATATTGTATTTGGTCTAAAAGACGTAGACATTCCATCGTCTTTAACGTCTTCAGGTGTATGCATTATATCCGCTTGATATACACCAGTCTTTGGAGTAACTTTAGGTAAATGTTGAAGAGCTGCTGTTAATTTGGAAACTAATCCAGGCGCATGGCCATGATTGCGTTGAATGTCTTCTTCTGTATAATTGATTTTAGGTTCTTTGTTAAATGCCGATTTGGAAGCTACAAAAAAATGACCTGTTTCTGGGTGACGGCCAAACACGATAGAAGGTGATCCATCAAACTTAGTCATAATCCGTGCAGTACTTGGTTTGCCGCGTAATGCGTTTGCTGTCTGTTGCAACGTGTTTATTGCGTGTTGAGTTCCTTCATGCCCGGCGTTGATTGGATGATCTTCGGCATGTTCTAGATGCGTTAACTTTTCTTCGCTAGCCGATTCATGAAGCTGTAAAAATGTTTTCATTTATTATTACCTGAAGCAGTCTAATAAGGCGTCTTTACCAGAAAGAATAGTTACTGATTTTCCACCGCTTGCTAACGGGGCGATATTGTAAGGAGAAGAGTTTGTTGCAAGAGAAAATTCTAAAGTGAAAGTAAACTGATAGCCCTGTGCTCCTATTTGTCCTTTTGATTTTTCTGCAGCATCAGCTTTCGTTACGCCTTTTGATTGACATCTTACTCTAGCAGTAATCTTAGCTACACTTTCAAATCTAGGTACTATTGGTTTATTTTTTTTTCTTAGTTTATCATTTAAACCTAAAGGATCTCTGTTTCCTAATAAGAAAAAACCGTGTGTTCCAATGTTTATATAGTATGTGTCTTTTATATTATAATAGTTGGACATTGCACTTGATTCTAAAGGAATCTTTACGTCTGTACAAGCTTTTAAATCTGCTTCATATCTTTGACGCAATGGAATTTTTAACATTATTTGCTCATGGTTTGAATCTCTGTCTTCTATCAAGAAAGGAGGAATATTCCATTTGCTATTTACAGCTTGCAATACACCAGATCTTGTGGCTAATTCCCTTAGAAAATTTTTTTCGGTTTCGTCATGATCAACTTCTCCGAACTGCCAATGTGGAGTTTTTTTGCTATAATATTTTAAAACTAAACTTCCGCCTGCAGTAGGGCTAATTTTCAATTCACAACCAGATTGTTCCCCATGAACTGATAACATTATATCAGGCCGGTCGCTACTAGCACCAGCACCATTTGTAGTAGGAGAGAAGCCTTTTAGGTGTAAATATGCAGCTGCATTTTTTTCGTATTCAAATCCTTGTTGTGAAGCCATTTATATATAACCTGTGTAAGCTTACATATATTTATATCCTTCTGAATACGTATGAACAACAGTCTTGATTCCATGAGAATGGATGGCTTTCTGGCAACCGGAACACGGTCTACTTTCAGCCCATATAGCTCGCTTCGTTTTGTTATCTCGATACTTAACTCTAGCTACGTAGAGAGTAGCTTTCTTAAGGTCTTCTTTTGATACGTACTTTAAAGCACGATTGATGGCGTCGTTCTCAGCATGAAGATAAATCTGCTTATCGTTTGCTTGAAACTGAGCTTGAAAAGGATGAGTCTTTCTTCGATTAAATCCAATCGATATGATCTCATTTTTAATGACAACTGCTGCAGCAAGCTTAGCACGTATTCCTACGTGATCAGCCGCTTCAGCAGCCTTTGAAAGGAAGTCGAGAATTTTCTTATCTCGCTTACGCGAGTGAGTCTCCATGATATAGTGTCCAAATATTAAGAGTGCCACCTGATTGGGTGATAAGGACAGGTGGCGAAACCCCAGAGAGGTTA
>Ga0208784_1001114_pt1 | contig 11582 bp, 32 predicted proteins | sample DEB19_08_DNA_FD_184531 | JGI IMG/M metagenome (GOLD analysis project Ga0208784, IMG submission 184531) | Aqueous microbial communities from the Delaware River and Bay under freshwater to marine salinity gradient to study organic matter... | ecosystem: Environmental > Aquatic > Marine > Coastal ...
TTCAATACCAAACTCCTCAATGAAATCATCTACTGCACCATAGGAATACTCCTCACCAATTTCAACATATTCCTCATAATAGTTGATGAACTTATCTTCACCGTATTCTGCGATGAAATTATAAATGTCATCAACAGAGAAAGAGTTTTCAACAAGATGAGTGATAAAATCCTCAGTCTCAACTTGCAGTTGCACTTTGGTTTCGGTAGTCATTTCGTTTGATTGAACTTCGTTCATTGTAGAAAGTCTAGAGTGGGTTTGGGGAGTGTAGTGTGCCACTAAAAGAAGTGGCACATCAGCATCAAGATTTCACAGATTTCTGATAGATTTCCATACCCTTACGGAGACGGATTGAATCTTCTAATACATCACCAATCTGTTCGTAGATGTAATCACAACCACCTACATCAGCGAGCACATCTTGAGTGAAAGGTTCAGGGAAATGAATCACTTCTTCTAGTGAATCACCAATCTCTTCATTATACTCAAACACATCGTTTTTGGTGAACACAAACGCAGCACAAACTGCATCCTCACCTTGAGTATCAATCAGATGATTGATACTATCACGAAGTTCAGAAAGTGTGCGGTACATAATCAGTCGTCTCCAAAATTGTTAGAAAGAAAATCCTCAAGTTCAACCAGTTTGGATTCACTCAAACCAGTCAAATACTCATCAACAATCATAGCAAGAAGATCAGGTTCTTCCCTGCATTTTGCATACAGAAACTCAAACAGTTGAATCTTTTTGTAGTAAAGTTTGGTGAGTTCAGTGTCAGTCATCATTCAAGCAAAAATGTATTGAAAGAACAGAGAATCAACCAGACGATTACTATTCAGTTTGACCCAACGATAAACTTTGGGAGTAGCAATCACAATCGCAGCAATGAAATCAATCAGATTCACAACAATGCGAATTGTATTGACTTGCACTGTTTCACCATTATCATCCCACCACAGTTGAAGTGCAGTCCAAACATAGGAAAACACACCAACCACAACAGCATAAACAGTCGCAGCAAATTGAATCACATTATCACCAAACTTCACATAATCAAACTCTTTGAGTTTCTTGTTGCTAAACTCAACCAGAGCATCAACAGGAGGGAAAGAATTAGTCAGTTGCATTGTTGTAGAGAATAAAGAACTGGTGGATCAGGTCCATCCCTCACCACCCTTATACAATACCACACTTTGGGGTCTGTGCTCTTTTAGTGTGCCACTAGAACAAGTGGCACATCTCAACACTAGACTCACTCACAGTTGTGCTTGGATCAGGTCCGCAATCTGTGAGAAAGTATAACCAGTATCATTTAGGTGTGAGACACAAAGTGATTCTTCCTCATCATCAACAAGCAAATAAGGATTATTAGTTTCCAGTTCCGCCCAATCCACTACTGATTTTGGCAGAAACTCACTTTCTCCTTCATAATACCAATAGTCCATTGGTTGAAGATTAGTTTCTTCATTACCCCTGAACTTCCACTCAGTATTATGCTCTTCTGCATAAATGTCGCAAAGAACACCAAGGCAACAATAACCACTCACACTGCGGAGTTTCTCCTTGCCTTGCTCATACTTACCAGAATGCAGAGCATTTACCCACGCTTCTTTGATTTTGGAGTTCATCATTTTTCAGTTCGCAGAAAGAACAAGATTAGCAACACGGGATTCAGGAACAAAGTCCTGCAACTTATCATACACCCTTTGGAATTGATTTCCAAGGTTCATATAATAAGCAGCAAGATGTTTATCATCTGCATCATAGAGAGCATTTTCTTTCTCTTCAAGTGCAGAGATAATATCCAAGATTTGACCCGAAGTAAAAGAAATGGTAGTCATTGAATGTCAAAAATGTCGAACAGTTCGCGTTGCGTTTGAGTGAATAACGTATCCTCAGGGGGATAGTTATACTTCTCATTCTCAAATTCCTTGTAGAAATAGAGAATATCACGAAGAGCATTAAGTTGCTTCTCGTTCAGGAGTTCTTCAACCATTAGAACTTTATCAAGTAAGGTTTGCATCAGTAATCACTCCCATCATTCACACAACGCTCAATCCAATAAGAATAAGCAGCAAAGTTGTGCGGATGATTCTTACACACTTTATAGTAATTGAAAGCATACTTCACTCGATTCTCAGGCACTTTGAGTGCAGGAATCCAAGAGTGATGGGGAACATAACTGGAAACCATTGGGACTTCCTCAACCATAGAACTACTATACCACAACCAGGGCGCTGTGCTCTTTTAGTGTGCCAGTCCTACAACTGGTCCAGTCTCACACCAGACTCACCCAAAGTTGCTTATGTATTTTTTAAGAAAATGTCTACCTCTTTCCACATCAAACTTCTTCTCAAAGACTTCCATTAGTTCTAATACAAGATCAGCATAAACGATTGGAACTCGTATGTGTTTTGTTTCACCTGACTTTGGAAACTTCTTTGTGAATGGCATTGGTTTTGATGTGGGACATATAGTAATTTATACCACAACCTCACCTTTCTCAAATACAACATTCACCACATTTTGCAGTTGCCTTGCAATTCGGTCTCCATAGTTGTTATTCACAGGAATCACGATCTTACCATAAGATTTCTTGTACATTTGATAGCAACCAGCAGGAATCTTACCATCTTGAATTGCTTTGCGATCATCGCGGTGCATACGCACTACGCGACCGATTGTTTGACACATTTCAATCGCAGGAAGATTACGCAGCATAATGCAATGCGTCAGACCGTGAACATTGATACCCTCAGACAGAATAGAGTAATGAAACACGATCATCTTTTGTTCGGGATCATTACCATACTCATTCATCAGATCAAAGAACTTCTCACGGGACACTTTGCGATTATTCACATATGCACCGTGCTTTGCAGTGATATGAAATGTTGCATATCCCATTTCTTGCAATTCATCTAGCACATCACTCTCAGTAAACATATTCCAAATTACTTTGGTGCTGGGTGATGCAACAAGAACTTTGGGAGTAATGTCATCATCAATCTGTCGCAGAATACCAAGAATGTTTTCTGCATCTACAAAGTGTGCGTTTTCCTTTGTGCGAACAGTTTCTGATTCATAAGGAATCACCTGAGGAGGAATAATGCAACCTGCATCAATCAGTTCTTTTGCAGGAATACTAATGATATTACTACCATACACATCAGTATTATTCATTGACTCTTCACTGTTGTTATACTTTGGCGTTGCAGTGAAGAAATAAGCATTTTCTGCAACATAAGCAGTTTGTGCTATACCAACAAAATTGGATTTCTTCACACAATGATGTGCTTCATCAAAATACACTACATCAATGTTGATGTCTGCTTCATTCACACGACCGATAGAATTGTAAGTCGTGAAGATAAAGTGATGCTTACCACTCCCAATCGCAGTATCATTGTTTTCTGCAATCTCATCAGGTCGGGTAGAGCGATTGTGATGAGTTTCTCCACTATGCACTTGCATATAAGAAATATCTAGATCCTTGAGATACTCCTCAAACTCACTGCAAAGTTGATTTGCAAGAAGAATACGAGGAGCAACAATTACAAATGTCTTAGGTTCTGTTGCATTGATGATACGTTGTTTTGCATCTTCCATCATCACAACAGTCTTCCCACCACCAGTAGGAATATACACTGTACCCTTGATTGCTTGCTTCACTGCATCAAGAGCACGTTGTTGATAGGAATAAAACTGAACGGTCATCAATTTGCTTGTGTATTCATACATTATAGCACCCCTCCCGTGGATTCGGGAAGAGTGCTGGACGGTCCTACAAGTGGCACAGGACTATATTTAATCGTTCATTCCCATACCAATGAGAATAAGCAAGATGATTCCAATAGGAATAGCAATATACCAGTAAGTTACAACAGCATAAAGAACAAGTCCAATACCCAATAACCATACAAGTCCTTCGCTATCTCCAGAATTAAAGGAAGAACCTCCACCACTAGAACTAACTTGTCTTAGATTTGTGATTTGTTGCACATCACCGTGCTTTGCATAGATTTGTTGCTTTGCACCACTAAATGTTGCTGCTTCAACTTCGGTGGTAATTCTACCAACCTGTGAATTAACAAATACTTCTGCTCTCCAAGTTGCCATAATAATCAGAATGCGATGGGTTCAAGTGTAGGTTCAGCAAATCCAAATTCAGTCTTGGATACTTCCACAAACTTATCAGTACCTGGAACTTGCTTATAGCACGTCAACTTGCCCTTGAGGGACTTAGAAGAACTTGGTGAAGTCTCTACACAATTCTCATCAACCTCAGCAAAGGTATTATACTCATCATCAGAGTTCTTGTCAACACCATCAAAGATAATCAGGTTGATACAAGCATCCTTTGCATCTTTGAGAGTCTTAGAGACGTGTTGAGGAGTGTCTACAACATCAGTCACAATCCATTTCTGGGATGATGCTTTCCTTATGAATCCAACAGTGTTAGAATCCTTCTGGACCTCGTAGATACCAGCAGACAGACGAGGGAAAGTGAAAGTCATAATCAGAAAGAAGAGAGAACTTGAAACTGAGTTTTGAGTTTGCTTAGGTCAGCATAGATAGACTCTGCACCTTCAAGAGACATATTAGGACGCAATCCTTCCTTACATTCACTAATCCTTTTATTCCATTTATACATCGCATCTTGAAGTGCCCAATACAGAGTCTCAAACTCTTGATTGGTAATTTCAATAGTTTTCATAATCAATAAAGAGGTTGGGATTTGATTTCTTTCCACTCTCGTGGATAGATTTCATTAGCAATCTTGTCGTTCAGTTTAACACAGTTGAGAGGTTTAATGTTGCTTCTGCGTTGAAACTTCTCAACTGTTCCATCTCTAAACTCAATGCGAATGTTGTAAAGCATAATCAAACAGCAACAGAGAACTCAGGAAGAATACAAAAAGAGTTGCACCAACTACGAACCCACTGAAGAGTATCAAAGTATCCTCTAGGATTTGACATCACCATACTCGCATCCTTGCGAGGATTGTAAGCAACAGCAACATACTTATAGCAATCAGGAGATTCCTCAATCTCTTCAATCCACATCTGATTCACATTACAATCAATCCAATCCCAACGGGAAGTAGTGTAATGGAATACCTCAGAAGCAATCATCAGGTCTCCTTTGCTTGTGTCCCTGTATTGTAGGGGATTAGAGGGGTCTGTGAGAGGTGTTATGGACGGTTCTACAGGTGGCACATAGGTATTAAAATGCAGCAAGTAAAGGATTAAAAACTTCTTCTTTTTCTAAAGTTTCAAGTTTAAGATTTTTTGTTGATTCTTCAAATATTTTTTTACCATCAGGATTTAGATCAAACAATAGATAATTTCTATTTGTAAGAATTGCGCTTCTTCCAGTTGTTCCTGATCCTGCACAGGGATCTAAAACCAGAGATTGTTCATTACTAAACATCCTTAGAATTCGGTTTAGAAGAGCAACAGGTTTTTGTGTTGCATAATCAAGTTTTTCTTTTCCTTGTATTTGTTTAATATCAGACCAGACATCTTTTACAGGAACTCCGTCAAGATCATCGAGATATTTTTTAACTCTAGGTATTCCAGTTTTTGGTGAATATTCTAGTTTATCTTGATTATGAAGTTCCTGCATTTTTTCTTTTGAAACATACCATTGTAGATAATTGCCATTCCATTCATATCTTAGATTCGGTCTAGGAACAACATCTGGTTGACGATTTACCAAAGCATTAGTTACATATTTCTTGTATGTTTTTTTGCAAGTTTTTGCCTTTCTTACATCTTCATCATTATAAGGATTATGTTCTGGATTATAAATTGATTCAGGTCCTTTTTGATATACAATTATTGTGTCGTGATTTCTTTGAAGTTGTTTTGTTGATTTATGATTCCCTCCAGAAATCCATACAATTTCATTCTTAAATCTTTTTTCTCCAAAAATATCATCCAATACAACTCTAATATGGTGAGATATTTTTGGTTCAACGTGAATAACTATGTTTCCAACATTAGATAGAATTCTATGACATTCTGAAAGAAGTGGTCTAATAAGATTCTCTCTATAATCAACACTAGAAGAAAATCTATCATCAAAATGATAGAAATCTCTTCCAGTGCAGTAAGGAGGATCAATGTAGATTAAATCAACAGAGTTTGAATCTACTCCCTTTAGTAACTCTAAACTGTCGCCCAAATTATACGTGTTTGTTTTCATATGAAAGAATAACCTCTTTTGCTCTGCCAAGATATCTATCCATTATTTTTGCGGGAACATTTTTAACAAGAATATCAGGGTGCTTTGGATCAACAAGTTCTTTGGCGGGAATGGATATTACTTCAAGTCCAGAGGTATTCAAAAAATCAAAATCATCTGAAGGAATCACAAATAGTGCAACATCAAATTCATCACTTCCATAAGCAACGTGTCCAGATGAACTTTTAGCACCAGCGTTTTTGGCACTATTTCTTCTTGTTGTTTCAAGAAATAATTTAGGACGACCTGATTTAGTTTTGCCTCCCCGATATTTGACTTGATTTCTAATGTTGTTTTCCGTTAAAATGTCCCAGGTAGTTTCATTTCCACTATCATCATTTTCAGAAGAAGTGCTTTCAATTCCACACTCTTCCTTTAACCACCTACGTGCATAACCTTCAGCAACAAATTGAAGAAACTTTCCAATATCTCTTGTATTTTTTTCATCGACTTTTTCTTGATATGCTTCAAGAATAAGGTCACGGATGACGTAGTTTTTCATTATGAGAAAATAATTGTGAATTGATTATTTGTAAAGGTAAGATCCCGCCCAATCAGCACGTTGATACATTTCTTGCCTAGACTTATCATCAAGCAAATTGTATCGCACACCATTCTTTGCTGGTGATTTCCAAGATGACGACTTATACACATCACCAGTCTTTAAGTCTACAAATGCGTGAGCACTTTTTTGAGGTGTGTGCATCACAATTCTTGCATACTTTCTACCTTTCTCATAAGTGAAGTTATACACACCAACACCTTCAGAAAGTTCATCAATACGTTGTTGATGAAACTCTACATCTCTACCATTAGCAATAGCGTGTTGATGACGTACAATAGAATGTGATTGATAATTAGTGCGAAGAACCTGACACATTTCCTCAATGCGTTCAATCACAGTTTCTTGAGTTTTCACTTCATTCTCCTTTTCACGTTGAGCAGCAATTTCAATCATTTCTTCGTAAGTGAGAGTCATTTGCGATAAAGACAATTAGTAAAGAAGATTTTATCCATAATACACATAGAAAGTTCAAAAAGAACTTCATCATCAATCTGTCCCATCTTATCTACAACAGCATCAGGAACGATTTCGTGAAGGAACATAGTATAACGCTCATCCTTATGAATGTAATCAATTACTTCAGGTGCAAGAGCAGATGCAAGTTTGTTGTAAGTTTGATTAGAAAGAGTCATTTCACGTTCAGTTTGAGTTTGAGTGCTTGAAGACTTTGTTTTCGGGACTTAAGTTTCCCTTTACAAGTCCCTTTAGTATTCTTTTGTTTGCCTGAGTTGTGAATCCAATTTGGAGTAGTCATTGTTCTAATGTTTAGAGTATTCCCAAGGGGAGTTGAACCCCTGTTTTCTCCGTGAAAGGGAGGTGTCCTAACCACTAGACGATGGGAACAAGAAAGGGTATTACCCCTTTATATTTAATCAGACAGCAACTACATCCTCATGTTCAACCTCAACCACATCCTCATCCGATTGGTAGTTCTCAATCACGGTAGCATCATAGTTATCCAGTGCTTCAATAATTTCAGCACCAGTTTCTGCATTGGTGATATTCAGAATGAGTTGAGAACCAGCGGGGTTGGTGTCAACGATTTCAGCAGCAAGAGCAAGCAGTTTGACGGACATAACAAAGAAAAAGTAAATGAAATGTGAGTGTCTTTTTTGTCATAGTTCAGTATACTTAAGGGCGCATCTCATTCCCTTAAGAACTGTTTGTGTGTGAGTGTCTTTATGGCGCATCTCATTCCCAATCATCAATTACTCACTGAGTAATCATTTCAAGTTCACCTTCGGCAAAATCAAAATCACCAAGAAGTTCTACATAATCATCATAATCAACACCAAGATACTTGGCAAAGTCCTCATAATCATCGTGAAGCATCATTTCATCAAACATTGAAACCTCCTTGACTTGATGAATACATCATAGCACGTTCAGGGTGCTGTGGGAAGTGTGCTGTGCCAGTCGTGGAAGTGGCACAGTCTCATCACTCACTCCTCAGTCTCAACATAAACCTCAGGACTATCATTCACAGTCGGAGTCTTCACCCGAACATTGTAAGGAGAGTTGAAGAACCTACGGAAAGAAGTAACAACAATAACAAACGTTGAAACAACACCAACCAGACCAAGGATTGTGGTAGCATCACCAGTAAAATCGTAAGTAGGCATTTGCTTGACTTAACTACTCTAGTAGTATAGCACCGCTGAGGCGCTTCCTGATGGCGTCTGTGCCAGTTTTCAGGGTGTCCTCAACGTGACTGCAACTCTTTTTTGATTTCACTCTTTAATGATTCTCTCTCTGCCGCTGCCTGTTCTTTTTCTCTTTGTGCTGATTGATATTTTGATACTCTTTCTTTATTTGCTTGCATTTGCGTCAGTTGCCTTTTACGCAGTTCTCTCCTTCTCTGCTCTAGTCTATTGACATCTTCAGTGAATTGCGTAAAGGTTTTCATTGCAGCAAAACTTTTTAGTTATTTAGTTTCACTCAAACTCAAATGTCCTATTGACCTTTCGGGGTGGTGGAGTTTGATATTGTTGAGAACTTACACCATCAATATAAACTTCTATCTTTGTTTCATCATTCCAGTGTTTTACCACACCCGCCACGATAAAAGCATTAGTAATCAAATAGGTTGCAAAAATAAAAGTTCGGATAAGTGCTACCTTATCCGATTCCTTATCACATTTACTTGCCTTTTCACCGATTGCTTTCGCCCACCAGCGCCACAGGGTTTTTTCTTTCATTTTCCGTCCGCAAACACAATATTTGTAAAATCTGAATGATATACAACCACTCTTACATCTTGAGCACGATGCTTACCTTTACTTACCAAAATTGAAACATACTGTTCAGAGGTAAATGCAATCACACCAGAAATACTTTTGTAAGTGACTTCAGTTCCCTCCTCAAAAATCATACGAAAAATGCCTCAACTCCAAGATATTTAATAGTCATTGAAGTCCAGGGTCTTGTGTCCTCAATATTCACACGAGCACCGATGGTCTTACTATTGATTGGGGCGAAGTATTCTCTAGTTTTGGAGTTGTAGAAGGAGTGAATAGTCCTAGTTGGAACGCCATTGTTATAGTCAAACTTGTGAGTGTTGCATAACCAAATGCTAACAACATTCTTTTTGAAATCTTCACATTCATAATAGTATCCTTCAGGTACAGAATAAGACAGAGGTGGAACTTCAGCAGTCATAAAACTTTTCACGGGAGAGGAGATTGATTTGCTCCTGAAGTTGTAGGATTTCTTTTTGTTGTTCTATGATTTTCTCTTGTAGTTGTGAAATCCTACCTTGATATTGTTGTTTTAAGTCAAACACCATTTTATTGGTATAAGCAACGTGATGTGTCATAATCATGTCGTGAAGGATTCAACAACTGTAGATTCAATATCTTCTGCAAGAGCAAACTTCCTTGCGTTGACTACCTTTGAACGAAGATTTACATAATAATCTTCATTAAGACCTTCATCATAATCTTTAATTAGGTCAAAACATTCATCATCATTTTTAGCAACAACATTCCAGATTCCCCCATACTCCGAACGGGGAAAGTCGCAAAAATGGTCAACAATATACAGATACTTCATTTGTTTTTGTAATGTACTCCTTTAGTTTAGTTGTTAATGCGATCTTCGTCAAGTGGATTGTTCTGTGCGATTATATTTCCTACAATAGAACCAACCACAAGAGAACTGATAATCCAAAGAAGAATGAATAGTAGAATACTCATACTTCACCTATCAAACTTCTCTAGAAACTCATCAATTTTCCTAATTTTTTCAGTATAATCTGCAATCAAATCTGCGTGGGGGTAGTTGTAATACTCTGGACGTTTCATACAATCAAGCAGATGTTGCTTCACTGCTTTTTGAATATCACATTCATAGAGTATTCCAGTTCGTATTTTACTCATTTGGCAATCTCCAGTTTATACTTATCTATAAGAAGGTCACGCACTTGTTCTCGGTCAATACTATCACCACAGAACTCTTCACCTTTGATTTCAGCAATCTTGATAATGTCATTAGTTGCCTTGCGAACAATGGTGCGATTGATTCCTTTGATAGGATACAATTCACCAGGACCATAGAACGACATCACATAATCAATGAAATCGTTAATGAACTCTTTGGAGAAAGTAGCAGTCATTTTAGTTATCCTCGATTAGTTTAACAGTAGGAGAATAATCAGGGTCTTTGAGAGTTTCATAGGTCAAAGTTTTCACCCAATCATCATAATCTGCCTGTGTTGGTTCTTCATCAGGATTAAAGTAATTCCATTCATCAAGAAAATGATTAACAGTAAAACAAAACTCAACCAGTGAGATTTTCTGAAGAATGTGCGTCATTTCAGTTGCTCCAGAGACCACGTTGAATCAGAATCTTGCGAATTTCAGTATATGCAAACTGCTTGAGTTTAGGATCATTCGTAGTATCATAAGCAGCATAAAGTCTCTTCAGGTAATCATCCTGAGTATTGACTTTAACTACTTTTGCATTGGTGACACCAATATCACGCAGAGAAGAACCTGCTTTTACTTTTGCTTTTCCAAAATTGCCAGAAACTACACCTTGAGTGCGGAGTTTGGGTTTGATTTTAGACAGATTGGAGGTCGTCATTGGGGTTTTGAGTATGTACTCATTATAGGGGTTATTCCACCCCTTTGGTGGGTATAATGTGCCAGTTCAACAGGTGGCACGAGTCTCATGAGACCTAATTTTCAGGATTTGGACTTTTTCAACTTTACTGAAAATTTCCGATCCCTGAAAAATGCCGACCACAACTTAGGTCTCATCTGAGTCTGAATAGTTTAATGCATTAAGAACTCTATATTTGATAATTTGCTCAAAGCACTGTCCTATATCCAACTCCACTCCCTCATAAAAATCAATACCATCAGGACCATCCCATAATGCCCACACATAGTGGTCTGAGCTAGGATTATAGTTAATTTCGATCTTCATTTGATTCCTCTGTTTGGTGTAGAACTTTATTGCAGGCATCTTCAATCCATTTTTTCATTTTCCTTCAATCTCATCAAGTTTCTCATTCACAAAACCAGTCATATCAAGTGTTCGTGGATCTACACCATCATCAGCACAATCAAGCATAAACTCCATAAACCCACTAAGAATAAGACACGCTTTACGCTTATCATCTAGTGGTTGATCAATATAATAAGTAATGTGTTCGTAGAGTTCGTCGTAAGTCATGAGGTTTCTTGTGTATGAATGTATTATAGGGCATCCAAGTCCTTACCGTGCCGTTCCTGTGCCACTTTCATAACTGTCTCCGCCCTGCTG
>Ga0208784_1001119_pt1 | contig 11568 bp, 19 predicted proteins | sample DEB19_08_DNA_FD_184531 | JGI IMG/M metagenome (GOLD analysis project Ga0208784, IMG submission 184531) | Aqueous microbial communities from the Delaware River and Bay under freshwater to marine salinity gradient to study organic matter... | ecosystem: Environmental > Aquatic > Marine > Coastal ...
CGATCGTGATAATTTGCTTAATACAATTTCTACGGCAATTCAAAAAGGCGAACCACTTTACGACATGAACCCCTCTGGTGCGCTCTCAAAAATACTTGCGCCAAAGGACTTGGTGGATTACCTAGACACACTTCCCGTTGAGAAAATCAAAAACATCCGGTTTGAAGATGCTGTCAAGGCCTCTGTCAAAGCGCAGTCTTATCGAGAAGGGTTTCAGTCCGCTGCGGAAAAGATTAGAACAGGCAAGGCTGTTCCGGAGACCATCTTTCTAAAAGGCGTTAGTGGCCCGATTCTTTCGTTTGGCAAGGACAGCCCGTTTGAAGGTTATACGTGGCGCAGGATTCTTGATCCAGAAGCCACGGCCATTGAGGGGGCCTACATCGGACATTCGGTAGGCGGATTTGCCAAACATGGGGGTTATGGCCCGACTGCGCACAAAGACTTTGTGAATGGAACTAGGCAGGTGTATTCGCTGCGGGATCCGCGCGGACGACCTGTCACAACGATTGAGGTCAACCAGCAACCAGATTCTCCGCCCATGGTTTCGCAGATCAAGGGCAATGGCGCAAAGTCTGGTAATAGTGCCCCGGAGAAGTACGATCAAGCGGTGGCGGATTTTCTTGCGCACCTGAAGCCCAGTAGGATCGTGGAATCGGATTTATATCTGCCCCCTTTGACAAAGGCGTATAAAGACGAATTCACACAAGGCATTGGTAAACTGCGCGCTAGGGTCGGGGCTGGCCAACCAATCGGAGCTCCGCCTCAAGAAGGCATAGGGCAGTTAGGCCCAGAACAAGCGCCTGCTCTTTTTGTAGAGCCCCCCTTAGATCAACTACCTCCACAACTCAACCAACGGCTAGAACGCGCAGGATTAAATCAATTCCAGCGCAATCTCCTTGCAATGCTTCGTCGGCGCATGATGGAAGATGACGATCGCGGCCCAGAAGGTGAAGAGTAGGTAGTTTTTCGTTACGAAACGTATTAGGATTACAACATGCCAATTGACAAAGCTATCAACCCTGCCCCGGACGGCGGTATCACGGTCGTCATGGGAGCTGAAGAGGTTGCTCCGGATATCGAGATCACGATCGACGATGACGGTGGCGCGGTTGTGGAGCTCGGGCCGCAGGAGACGCAGGAAGTAGACTTCTATGCGAACCTGGCCGAGGTCATTGAGCCGGAGGCGTTGGCCAGGATTGCGATCGACGTCTCGGCGATGTTTGAGGCGGACAAGGGTTCGCGCTCCGATTGGGAGCAGATGTACGCCAAGGGCCTCGATCTTCTGGGTTTGCGCATGGAAGAGCGCACCAAACCCTTCCGTGGTGCCGCGGGTGCGGCCCATCCGATGCTCCAAGAGGCCATCATCCAGTTCCAGGCACAGGCTTTCCGTGAGCTGATGCCCGCTGGCGGCCCTGTCCGCACGCAAGTTCTGGGAAAGGAGACGGTCGATAAGCTCCAACAGGCCGGTCGCGTGCAGGATTTCATGAACTTCCAGATCACAAACGTGATGGAAGAGTACACACCGGAGTTCGACCAGCTCCTGTATTACACAGGATACGGTGGTTCGACGTTCAAAAAGGTCTATTACGACGCCAGTTTGGGCCGCATGGTCTCCAAACTGTGCTTGGCGGACGACATTTACATCCCGTACAACGGTTCGAGCGTTGTTTCCCAGTGCCCGCGGCTCACGCACCGCATTGCGATGGACTCAAACGAGTACCGAAAGTGCGTTGTAGCGGGCGAATATCTTGATATTTATGTGGATACGGAGCCGACCCCGGCTGATCCGAGCCAAATCCAGGCTGCAATCGACAAAGTAACGGGCGTTCAGCCGACTGATTCGACTGGCGAAGTGTTTTTGCTGGAAATGCTGGTCGATTTGGACATTCCGGGCTTTGAAGACCTCGACGAAAACGGCAATCCGACCAAGATTAAGTTGCCGTATGTCGTTACGCTGGCCGAAGACACGCTGAAAGTCATCGGCATTAAGCGAAACTGGAAGGAAGACGACAAACTTCGTCGTCGCCGTAACTATTACGTGCACTACGTGCTTGTGGAAGGTCCTGGCGCGTACGGTTTGGGTTTTGTGCACCTTGTCGGTGGCCTTTCTAAGGCTGCAACCAGTGCGTTGCGTCAACTTTTGGACGCGGGCACGCTTGCCAACCTGCCTGCTGGCTTCAAAGCACGCGGCGCGCGAATCGCGGACGACTCAGATCCAATCCAGCCAGGCGAATGGCGTGACATTGACGCAGGCGGTGCGGAGCTTTCGGCTTCGCTCATGCCGTTGCCGTACAAAGAGCCGAGCCAAGTGCTCTTTGCGTTGCTCGGATTCTTGTCGGACGCTGGCAAGCGGCTCTCGAGCACTGCCGATATGCAGGTTGGCGACGGTAACCAGTACGCGCAGGTTGGAACGACGCTCGCGTTGCTTGAACGTGGCTCGATGGTCATGTCCTCGATCCACAAGCGCCTGCACTACGCGCAGTCGCTTGAGTTCAAACTGTTGGCCGAGGGCTTTGGCACGTATCTTCCGGACGAATATCCGTACGATGTGCCGGGCGCGAGCCGGAAGATTAAAAAGTCTGACTTCAACAACATGGTGGCGGTGCTGCCGGTTGCTGATCCCAACATCTTCAGCTCTTCGCAGCGTATCCAGCTAGCGCAGATGCAGTTGCAGCTCGCTCAAAGCGCCCCGCAGATGCACAACATCTACGAAGCGTATTACCGCGTGTATGCTGCGTTGAATATCCGTGACATTGACGGAATCCTTTTGCCGCAGAATACGCAGATGCCGAAGGATCCTGCATCGGAGAACGCTTCGGTGTTGAATGGCGCTCAGCTGAAGGCATTTGCTGGCCAGCAACATGACGCGCACATCTCTGCTCACTTGCAGATGGGCATGTCTCCGATCCTGCAGGCCAATCCAATGGCTGCGATGGTGTTGCAGCAGCATATCCTTGAGCACATCCGAATCAAATCGGAAGAAGACGTTGAAGCCGACCTTTTCAAGATGTACGGCACGGATCCGGATCGCATGGTTTCCGCTATTCAGAAGGAAGGCATGATCGCGATCAAGGTCGCCGGGTATCTGCAAGAGGTCAAGTCTGTGCAAGACCAGATGGCCGGAGGCGGTGGCGGAGAAGATCCGTTGGTCGCGCTCAAAGCCAAGGAAATTGAGCAGCGTGCTGCTTCGGACCAAGCCAAGAACAAGATTGCGGAAGAGAAGCTGCAGTTGGATAAGCAAAAGGCTGACCAATCCGCAGCATTTGATCAACAACGCCTGCAATTGCAGGCTGCTAAGACCGGAGGATGACATGCCGTTGAAGAAGGGATCGAGCCAAAAGACGATTAGCCGCAACATCGGCGAACTCGTCAGCACCTACAAGCAAAAGGGAAAGATTGGCACCAGCAAGCCGAAGAGCAAAGCAGCCGCCGTAAAGCAAGCCGCTGCGATTGCGTACTCGAAGGCGGGTAAGTCACGCGGCATGAAGCGCGGTGGCGGTGTAATGGGTGCCGTTAAGACGGTTAAGAAAAAGGACGGCAATCGCCCCGTCAAGATTTACTGATTAGTACGCGCCACAGGGAGGGCGCAAACCTCCCTGCTTTTCATGGAAACTTACCATGCTTGAATTTGCAGAATCTGTTCTGAGAGAAATCAGAAAGCTTCGTCAAAGCGCCGAGGATATTGTCCTCAATGGCTCTATCCCAGATATGGAGCGGTATCGCTACATGATGGGTCGTCTCGAAGGATTAAAGCTGGTTGAAGAATCCGTGAAAGAGCTTTTGAAAAAGCGTACGGACGATCGACTTTAATCACTGAGGAGACTTATGACAGAGCCAGAAAAAGAACTGACCGCTTTGGAAAAGAAGTGGCAGCAAGAGGAAGCGGCAAAAACGCCGTCGCTTGACGACGCATATACCGCTGAAGGACTTAAACCAGAAAAGTTGAATGATGCGGTTTTAGATCGCATCCCAACGCCGACGGGATGGCGCATCGCGATCCTTCCCTACCGTGGGGCGGAAAAAACCAAGGGCGGTATCGCCTTGGCCGACGAAACCCAGCGTAAGCAGCAAGTGGCGACTGTTTGTGGCTACGTGCTCAAGATGGGGCCCTTGGCTTACTACGACGAGAACAAGTTCTTTACGGGGCCGTGGTGCGGGGTTGGCGACTGGATCATTTTCGGCCGTTACGCGGGGGCACGCATCCCGATCGACGGGGGTGAGATCCGGCTAATTAACGACGACGAGGTTCTCGGGACGATCAATGATCCCGAAGACGTCCTTCACATGTGGTAAGGGGATAACTCAATGGCTATCGAACAAAGTGAATTGGAATTTAACGTGGGCGAAGACGAGCAGCCGGCGACGGTTGCTGTGGGCGAGGATGGCAAGGCAGAGGTCGTGCCGGAGGCCCCAGAGGCTCAGGAAAAGGCTGCTCCGCAGGCAACGGAAAAGGAACTTGACCAGTACAGCGACAGCGTTAAGAAGCGCATCGACAAGCTGACGGCTCGCCTGCGCGAAACGCAGCGCCGTGAGCAGGCCGCCCTGCAGTACGCCAAGCAGATGCAGAGCCAGGTCCAGGAGCTCGAGCAGCAATACGTCCGATCGGACGAAGGCCGCTTGACCGAGGCCAAGGGGCGCATCGAAACGCAGGTTGTTGCGCTTAAGCAGATTATCCGTAAGGCCCGTGAAGAAGGGGATATCGACACCGAGACCGAAGCGCAGCAGCGTTTGGCCTCTTTGACGATGGAACAGGGCAAAATCGACGATGCCGCCCAACAACGGTCGGCGTGGCTTGCCCAGCAGCAACAGGCCCAACAGCAGGCCCCGGCCCCGCAGGCGCAGCCTGCCCGTGAGGTCGATCCTCGGGTCGAGGAATGGGCGGAGAGAAACAAGTGGTACGGTAAGGATACGGTCATGACCCATGCGGCATGGGGTATCCATCGTCAGTTGATCCAAGTTGAGGGGTTTGACCCCAATGCTGACGAGTACTATGATGAACTGGACAAACGTATCCGAGAGGCCTTCCCGCAAAAGTTTGCGGACACCTCCGGTGCGCAGGGCAGAGCAACAAGAACCGTGCAGACGGTTGCTCCGGCTTCACGATCCTCCGGGATCAACACAACTGCACGCCGCACTGTCAAGTTGACACCGAGTCAAGTGGCAATTGCAAAAAAGCTGGGCGTTCCGCTTGAGGAATACGCCAAGTACGTGAAGGAGTAAGGAAACATGACGGACGTCAAAACTTTGAATCGCACCTCCCGTGACACTGATAGCCGTGGGAAAAATGCGCGACGCCGGCCGTGGGCCCCGCCTTCTCGCTTGGACGCGCCCCCGGCACCTCCGGGCTACAAGCACCGTTGGATTCGTGCTTCGGCTGGTGGAGTAGAGGACCGTACGAACATTGCAGGCCGTATCCGCGAGGGCTACGAACTGGTTCGTTCGGAAGACTACCCCGACTTCCCGACGCCGACCGTCGATGACGGTCGTCACGCTGGCGTGATCAGCGTGGGCGGACTCCTTCTTGCTCGTATTCCCGAAGAGACTGTCGAGGAGCGCAATTCGTACTACAACAAGCGCGCAAACGACCAAATGCAGGCCGCAGACAACGAATTGATGAAAAGCAATGCTCACTCGAGCATGGTCATCGAACGTCCGTCGCGCCGGTCTCGTGTTTCATTCGGCGGCCCTAAAACGGCCAGTGAATAACTTTTTAGAGGGAATCTCAAATGGCTAATGCAAATAAGCCTTTTGGTCTCCGCCCCCTCGGCAATTTGTCTGCGACTGGTTCCCAGAAGCAGTACGGTTACGAGATTGCGGATAACCAATCTGGCGCTATTTTCCAGGGCGACCTGGTTACCTTGAAAGACGGCTACATCGTTAAGCTCAACAACGCGTCGCACACGGCGGCCGTTGGTGTGTTCAACGGTTGTTTCTACATCGACCCGACGACGGGCAAGCCCACTTGGAAGAACTACTATCCGGGCAGCGTCAACATCACCACCGGCAAGATCGTTGCCGACGTGATCGACGACCCGAGCCAGTTGTTCATCATCCAAGCGGATGAGGACGTCGTGCAGGGCGACTTCGGCAAAAACGCCGATGTCACTGCCTCGACCACGGGTTCCACGACCACTGGTATCTCGGCGATGACCCTTGATTCTTCGACCATTGACGTTGCAGCTGCGCTCAACCTCAAGCTCGTTGGAATGTGGGACGTGCCGGGCAATACCTTGGGCGAGAACTACGTTGTCGTGGTTGTCAAAATCAACGAGCACCTGTACGGCAGTGCCGGTGTGGCTGGCCAGTAAGGGGTAATCAACCATGGCAATTTCACGTGCACAACTGGTCAAGGAACTGGAGCCGGGTCTTAACGCCCTCTTCGGCCTTGAATACAAGAACTACGAGAACGAGCACACCGAGATCTACTCGGTCGAAACCTCGGATCGTGCGTTTGAAGAAGAAGTGATGGAATCGGGCTTCGGTGAGGCTCCGGTGAAGACGGAAGGCGCTGGCGTTGCATACGACCAGGCGCAGGAAGTCTACACCGCGCGATACACCCACGAGACCATCGCGTTGGCGTTCTCGCTGACCGAGGAAGCCGTGGAGGACAACCTCTACGACCGTCTCTCGGCGCGTTACACCAAGGCGCTGGCCCGCTCGATGGCTCAGACCAAGCAGATCAAGGCTGCGAACGTGCTCAACGGCGCGTTCACGACCTCGGTCGGCGGCGACGGCAAGACGCTCTGCGCGCTTGACCATCCGACCCTCTCGGGTCCGGATCTCGCCAACAAGTTGGCCACCGCGGCTGACTTGAGCGAAACGTCGCTGGAGCAGGCGTTGATCGACATCGCTGCGTTCGTTGACGAGCGTGGTCTGAAGATCGCCGTCCAAGGCTTGAAGCTGATCATCCCGAAGGAACTCATGTTTACGGCTGACCGTATCCTCAAGTCCACGCTCCGCGTCGGCACTGCGGATAACGACATCAACGCCGTGAAGAACATGGGCATGGTGCCGCAAGGCTATACCGTGAACCACTTCTTGACCGACCCGGATGCATGGTTCATCAAGACCGATGCTCCGAACGGCATGAAGATGTTCCAACGTGTGGCGATCAAGACCGGCTTCGAGGGTGACTTCGACACCGGCAACGTGCGATACAAGGCCCGCGAACGCTATAGCTTCGGCTACAGCGATCCGCGCGGTATCTTCGGTTCGCCCGGCGCTGCCTAAGAGGCAAAGGAAGGGGGCCGCAAGGCCCCCTTTCTCTATGTATTTCGATCACGTATAGTGAAGTCTCCGGGGTATCCGGTACGTCTGACAGTCCCGGCTGACGACATGCAGACAGACGTACCTAACTCGCATGTGAGGACAATGCAATGGCTCGTACTACTTTTTCTGGCCCGGTAGCCTCGGATAACGGCTTTATCGCGGGCACTGGTAACACCGTTACTGGCGTTTTGACGGCAACTTCCACGATCGACTTCCCGTCGATCAGCGCAAACACCACTTCTGACTCGTCTGGTATCACCGTTACTGGTGCTTCGGTTGGGGATGCCGTCATGGTTGGTGCCCCTGCCGCAATTGAATCCGGTCTTGTTGTAACCGCTTACGTTTCTGCTGCTAATACCGTCAAGGTGCGCGCTGCAAACGTGACGGCTTCGCCGATCAATCCGGCTTCTGGAACCTTCCGGGTCGTTGTCGTCAAAGTAGCCTAATAGGAGGCTCATCATGAGCTTCGGTAGTGACGTTAAGTCAAAAACCGTTATTGCTACTGGCGATATGGTTAATGGCCGCACTCGTATCCAAGGCATTTATTACACCTGCACTGGAACGGCGGCTTTGATTACCCTAAAGACCGGTGGTTCTGGTGGAACAGCGGTGATGGAAGTGCGAACGCCTCCGGCTGCCGGAGCCTATGACATCATCATTCCGGATGATGGCATTCTTGCGACGGATGGCGTGCATGCCACGCTGTCTTCCGCAGATGTGCTAAGCGTCACCGTGCTGTACGTAGGCGGAGCGCCGGCCTAATGTCTCGTTGTGGGATGGGGATTGCCCTTCGTGGAGGCGGTGCCGTTCGTAAAGGAATGGGCATCAAAACCTCCGTCAAAAGCGGCAACTTTCGCCCTACAAAACAAGGCGCTGGCATGACCAAGAAAGGCGTGGCGGCTTATCGTCGCGCCAATCCTGGTAGCAAACTCCAAACCGCAGTTACAGAAGATAAGCCCAGTGCGGATCGCGCCAAGCGACGCAAGTCGTTTTGTGCGCGTTCGGCTGGTCAAATGAAAATGTACCCCGAAGCGGCCAAAGATCCTAACAGTCGGATTCGACAGGCGCGTCGGCGATGGAAGTGCTGATTCATGGAAATCATGATCTGGAACATCATCCTATCGGCCATTGTTATGGGCATGGGATTTATGTTGAAGGGGAAGTTTGACGAGTTGCATCGTTTGAATATCTTGTTAAACAAAACCCGTGAAGAGATTGCGAGAGATCACATTACTCGCAAAGAAGTAGATGATCGAATCGAAAAGTTTGTCGCACACGTTGACCAAAGATTTGATCGTCTTGAGGCTAAACTTTACGAGCTTCGTGGCTCGAGGGGATGACAATGCGTGGCAAGTTGAAGATGGTTAAGAAAGGTGGCAAAAAGGTTCCGTCCTTTGCCGCTGATGGTATTGGCAAGATGAAAAAGGGTGGCATGTCCGACAAAGCCGGACGTGCTATGAAGCGTAAAGCGTCTGACGCGCGCGGTCGCGCGATGAAGGGGAAGTAACATGGCAGGTCGTGGAATGGGCTGCGCGATTCGTGGCGGCGGTGCAGTAGGCAGTGGTCCGAAGAACCGCATGGCCTCTGAGCCCAGCATGAAGACCGGTAAAGTCCTCATGATGCGCAAAGGCGGTGCTGTGAAGGGCAAGAATAGTTCTGCCATCAATCAGCACAAGCAAATGGCTATGGGCAAGATGGGCGGCGGTATGATGGGCCGGTACAAGAAGGGCGGCTCACCGAAGAAGATGCGTTACGGCGGGTCTTGCGGCTAATAAATGGCTACCTCCGGCACAACAGACTTCAATCTGTCGATTGACGACTTGGTTGAAGAAGCATTTGAGCGATGCGGCATGCGGCCGACGAGCGGTTATCAGCTCAATTCCGCACGTCGCTCGCTCAACTTGCTGTTTTTGGACTGGGCTAACCGTGGTTTGAATCTTTGGACCATTGAGCAGGCTACATACACACTGACTCAAGGCGTCAACGAGATCACATTGCCTACGGATACGGTTAATGTGCTCGAGGCTATCATTCGGCAGAACAACCAGGGCATCAATACGGACGTTTACATCGAGCGCATTAGCCGTGAGGACTGGTTAAACACTCCGGACAAGACAACTGAGGCGCGCCCTGCGCAGTTTTACGTGCAGCGGACTAACACGCCTAAGGTTTTCTTCTATCCGGCCGCTGATCAGACCTACACGTTTGTTTACTACCGTATTCGGCGCATGCAGGACGCTGGTGTATACACAAACGATGCCGATGTGAACTTCCGTTTCCTGCCCTGCCTGGCTTCTGGCCTTGCCTACCAGCTTTCTTTGAAGTTTGCGCCAGACCGGGTTGGTACCTTGAAGGCGATCTACGAGGAAGACTTCAATCGGGCGGCCATGGAGGATCGGGACACTGCTAGTGTGCAGTATGTTCCCGACTTAGGAGTCTGATGTGTCATACGCAACAGGCAAGTACTCTTACGGGTTGTGCGATTTCTGTGGCCAGCGATATCCCTATAACGTCTTGCGCAAGCAATGGCAGGGGTTCATGGTCTGTCCGGACGATTACGAGCCCAAAGAACCGCAGTTGGAGCCGCTTCGCTACCGTGGCGATGCGATTGCCCTGCGCGATCCGCGGCCCGATCGCATAGAACCCGTGTCTGTGTATGTTGGCGCGCCCGGATTTACGGCTTTTCAGAGCTATGGATCTGTTCAAAACAACGTGGACATGCGTCCATACGTGCTTGGACAGGCTCTAATTGCTCAGGGTGTGGTTAATGGAGTGACGGTGGTAACGTCATGACGTACGACGAATTGGTCACAAACATCAGAAACTACACCGAAGTGAACTCAAACGTGTTCACTCAGTCGGTAATTAACACGTTTATCACGATGGCGGAGAACCAAATCCTCCGTGAGATTGACCTGGACGTGTTTAAGCTCGAGGCAACGACGAATCTGACGAGCGGAAACAAGTTTTTGACCGCTCCCACCGATATTTTGACCCATCGGTACATGATGATCACCTCCGGATCTAACCAGATCTTTCTGGATTTCCGTGATACGTCATTTATGAAGGAATATTGGCCGAATGGGGCTAGTACTGGGACGCCTAAGTACTATTCGGTGTGGGACCAGAACACTTTCTATATCGCCCCTACTCCAAGTGCTGCATTGGTCGTGGAACTTGGCTATATCTACCGTCCCGCGCAGCTGTCTTCGACCAATACGACGACCTGGATTAGCAATAACGCCCCGGAAGCACTGCTCTACGCCTGTTTAATACAGGCATATAGCTATACAAAGGGCCCTCCGGAGATGCTCCAGTACTTTATGGGAGCATATAAGCAAGCCATCCAAGGCCTCGGCATCGAGCAGCAAGGACGCCGCCGTCGCGACGAGTACCGCGATGGTATGATCCGCCTACCTCTTAAATCGGATTCACCAGGACCATGATTAACGTAGAAATGCCGGTTGTTTTGGGCGGGGTTTCGGTTGCGACGACTGATACGCGCGGCTGGACCGTGGACGAGCTTGCCCAACGGGCGGCAGACAAGATTATTTTCGTCGGGGATCAGTCCCATCCGGCGATTCAAGCACAGGCGCGAGCTTTTAAGGACCGCGTTCAGCATGTCGTAGCCTTTTACTTAAGAGAGGCTGTCGAACAAGACCGTTCCACGATTGCGCAACGTCTTCGTGAAGCGGGACACCATGAGTTGGTTCATTTGGTAGGAGAGTAAAATGGCATTTTCTGGAAATTACATGTGCACCAGCTTCAAGGTAGAGCTGATGCAGGCTGTACATAACTTCACGGCAAGCACTGGTAACACGTTTAAGCTGGCGATGTACAATAACAGCGCATCTTTCACGGCTGCGACTACGGCGTACACGGCAACTAACGAAGTAGCAGCTTCTGGATCGTATTCCGCGGGCGGCGGTTCGTTAACCAATGTCACGCCGACCTCGAGTGGTACGACGGCGTTCACGGACTTTAACGACTTGTCGTTTACGAGCGCAACGATCACCGCATACGGTGCAATGATCTACAACAGTACTGCGGCCGGAAATCCATCGGTGTGTATCCTGGACTTTGGTGGGGCAAAAACCTCAACCAACGGTACGTTTACGATCATTTTCCCGACTGCTGACGCTACAAACGCTATCATCCGCATTGCCTAACGGGGGCTAAGATGGCCTTCGTTCTTGCGGATCGCGTCCAAGAGACCTCGACTACTGCCGGTACCGGTAGCTTTACGCTTGCTGGCGCAGCGTCGGGGTTTCAGACGTTTAGTGCGGGTATCGGTAATGG
>Ga0208784_1001123_pt1 | contig 11547 bp, 7 predicted proteins | sample DEB19_08_DNA_FD_184531 | JGI IMG/M metagenome (GOLD analysis project Ga0208784, IMG submission 184531) | Aqueous microbial communities from the Delaware River and Bay under freshwater to marine salinity gradient to study organic matter... | ecosystem: Environmental > Aquatic > Marine > Coastal ...
TCTTGTGTTTCTACACTTGAGACATCTTTTGTTGGTTGTTTCGGTTGTTTCGGTTGTTTCGGTTGTTTTGTCATTTGTTTCTCGATTTCTTTTCCTTTTTTGCATTGGTTGATTACTTCTTGTTCCTTTTCAAAAACGCGGTAATCTTTAAAATCATCGCTGTCTTTATCCTTCACTCCCGTAAAACAACAAGGCAAACATTTTCCGGATTTGGTTTTGAGAGTTTTGAGAAAACCTGGTAAATACGGCGTATACTTTCCGGTTTTAAAATGCTCGAGAGGAGAAGTTAAATCGATAATATATTTTTCTTTATTATTCGGATTATAATCTTCTTCTTTTGTCACAATGTGCGCTTGAAGTTTATTATCGTCGATTTCTTTCTGAGACACCGATCTCTCTTCGGGCACATTCCAATAACGCGGACAAATGTAATAGTGTTTATTTTTTTCATTACCTTCGCCGTTGCCGCCGGCTTCTTCGTCTTGGCTGTCGTATTCTAAAGGGATGCCGTAATATGATGGCTGACCGACTTCCTCGTCATACGTATTGATTTTATCCAGCTCTTCTTTTGTCAAAATAATGGGCTGTCGTCTTGCACTCCATCCGCATTTCGTAGCATACCCGGCAGTTTCTTTAAATAATGACGGTTCCATATTTTTCAACCTTTTATACACCGGATTGGACTCGAATGCACCGCCAATAAAATCTGCATCGTCTTCTTCTGATTCTGATTCAGCACCGCCCAATAATCCAAAATCTCCAATTTCTTCTTCTTCTTCCTCTTCCTCTTCTTGTTCTTCTTCCTCTTCTTCTTGTTGTTGTTGTTGTTGTTGTTCCTGTTGTTGTTCTTCTAATTTTGGCGGTTCTAATAATCCAAAATCTCCAATTTCTTCTTCTTCTTGTTCTTCTTTTTCTTCCTTCTCTAACTCGACCGGTATTTCTGGTTCTGGTTCTTTTATTGCAGGAATTTGCGCCTCTTTTTTTTCTTCTAATTGTAGTGGAACTGCTGTTGGAACTGTCGGAACTGGAACTGCCGGAACTGCTGGAACTGCTATTATAGAAATGGCAGGTTTCGAAGTTATATCGCACAACTGTTTTACCAGTCGAACGGGCATATACTTTTCATCATTTCCGAAAATGTGGAGCAGCGAATCGAGATATATTCGAATCGGATTGAGGGTGTATATGTTGTTAATTCCCGACACTTTTATCGTTATTTTATTATTCTTGTCACCCAAACTTTTCATCATGTGTACTTTGAAACCGGGCAATTTTCTAACGTATATTTTCTTAGGCATTTGTTTTTTTTGCAATACTTTACTGTATTTCCCTTCAAAATTCGTTTTAAATTCTTCATAACTTTTCTCGGCCGTTTTTTTCGAAACGAGTAAATTTTTAGCGAGCAGGTCAACGACTTGCCTTTTCTCTCGAAATCCGAGATTATAAAGCAGTTCAATGTAACCCACTCGCAAAATCGCTTCGTCGAAATTGGGAACGCGTATATACTGCATGCTCACACCCTTTTCGTCAGAATTCCAATTGTTCTCAATTACTTTTAGCACGCTGGACATGCAACCGTAAAAACGATTCCATATCAATGGTTCCGCATTATTCAGCTTGGATATCAGCAAATATTTCATGTTTTGTATCACGACGTTTTCATCATACATGGAATAAAAATCGCGCATTTTGTATCCGTTTTGCTGTAAAAAATCAACGATTGACCGTATGTGCGGAGACACTGCGGCGCGAATCATTTCATCGACTGCGTCTTCGCTATACGCATTTTTAAACGATGCGTGAATGAAAATATGACCGCGATCATCAAAATCGCAAATAAAAACAATATTTTCACCGTTTCTTACGCCGTATTGTCTCTCCATTTTATCATAACTAATGTAAATACTGACACGCGTATTCATGTTTGGTTCCTTTCGTTTCATCTTCATGTAAACGTCGTATATTTTATTTGATTCGGATTGATGCTGAATGATAAAATATGGAATTTTTTTACCGCTTTTCGTATGATTTTTCGTATACATTCTCAAGATTGCGTCCTGAAACTGCGGATTATATTTGATGAGCTGGCACTCTTCTGTTGCACGAAACAGTTTAAAAAGCAGTTCCAAAGGAAAATTAAAATCGCTTTCCGGCAATAATTCAATGTCGACTTCGATAATTCCCGCTTCCTCGCTTTTCATCTTTGGTTTCGTCGATTGTTCAAAAATGTCATAAAACAGCTGTATTTGTTTTACATTTGTTTTAAATTCGCTCGACTCTATGAGTTCGTCTGTTTTCTCGCGCAACCTGATTTTTGTCGATTCGGATTCTAATTGGCTCAAAGTTTGAATTCCGTCTGCATATAATAACGGATAATATGCTTTTAAAATTGCGCCACTTCTACTCCCATCATCATCTGGTTGTGATTCTATAACATCTCTCGCAAAACATGCGAATAACGTATTGTGAATAATATTCTTTGTATTTAATAGCAATTCTAAATCATTCAGTTTTGATTTTATTTTTGACATTTCTATTTTACTAGTATCAGTGTCAAATATAAATGGATTTACAAACATATTTGAAGGAATATTTTGACCAATCGGAACATCTTTAAACATTTCTCTCCCGTTGAACTCTTTTAAAGTCGATAAAATGTTGTCAACTCTACCAACTTCTCTTCCTGTTGAAGAACTGTATCCCATTAAATGTGTTTTTAGAAAATCCAATTCATTTCTTTTTTCGTCTTCATATTCATTTGTCGTTAATCCTAGTTCCGTAATTTTATGATACACTTCATTTGAATCAAACATTACAGGCGTTTTTGAAAACAAGTACATTTCATCATATGCAACATACTCCGATAGTTCGGGTACACTTTTGATAGCCAACATAATTTTTCGTTTAACGACATCAATTGAGTCATCTGAATACAATTTAAAAGGAATCATATATACTTGAATGTCATATGTCGCAATATTTTTTAATTCCATTTTGCTAAAAATGTTTTCAAACAGTTTCGAATTGGACCCGTCCTCGATATAAGCATTATAAAGTTGCGTTAAAACTTCCGATGACATTTCAGACGATGAAGAAGCTAATTCGTTTTCCGGCTCTCCATAAAAAACAAAAATACATTCGGGTACTCCGCCAGCTATTATTTCATGTCGCCTCAATATACTACACTTGTATATTTCTTCAATTGGGTTTTGTTTTTTGTTTGCTAACATTTTTACTACTTTTTATTTACTATTTTTTACTTTAAAAAATACTCAATAGTTTTATAATTATATATATCAAATATAATTTAATGATAAATACTTATATTTAATATTTTTTATGTCATCTTTATGATAATTTCAAGTTGAATATTTGTTATATTTGTTTAACAAATACGAAAAATGCATTTATTTCCTTTATTCTACTAATAATTCGTCAGGGTCTTCTTCCTGAAAATCATATTTTTCTTCTATCGTGTTTGTTGTTTTTTTATCAATTGATTTTGTTGTGCTATCTATAGTATAGTTATAATGGGAGTATTTAATATTAGAATAGTTATGTGACGTGTAAAATATTGTGAGACCATACATTTCTTGAATATTTTTTAATTCTTTAAAAATTATTTCTTCATTATCAGTGTCAACATTACATATAAATTCATCTAAAATTATTAATTTTTTATTATTATATATAATATCTAAAAATAAACTAACAGCGATAATTCGTTGTTCTTGACCTTTACTTATTTTTTTTGAATTTTTAATTTTTATTGTTGGTATCATTTGTTTCAAGTTAAAAAGTGTCATATATTTTTCGATTACCGTCATTATTTCATCATGTTTTTCTTTTAAAACATTTTTATTTATTCCATAGATAATATTATAATATATACTCTTGTCAAATAATGTAGTATGGCATGAGATGAATGTTATATATTTTCGAATGCTAAAGTAAGAAAAATTATCATACCCAAACCATTTTATTACGCCATCCATTCTTTTTATTCTTTTTATAAGTGCAAGTAGTAATGTTGATTTTCCAGAACCAGAACAACCATGTATATAATGGAGTTTACCACATTCAAATTCTAAATTTGCATTTTTTATGATAGTGACTACATTTTCATTTTCGATGTATTCTAAATTGACATTTATTAAAGTATAAATATATTTATTACTTTCGCTGTTATCCCATTGAAGTTCTTTAGATACTTTAAAATTCTTATTTTTCATGACGTCAATAAAGAAATATGTATTTTTTAATTTATGTTTAAATGTGGTTAAAGATAATGAATACATTTCAAAATATTGTTTAAATCTATCTGTTACTGAGAGTATTGACAATTTATTAACTATAATTGAAACAATTGTTTCATAAAGCTGATATTTTTTTGCTGCTTTCAATATTTCTTCTGAATACTTGATAAATGTATATTTTTTTTTTAAATTTTTGTGTAATATATTTTCAATTATTTTTTTATCCAGTGATTCAAGTTCCATTTTTAAAGTATCTTTTTCAATTATTTTATCAAGATTATTAAACATATCTTCTATATTGTTGAAACTTGAAACATTGGCATCTGGTTTTAATGTATCAGAACTTTTAGTTCTTTTATAAGTAGAATTAAATAGTAACATGATATAAATGTTTGCAATAGTTACTTTTAAATATGCTGAAATTGATACATCTTTTGTTGTAATGGGTATAACATACAGTGAAACAATATTATTAATAATTTTAATGTAATTGAAACATACTTCTATGAAAATTTTAAATACAGTTAAAATATTATAGTAATTGTTATGATATTCAAATTTTATAGAAACAATATTTACGTCATTATTATTTTCAATTTCTCTAATAATATAATTTTTCAAATGTAAACTAAAATTTTTCGAACACGAGTTAATCAATTCGTCAATATCTTCATTTTCATATTCATGAAAAATATTTGTAAACTTATTCGCATAAATTCGTGCAGCGAATAATGCGCCAATCTTATAAGTTAAAAATTTTAAGAAATTACTTCTATCTTGATATGATTGATCAATAATTTTTTTTAAAGAAAAAAGAATACTAATAATAAATATATATTTAATTTCTTCAAAGTTATTTTTTTTTTGAATATCTATTAATATATATATCATTTTTTTATCTTTATAGTTAAGATCATTTGTAATAAATATATCAAGTAATAATTCTTCAATTAAATTATTTATATTATCGTTTATACTATCAGTTATATTATAATTTAACATTATTATATATATATATATATATATATAGATAATAATTTATTAAATAAACATAATTTTTATTATATGCATATTATTTATTGATAAATGTCTTATTTTATTATTTATATTATATTTTTAATGAAATATAAATATAATAATTTCATAATTTCAGGTCGAATATTTATTTATTAAATAGGAAGAAATACATTCGTTTAGAATTTCATTTGTATAAACTGGAATAGATGCCTTCATTCCGTAAATCGGTGCTAGATCCTCTTTATATTCCAGCGTGTCTTTACATTGAATGAATGTTTTGATTTCTTCAACCAGCGCATCAATTGTGGGTTCGTCATGCATTTTTGTAACGCACAAATGAATTGCGGGTGGATTTTGAAGCGCATTCAAGTTGAAGCCCTTGGTAATAAGATAGTCGTACAATTTATACGTATCTTTGCCTAAATCAAAACAAACAATGTGTAAATCCAGCGGATACGTGCGACATTCGCGAACGAGTTGTATTTTTTTGTGGGCATATTTCGCAATGTGAATGATTTTATTTGAGCTGTCTTGATACTCTTTATACCCGCGCGATAAAAACCCGACCCATGCTTGCGCAACTAGTCCGCCGCTTCTACTTCCCAAAATTGTTGGAGAAACGTATAAACCGCCGTCCCAGTTTGCCGTTACAAAATATTGATACTTTAAATAACTTTCATCTCGGTAAAGTATGCAAGAAACGCCTTTTTGTGAATATCCGTATTTATGCAAACATGCCGAGACGCTTGTTACACCGTCCACGCGAAATGAATATTTTGAAGCCATATCCATCTCCATCTCCATCTCCGTCCCTTTTTGTTGTTGAAACATCCAAACGAATCCGCCCAAACACGCATCTACGTGAACCGGTATGCCCCGTTCTTTCATTGCTGGGGCAATATGTTCTACGTCGTCCATGATGCCAAATCCGTAAGACGGTGCAGAAAGCATAACGCACGCAGTGTATTCATTGATTGTGTTTAAAATATCGCAAACGGTAACTCGATGTTCGTGGTTTGATTTTATTTTAATTAGCTGTATATTTAAATAGTGACACAATTTGTCTACGCTGCAATGCACCGTGTCCGGCGCAACCACATTTATTTTATGCACACTTGCATTCGCATCCACATTTTTCAAAAATCCATTGTTCATACATTTCATGTCTCTGTATGTTTTTAGTGCTAAGAAAATACTTTCAGTTCCACCATTTGTGATTGAACCGCATTGGTGTTCCATATTTCCCAATAATTTACTTATCATGACAATTAAATTTTTTTCCATGAATACAACCGAGTGAAATAAATCAATGTGCATTGGATTTGTATACGCGTATAAGTTATAAGCCGCTTGCATAATTTCCTTGTGTTGATTTTCATGGTCGTCGTATATTGTGCCGCTTATTAGTTTTGGCATTGTATCCATATCTTTTAATGTGTGCAAGTATGTCATGAGCGTTTCTTTATTTAAACCCGACTCTTGAATCGTGTTTATATTTCCGATGTCTACGTTTGTTACGCCACTTGTCAGAAGTTTTTCAACGAGTTTATTATTGTATGATTCGGTATCTTCATTATTCTTTTCCTTCATTTTGCGTATTTCATTTTCCACTTTTTTTTGTATGAATGGAATTTTTTTCCACAGCTGATTTCGACCGATGCTTGAAAATGAATGTAAGATTTTTTTATAAACATAGTATGAACCCAACGAGCCGAATACAATGACTGTTATTCTAATATTGAAATTATTGAAAAGATCATAGTTTAACCAATGCGACAACTTTTCCATGAACAAATAAAATATTCAGTGACACAATGAATGACAGACAATAGATAATAATATATGAATTCTAACTCTATATTTTATTTTTTATTAATAATAAATAGAATATAAATGTTATTTTATATTGATAATTATTTACAATTCATATTTTATTTGAATGTCAGAACCAGCACTACCAACGTTTACAACATTAACAGCAACAACATTGCCAACAATGAATACCAAAATCGCGAATGAAAATTCAAAAGAAGTGGTTCCTCCTGTAACAATATCAAAAGACGCCGTAAAACGTTTGCTAAAAGATATACAACAAATTATGAAAAATCCGCTACACGATCAAGGCATTTACTACAAGCACAGCGAGACCAACATGATGGAAGGGTGGGCGCTCATTATTGGTCCCAAAGATTCTCTCTATTGCAACGGGTATTATTTTTTCAAGTTTACGTTTCCTCCAGATTATCCGCATTCGCCGCCTACTCTAGAGTATTGCACCAATGACGGAACGACGCGATTTCATCCCAACTTTTATAAAACGGGAAAAGTGTGCATTGATATTTTAAACACGTGGCGCGGAGAGAAATGGAGCGGATGTCAAACCATTTCGTCAGTATTACTCACGCTGATTTCTGTTATGGATAATGAACCGATACTAAATGAACCTGGAATAACCAAAACCAGTAAAGATTTTAAAAATTATCATTCGCTGATTGAGTATCGAAATTTATCGTTTTCAATTTATCATCTTGTATCGAGCATTGAAAATTTGCAACGGGTTGTTCCTGCGATGAGCCAAGAATTCGGCGAGCATTTTTACGGCATTATGAAGGCGCATTATATTCAGAATAAGGATTCAATTATGCAGCGACTGGAAGTAAATCGTGGAAAGGTTCTGAATACAGAGTATTTTTATTCATCTCTCTATTTATTCGGATTCAAAGTGAATTATGAAGAGTTGGTTCCGCTTTTTAATAATTTAAATATTTAATATTTTTATTTTATAATATAAGATTAGAAAATAAAATAATCAAAAAATATTATTTTTAATAAAATTGAATTTAAACGCATTTTATTTATAACGTATAACGTATAATTACAACTGCCAAGTTAAACGCTTTAAGAAATGAAATTTTGCGGCGTGTGTAAGAACATGTATTATATTACAATGGGAGATGCTCCAGGTTCCAGTCCAGAAGAAGCGACGACCAAGATTCTCATTCACAAATGCAGAAATTGTGGAAACGAAGAAAAGAATACCGAGTCGACGATTAGCGTATCAAAAACGTATTTCAAACAGTCCGATGTTCATTTGGCGGATGTAGTGAATGAATATACGCACTTGGATCCCACGCTTCCGCGAATCAAGTCCATGAAGTGTCCGAATATCGAGTGCGAAACAAACATGGAACTAGATAAACCATGCACTGTTTTATACATTCGATACGACGACACCAATTTGAAATTCGTCTACATGTGCGCTAGTTGCAAGCACACTTGGAATACGGAGCAGTTTAGCGCAGCGTCATCTTGATTGGAATATCATATATCTATTTTAGAATTAATGTTTAAATAAAAAATAATATAAAAATAATACAATATATACAAGTATTCTTATACTATACGTGTATATATAACCATGAACTGCGAGGAAAATTATACCAATACCAATACTAGTACTAATACCAATACCAATACTAGTACTAATACTAGTATTAATACAGATGCGACGATTGGCAAATCATTTATTGTAAAAGGGTTTAATAAACATTTCGATGAATTTATCGAAGACGTTCAGAGCGTTTTTCCAGAAGACGATGAAGTAAAAACAATGAAAAATCTTTTATATTTATTCAAGAAAACAAACCCGAGATTAGTTTTAGAATATTGGAATGCGTATATTAGCATACCTTATAAAGAGCCGATTGAGAATGGTGATATTTCTTTTTTTGTAAATAAAGATTACTCGGCGGATGTTACTATGACCGACGGCATTTCCAGTTTTATTGAACGTTTGAGAGGGTATGTGAAAAATATGACGGCGGAGAATCAAAGCAAATCGATGAAGTACATTCAAAATTTATGCAACTTAACAAAGTTATATTATGGATAATTTATTATAAAAATGAAAAGAAATATTATAAAAATGAAAAGAAATATTATAAAAATGATAATATTATAAAAAATATATTATTATCATTTACAACCATTTAAATAATTCATTACAAGTATTTTTATAAATAGTTTATTATTTATTTTTTAATATTCAGCGAATGTCATCATCAAAAAAACAGATTCCAGACGAATTTAAAAAGGTTATTTTTGAATTTCTCTCTGATATTTCAAATACGTTTCCCGAATATAAGAGCACGCTCGGTTTATTTTTGGATTCAAACGGAATCAACATTTCTAGCGCCGAATCGGAATCCGATACACAAAAAGTTGTTGAAATTCTTTATAAATATTGTTCAAAAGTGTATCCCGAGAGATTTTTCGATATCCTGTATAAAAATGAAAAATTATTTGATAAAAATGTCAGCGAGTATGCGAATGTAAACACGCATTTTTTGCCGAATATCGATTTTAGCGTGTTGTGGAATACGGAAGGGATTAGCGATGCCACTCGCGAAACCATTTGGAAATACCTACAGTTGATTTTGATGACGATTATAACCAACATTGACGACCGAAAATCGTTTGGAGATGCCGCGAATTTGTTTGAGGCAATTAATGAAGACGAGCTCAGGAACAAGTTGGAAGAGACCATTCAGCAAATGTACAGCATGTTTGAAGGTGCAAATGCGAATACGAATGCAAATGCTTCTTCTGAGTCGGGTTCTCAACCAGAGGTAAATGCTTCTTCGGAACAAGGGTCGGGATCAGGATCAGGATCAGAAGAAGGTTTTAACTTTTTTGACTGGGCAAAAAATATGAATAAAAGCGGCGGCGACGGAAGTGCAGCGGAACCCAATGCGAATGCCGAATCCATCCACGATCACATTTCTCACATTTTGAATGGAAAAATCGGAAAACTTGCAAAGGAGATTGCAGAAGAGACGGCAAAGGATGTAGATTTTGATATGGAATTCGGAGGAGAGAGCGGAGAGAATATGGATTTTAAAAACGTGTTTCAAAAAATGTTTAAAAATCCTGGCAAATTGATGTCGCTTGTAAAAAATGTGGGTTCAAAACTGGACCAGAAATTCAAGTCGGGGGAAATTAAAGAGAGCGAACTTATGCAGGAAGCAAGCGACTTGTTGGGTAAAATGAAAGGGATGCCGGGAATGAATAATTTAGCAGACATGTTGAATAAAATGGGAATGGGTGGTATGATGGGTGGAATGGGAGGAGGTAATAACAAAAGTAAAGTGAACATTGGAGCCATGCAAAGTCACCTGCAACGAAACATGAAGCTGTCTCAAATGAAAGAGAGAATGCAGCAAAAGTTGAAGGCACAACAACAACAACAACAACGGGATGCCGCTCTTACCGCGACAACTCAAAGCGCAAACACAAGTTCAAATGGTGTAAAACCGGCGCTACAGTCACAAGTTTTTAGTACGGGCGAAGTTGTTGAGAGAACGCCGGTTGAAGCACCGAGGCCGTCAAATTCAAATAAAAAGAAGAAGAAGAAATAGATTTAAGAAGAATAGAAGGATGTTTTTTCATTAAAATAATGAAATTTATATTTTAATTTAATAAAATGTTGGAGTATAAATAATAATAAATAATTATAATATTATATACAGGTATTATAATTATTTATTATTATTACATATAATAAACATATCGTAAAAACGTAAAAACACATTATAAAAAAAAGAAAATATGGCAAATACAACAACGTTACAATCTGCATCCGATGTATCAAATGACATGACGAACAACATGAACAACATGAACAACATTGATAAAAGCAAATCAAATAAAAACGACGGTTTAAATGCAGTGCCCACCACAAATTCAAATATGGCATTAAGTTATCCGGAACCGGTTCCAAGCATGGAAAAACAGTTGTCATCCACACAATTTTGGATAAATGATCCGTTAGTATTATTCAAGAGAGAAGAAATAATGGATATATGGCCTGCACCACTCATGTCTATTGAACAAAAACTGAATGCAATATCAAGAATTGTGATTCTCCTGAGTATTTTAGGATTTTTAATTACAAAAAATGTGAATATACTTTTTACAGGAACAATTACTTTAGCTATTTTTGTCATGATGTACAAGTTGCAGTACCAAGAACAATATGATGTAAGGAATGGTAATAGCGATAATGATAAAAAAAAGGAAGGATTTACCAACTCGACATTTAATGAACCGATTAACAACCAAATGGAATACTCAAAACCGCGCAGTGTATTGAAACCGAATTTGACAACGCCGACTGTTGCGAACCCAATGATGAATGTGCTACTCCCGGAAATAGCATATAATCCACAGCGAAAACAAGCTGCGCTCGCATACAATCCCAAAGTTGAAAAAGAAA
>Ga0208784_1001124_pt1 | contig 11543 bp, 1 predicted proteins | sample DEB19_08_DNA_FD_184531 | JGI IMG/M metagenome (GOLD analysis project Ga0208784, IMG submission 184531) | Aqueous microbial communities from the Delaware River and Bay under freshwater to marine salinity gradient to study organic matter... | ecosystem: Environmental > Aquatic > Marine > Coastal ...
CGCTCCCTCCGCCACCACCACCCCAATAATATCCAATACCCATAATATCGCTAAATAATCCGTTTCCTCCTTTGGCAGAACCGGGAGCTGTCCCTGAACCACCAATTTCTCCAGCACCACCACCTCCACCTGAATAATATGTGCCTGCTCTTGCCCCACCTTTATTTCCTTGTCCTGGTATTCCGTTACCGGATCTGTCTTCTAAACCTAAATGCCAATATCCTCCAGCACCACCACCAGAACCTCCTTTATTTCCGTATCCACCGAGAGGTCTATTATATTCTGATGTACCACCATAACCACCTCCAATAGCTACAAGATTATCAAAAATTGTATTAGCTCCATTAGTTCCGTTAATAGTATAATTATGCGCCGAAGGTTGTCCGTTTGTATTTGCTGCTGGAGCACCAGACCCTCCATTTCCAACATAAATAGGGATTATTTGATTACTATTCAACATATAGTTTTTTTTATAAATAACACCTCCACCACCACCGCCTCCTCCCATATCCATGCCACCGCCACCACCTCCAGCAACAACTAATATATCACACAATGTATCACGTGGAAATGACAAAGTATATTTAGTTTGATTATATTTTTTAGCACTATTAAAAATAGAGTTTACTTCTACTTCTGTCAATACTTTTTTATAAATTCTAAAATCATCTATGCTTGCTATAGACTGCGATGAATTAACACTACCTAATAAAAAACTAAAATTATAATTTGTAATATTTGGTATTTTTCTTGAAATATTTAAAATCTCTGGGATTCCGTCAAAATAAATATTCCATAATCCTGAATTATTTATAGACCAAGCAATGTGATGCCAATTATTATCAATAGTACCAAATAAATGTTGAGATATAGTATTATTATTTTTGATAGTTATGTTTAGATTATTATTAGCATTATTTTTACTTAATGTTATGCGATTAATAGTAGTCGTATCAGTAGAAGAATCAGAAAATTCAAATAATGGCGCCCAAGCATTACTTAGAATATTCATGTTATACCATAAACTAAAAGTAATACCATTATTTTCGTTTATAGAGCTTAATATTCCTGATAAACTTTGAGGAAATTTAATTTTAGCTTCTATATTATTTTCAAATATTGATTTACCAAAAATAGAGTTTGTATTATATGTTGGCGTTACATTGTTTTCAATAATTAAATTATGTTTTATACTTGAAGGATTCGAATCAACTAACCCTTCATTATTTCCGTTGTCGTCAAATTTATAATGAACTATTAGATTATTATTATCACTTTCTAATTTTGCGTAATCGTAAAAACGATTATATAATGTGTTTATTTCTTCATCTGATAAAACTTTATTATATATTCTAAAATCATCCATTTGCCCGTTCCATGTGCCGTCGGCTGAAAATGAAGATTTATTTATGTAGCGTATAGTATAATTAAGTTTTAATAATTTAACACTTTTAGATATATTAATATTGTATCCATCCATATTTATTTTCCATATACCATCTGGATTAATTGAAAATACTATGTGGTGCCATTTACTATCAATCATAAATAAATTATTAATTACAATATCACCTGAACCGGCAATATTTATTGTTAAATTATTAGTGCTAGCATATCTACCAATTAATATTCCTGTAATTTTGCTAGCACCATCTTGAAAATCAATAAATCTACAATAAGAACCAGCAGAAGTAATTCTATACCAAAAACTGAAGCTAATGCCATTATTGACCCATATTAAATAAGGATCTATACTATATGGAAATTCCAAATAATCAGCACTGCTATCAAAAGAAATAGCAGAACCTGTTACAGAATATAATGATTGAAAATGAGTATTATAATTAGTTAAATTATTGCCATTAGAAGAACTATCATCAGTACTATTATCAAACTTGTACCAAGCAATTAAATTAGTAATATCGGCATTAATATAAGGGTAATTATAACTTTCATTGTAAGTAAAAATTAAATAATTATAATCATCATTATAAGATATTTTATTGATATCTACATTTGGTATAATGGTGGGGACATTAAGATCAACAATATCTTTGTTTGTTCGCGTACCTTCAAAACTCATAATTTCCAATTTAAAAATTTTTGAACCATCGTAGATATGTATATTGCTATCATTAAGTTCAACAGACATTAATTATATTAGTATGATAACTCTATATTTATATATATAATAGAAAAATGAATATAATAAAAAGAGTACATAATCTTAAAAAACTTTTGAAAATCTAAAAAATTATAAAACTCTATTAAAAATAAAATTATGTACTCTTTTTTAATTGCCTAATTTAGAGTATCTTCTATTTTGTGTTCACATATCATTTTCCCTTGATAATTTGTAGATGGAGTATTAATAAGACTGCCGTCTTTTCTTTCAGAAATAACAAGCCAGTCAATTTCTATTTCATCATTTATATTTTCACACTGAACTTTTATTATACCATTTTCAATATATCCAATAACTCTATCATATGTAGTATTATTTTGTAGATATAGATCGCAATTACTATTTAATGCTAAAAAAGTTCCGACAGACATCCCGCCAGTACTATTACATTCTTTGTCAATATTAATAAAACATTTTCCATTTTTAATTATTTTTCTACCACGATATAAATTTTCATATCTCGGTGCTTCAATAGTTCCATGATATAACCATTTATTACTAATTAAAGGATGATTTATTTTGAAATTTTTAGTGTTACCTGTAATATCACCTATTACATCTAATTCGGTTTTAGGATTAGTAGTACCTATACCTACATTACCTAAATTATAAACATTACCTATATAATTATAATTCCATTGGGATAATACTTCTACGCCACTAATATATTTAGATAGATGTCTTATGATTACTATGCCTGAACCGCCGTCTCCACCATCTAAATCTTCGGTAGTGCCATCATTATATTTTGAGCCACCCCCTCCACCTCCAGTACCGGGTAAGCCATCGCCACCACTAATATCAGGAGTTCCGTCAAATCCACCTATGCCGCCTCCACCAAATAAACCATTACCGCCATTAGGATATCCTGGAATGCCTGCGTTGAAAGAAGTGTTTCCACCTCCACCGCCAGCAAACCACCCATTATGCCCGACATTAGTTCCAAAATAACTTATAAACTCTTTCCCTGCTCCTCCATACCCGCCACCTGTCGTTGTAATATTGCCACCTATACCTCCAGCCCCCCCACCACCTCCAGAAAGATAACCAGGGTTACCAGTTGTACCATCCTTGCCTTCGCCACCAGAATTACCATAACTTTGCCACCCTATATATGTATTTTTTGTTGAAATACCCCCAGCATTTGCTGTTGTTATATTATCACTATGAGAGCCTCCGCCACCACTACCTCCATTGTTTCCTGATCTTCCCTGAAATGGCGAACTTTCAATTCTACCTCCACCACCACCACCACCAATAGAAATATATTCTGATCCATTTATTGTTATAGAACTATCTTTACCATTTTCTCCATTAACAAAAGAAGATGATCCAATACCTCCCCTACCTACTTTAACATTTACAATTCCATTCAAAAATGAACCAGAATTAAATAATATTGCTCCTGCTCCTCCACCACCACCAAACCTTCCACCGGCTCCACCACCACCAACAACTAAAATATCACAAGATGTATTTTGTGGAAAATTTACTTGATATATTGTTTGATCTTCTGTGCCACCTGAATGCGTTAATACCAAATATTTATATTTAGAAATAATACTATATTTATATATATCACCATAAGGAGTCAAAATATCATTATTAATTAATTTAGGTATAGTATAATATCGTATGATTACTATGCCTGAACCGCCGTCACCACCATTAGCACCAGCATTACCACATCCTCCTCCTCCACCACTTCCTGTAGATGGGACTCCATTTGTTGGAGCATCTAAAATTTGGCTATTAGAACCAGCATTATCACCTGACCCTCCTCCTCCCAAACCTCCCGAAACTTTTGCGTTGGAATTACTATAACCACCACCACCTCCTCCACCACCAATATATCCATTTACACCATACATTCCATTTAAAAAATGGTTATCAAAATTGTATGTAACAGAATTAATAACGACTTGATTTAATCCATCGCCTCCTACACCTGACCTATTTAATGATGCCACACCTGGAGCTCCTGCTGTACCTATACCACCCCCACCTCCACAATTTGCTGTACTATAATTATTTGTTGTCCATTGTTGAGCTAAGCCTCCAGAATTTCCATAAATACCATATGTTGATGTAACGACAGGAGATATATTTTGCATACCATTTACAATATTTGTCGCAGATGGATTTCCTCCAGGAGTACCGCTTGTAGTTTGTCTAAATCCTCCACCTCCTCCACACCCTCCATCTTTACCTTGAAAATCGGCAAGATTCGTCCACGCATTATTAGTTTCATATCCACCTCCTTTCCCACCTCCAACAGCTCTGAAAATTTCAGCACCTGAATTATCAAATATAGAAGTATTATACCCATTTGTTGAAACTTTAGTAATCGTTGCTGTTGAACTTATTACCCCTCCTTCACCTCCTTTACCAACTTTAATAGTATAAGTTCCATTTAAAATATTTCCAATTGAAACTATACAAGCACCAGCACCACCACCACCACCATCAGAAGCAGCACCAGCACCACCACCTCCAATCATTAAAATATCAGCGACAACATTTTCAGGGAAATTAATAGTATGTATTCTTTGATTTCCATCCGCCGATAAAGAACCAGATGATCCTTCAAAAGTTAATATATGATATTTATATAATATACTTGGTGTGGATGTGAAATTTTCATCAATAGAATCTTTGTATAGTGATAAATCTAATATAGGAGATATTTCAACATCATCTGTTTTAACTAAATATTTTGGATATTCTATTAAAGCACCATTTTTATATAAATCCCCTGTAATATTAATATCACCTTGAACATTTAATGAATATTCAGGATTAGATTTTGTTCCAATCCCTACATTTCCCATAAAATAAACGTTTGACGTATTGCGTTTATATTTCCATTGCGCATCATATTCTTGTGAACTATCTATTTTATTTAATTTATATTTTAATATTAAAACACCGCTACCTCCATGACCCCCTCCATATTCATCTTTTCCTTCTCCTCCACCCCCACCACCCGTATTTATCATTCCATTAATATTCGGCAATCGTAATGTTGAACTCATACCGCTTCTACCGCCTCCACCCAAACCCCCATCGTTATAATATATAGAACCATCCAAATTACCACCACCTCCTCCTCCAGAAAAATAAACTTTGTCTCTATAGTGATGTCCTATATTTGTATTTTTAATAGAAAAAAAAGATTTGAAATCTATATTATCAACAGAATGAATACCATCACCACCTTTTATAATATTATTATTATTTGGATTTTGAGCAAAACTATCAAAACCTCTTGAACCAGCTCCTCCTCCACCACCACCTCCCCAAGGATTATCTCCATTTCCTATCCCTCCTTCGTTGCCAAAAACCTTAGAACTATTATATCTCGGAGCATCTCCAGAGTCATAGTAATTTCTATATACGGATATTGAATTGCCATTAACAATATTGTTATTAGATAATAAACCTCCGTGTAGATAATCTTTGCCTCCAGATCCTCCACCTGAACCACCGCTCGCAGCATTTTGCCCTGCTAATGTTCCACCACCTTGTCCGCCACCACCACCAGCGGCTCTATATATACAAATGTCCTCATTTATAATTTCAGAATCGCCTCCATTTTCGCCAGTTTTCATACTTGTTGTAATCTCGCCTCCTATATTTCCCGGAGTATCTACACCGAGACCTCCTTTTCCAATTTTTAAAATATATTCTTTATTTTTTCTAAATGTAAAATTATCAAAAATCAAAGCACCAGCTCCTCCTCCACCGCCCATTCTTCTACTTCCTCCACCACCTCCAGCAACTATTAACATATCACAATATGTATCATTTTCAAATTTTATATTATATTTTGTTGATTTATAATTATTATAAAGATCGTATATTTCTGCGCCACTCAAACATTTATTATAAATTCTAAAATCATCTAAGTTACCTTTAAAACCCGAATTTAAGTTTGTTTCAGAACCTGATAAAAATCTAAATATATTTGTGGTATTATTAGGAAACCCCGTACCTATAATACCCGAATATGTATTAACATAAGTATTTAATGTGCTATTTAATAGCTCACCATTTCTGTAAATATTTATAACATTATTAATATCAGTATTAGCATTTAAATTTATAACAATAGCTATATGTACCCAAGTATTATATGTAAATAAAAAACTGGCTACATTATCATAATATGAATTATTACCCGTCGTCATATACACTCTAAAATTACCTTTTTCTTGCTTAACAACAAATGTATTATCGTGACTAAATATAGTTTGATCTATATTTGTCGAAGAACTATAAGTTTGCTTTATCCAAAATGTAAATGTTGCTTCTTTTTTCAGTAATTCGGACATCCAATTTGCGGGAGTTATGTTATAACCATAAATATCATTTTGATCGGATTTAAATAAAGAGCCTACACCGATATATTTATTGTTTAAATCAATTACACCATTACTATATATATTAGATATGTTCCGCTGATTAACATTAATAGAAGCAGGTTTCATAGAATAGTTATGAAATAGATTATGATTATCAAACTTCCAATGAACTATGAGGTTACTATTATCTATATTTAAGGAAGGGTAAATATCTTTATTATAGGTAAAAATATTATAATTATATATACCATCATTATAAGAATATTCTTCTTCTAATTCGGGGATACATATAGCCACATTATTTTTTTTAATATAACCTTTTGTTTTTACAATATCAACATAAACATTACTCGCTCCTCTGTCAATGATAATATTGCTGCTATCTATTGTAACGGGCATATATAATACTCTATATATTTTATATAATAAAAATAATGAAAACGCACTATTAACATTTGATGGGTTTAAAATAATTATTTTGTGATTTAACGCAATGATTTAAACGTAATCCTTGTATATTAAAAAACAACCATTCTTCTTCCGTAAAGTTAGTTTTTGTCTCTAATGCTATAGATAATTCTTTATTAACTAATAGAATTCCTTTAATAGGAAAAATCGTACCTACATTTTCCCAAAATAATCCCAGTTGAGGCGTTTCAACATTATTATTATAAGTTCCACAAGGAATGTTTTTTGAGTGTTCGCAAATGAGGCTTCCATTTTCATCAGTAATAATAGAATTTATTAAAGATTTATCGCATCTTTCGGCAACAACTAACCATTCAACTTCAATATTATCTTTAATATTATTACTTTCAATAGTTATAACCCCATCAATTATTTTTCCTTTAACATTATCATATGTATTATTATTTTGTAAATATAGTTGCGGGTTTTTATTTAATAGATTAAAGGTTCCATAAGTCATACCTCCGGTGTCGTTACATTCATAATCTATAATAACTTTAGCTTCACCATTTTTAATGGTTGTTTTACCTCTATAAATATTATCATATCGCGGTCCTTCAATACTTCCATGATATAGTATTTTATCGCTTATAATAGGGTGTTGTATTTTAAAATTTTTAGAAAATCCTGTAATAGTACCATTGACATCAAGGGATGATTCGGCTATAGTAGTTCCAATACCAACATTCCCATTATATTTCACAACATTATTATATGTATTATACGTCCATTCTAACAAATTTTGAGATATTATATCGTATTCTGCTTTATACTTAATTATTAATATACCGGATCCACCATTTCCGCCATTATTATTATTAATATCACCTCCACCACCACCACCTCCACCGCCTGTATTAAATGTAGCAAAATTAGAATATTTGTTATTGATATTATTGCCAATTATACCACCATTACCACCTCCACCTAAACCACCTATACCATCTTTAACAATATATCTTTTTATGGCATTAACATTTCCAAACATAGATGATCCCCCTCCACCTCCTCCACCGCCATAAAATTTTGGCATTCCTGTTATATCACATTGAGTTCCATTCCCTCCATTACCCGATATACTATCTTTAATAGAAGACGTTAGCATATATGCGTTTTCACCATTTTCTCCTAAAACTCCGCCGCCACCACCGCCACCTGCTGCGACACATATAATATCGCCATTAATATTATTGCTATTAGTTCCACCAGAACCACCATTACCAGAATATGTAGAAACGATTGAGTTGCCACTATTAATAGTTGTATATGAAGCGGCACCGCCGCCACCTCCACCGCTTGAATTATTATTTAATGCTGAATAATTTATTACCGGGTCTATTCCTCCATAATCTCCGCCATTCCACGAAGTACCTCCACCGCCTCCAGCGGCTATATATAATAATGTGTTATTAATATATAATTCTGTGTTACTGCCATTAGTTGAGTTTTGATTGTTATCATATAACCTGCTACCATTACCTCCTCTACCTACTTTAATAGTATATTCAGCTGGTTCTAAAAATATATTATTAAAATATTGAACATCGCCGCCACCACCACCGCCACCATATTTTCCACCACCTCCTCCGCCGCCTACCAATAAAATATCACAATTTAGTTTTTTAGGTATTGTTAATTTATATTCTGTATGGTCGGGAGTTATAGTATTATTATCGGATGAATTGCGAACAAAAATATAATAATTATAATCTTCGGGTTTATATTTAACATAATTGCTGTCAGGCCAATTATTTCCAGGAACATTATTAAAACCTCTTTCAGAATATTCTTGATATATTAAATGTCCGGTAGCATTGTTATAATTGGATACTTGGTGATCAAAAATATAAGGTGATTGCGATTGTTCTCCAAATTCTCCATTATCCGTGTGTCTATAATATTTAAACAATCCGTTTGTTAATTTATTTCCACCTATAGCGGGTTTATCTTGCCAATTATATAAATCAAGGTGTGTAGAATTAATATGAAGCCAAGATGTAAAATCCTCACCTTTAACAAATAAAATTTCATTATAATAGTTATCATCCCAAGTCATAGCCCATTCTTCTGTTGAGAGGCGAGTATATTCATTTAATTTAAAGTTTCCTTGTAAATTATCATTTCCAGACCACCAATAAGGGGATACAGGTTTATATTTAACTAAAAGCCACCCTGAAAAACCAGTAATACTTTCGGCTTTTATTTGCATATCATAAATATAATTGTAATTGAAAGTTAATAGTTTATAATCATTATGAATTTGACCATCATATAGCAATTTAATTTCGCTATTATTTAGAACTTTGTCATAAATTCTTAAATCAGCCAAATGACCTTCAAAACCTCTGCCATTATCACCACTATTAGCAACGGCTAAATTATTGAAAGATCTCAAAGTACAATTTTTGAGACCTATGCCAGCAACAATAAATGTACCATTTATATATAGTTTAGTAATTACTGGATTTTCATTAGACAATGTATATACAAGGTGATACCATATATTATCATATATAGGGCTAAATGATGGCGAAACATTCCATTGATTGTTTAAAGCTGTAGATATAGTCAAAGTTTTATTAGAAAATGTATAATCAAATTGTATAGAAGGAGATGGATAATTTCCGTAACCCATAATAGTGTAATACGATTTACCAGTAACTTTAAACCAAAATGCGAATGATATAGGTACATTTTTATTAATATTGTCGGTTAAAGCCCAATTTCGATTAGCTTCGGCAGTAGATATAGCTACACTTGTATATAGCGGGTTATCAGAGTGTAGATTAAAGAGCATACCTCCAAAATAATTATTTAATTTAAAATTATTGCGTGAAGAATCTTTGTTGTCACCATTTAATTTATACCATGCTACAAGATTATTATCGTCACATTCAAGATAAGGATATTTAATATTTGTCGGCTTAGTTTGTAAAATATAATTATTGTTTGATAATATTTTATTGTAAGCTATAGCATTAATTTCAGTATTATTTAAAACTCTGTTATACAATCTGAAATCCTCAATATTGCCGTAAAATTGCTGGGATCCATCGCTTTTATTACCAAAAATAATATTGATATTTTGTAATGTATTAGTAGTTGCTATAGAAATAGTTTGAAATAACTGACCATTTATATATAAATTCGCGCCAGTATTATTATATGTCAAAGTATAATGAACCCAATTATTTAATATATATATGGGTGAAGTTAATGTAAATAGTTTATTTTGAGTTCCACCTTGACAAAGAAAAAACTCTATATTATCTGAATTGCTACGTCTTATGTTAAATCCGTCGCCATTTGACAAATCATTAAAATGGAGTATTTGCCCATATTGTGATATTCCGGGCAATATTTTAACCCACAAAGATATAGTAAAAGCCTGACCTACTAAAGAGTTAAAATTAATAGTTTTAGATATTAACATAGAATTATTATTAAATAGGGCACATTTATTAACAATACCATATGTTGATAATGTATATAAATTTATAAGGTGATGTTTTATAGGATTTCCGGTATTACTATCAAAACCAATAATATTTTCGTTATTAAATTTATACCATAGTTTAAGATTATTGGAATTGTTAGATAATATAGTATATTCTTTAACAATTTGGTTATTATATATATTAGATATAAATGTATCATTATTAGAAACGCTAATTTCTTTGCCATAAATATACCATTCGTCAAAGTTTAAAACGGTTTCAGAGCCCAATAATTTATTAACAACGACGGCATAATAATTATAAAAAATATTATTAGTAATATTTTCTATAAATACACCGGATACATATTCTATTGTTTGAGTTTTTCTTACTAATTCCGTCCAATTATTATTGTCATTAGAAGCATATATTACGAATTGTCCTGGTGCTCTATTATTAAAACCCGTTCTTGTTTTAAAACCATATTTAGTCATTATGATAGGGTATGGTAATTTTATTTTAAGCCAGTCGCCAATGTAATCCTGTTTAATATAATTTGTATTATCATAAATACCTGCTTTATATTGATTGGATCCGCCATGATATCCTGTTATATCACTTGATTTAAAAGCCGAGAATGCTTTCCACTCAGCATCATTATAAGAACTCTCCCATGTTTCATAAACTCCATTACCATATGATTGATTTTTTATGGCAAATATAGGAGATAATAAGTTTCTAACAGGAGGATACATGCGGATAGGTGTATATAACTCGTAAGGATAAAGTTTATTAGCCTCTTTTTTTTTATCAATTAATTTTTTTTTACCTGTTTGTATTTTCCTACCATTTTTATATAAATTGTCGCAATTAATATTACCTAAAATATTTAAAGCGTATTTATCATTTGCTGTTGTTCCGATACCCACATTACCTAAAATATATGAGTTGGGGTTTTCTGTATCATAAGTCCATTGAACCATATAATCTACATTTTGTTTAACTTTCGAACATCTAATGATAAATATACCGGAACCACCATTACCACCATTATATCTAATATTAGTAGTTGTAGAAGAGCCACCTGAA
>Ga0208784_1001130_pt1 | contig 11516 bp, 13 predicted proteins | sample DEB19_08_DNA_FD_184531 | JGI IMG/M metagenome (GOLD analysis project Ga0208784, IMG submission 184531) | Aqueous microbial communities from the Delaware River and Bay under freshwater to marine salinity gradient to study organic matter... | ecosystem: Environmental > Aquatic > Marine > Coastal ...
CTGCTTTCGTTCAAATCTCTGGTATTACCTCAGCTACTGTGGCTGTTCAAGGTAGCGTAGACGGTTCTACATGGTCACTGATCGGTACAGCCTTGACTGCCGATGGTTTGGTAACTATCTCTGATCCTCCTCCTTACATCCGTGCCAACGTGACTGTTTACGTTACTGGCACTATCACTGTTAAATGTAGCACTTAATAGGGGTACAAGATGGCAACTAAGAAACAGACAAACAAGATGGGTAAGGTCATGGGTGAGTACAAAGAAGGTACTCTCCATAGCGGTAAAGGTGGTCCTGTGGTTAAGAACCGTAAGCAGGCCATCGCAATCGGACTTTCTGAAGCAGGTATGCCCATGCGTGGACAGCGTACAGCTAAGAACAAGGCTAAGAAGAAGTAACTATGGCTACGTATTTAGATACAGTTAATAATGTACTCCGTAGGCTACGTGAACCTACAGTGCAGAGCGTAGACGACACCCCTTACTCCTCTATGATTGGTGTCTTGGTTAACGATGCCAAGCGTGAAGTTGAGGACGCTACTGAGTGGAATGTTTTGTCTTCTACTGTCACAGTGAACACAGTTGCTGGCACATACAACTACACTTTGACAGGTGCAGGTACTCGCTTCCGTGTGATTGACGTTGTTAACGACACAAGCAACACTGTGCTTCAGAACGCACCTACAAACTGGATGACACAACAGTTCCTATTCTCAGCGGATACTGATCGTGGATCTCCTAATTACTACAACTTCAACGGTGTAGACACTAGCGGAGACACTCAGGTTGACTTGTATCAACGTCCTTCAGGTGTGTTCACAATCCGTTTTAACTTAGTTGTCCCACAAGCTGAACTGTCTACCAATACAACCCGTATCTTGGTTCCTTCTCATTTGGTAGCTATGTTGGCTTACGCTAAAGCTATCGCTGAACGTGGTGAAGACGGTGGTAACCTTTCCTCAGAGGCTTATGCCTTGTACAAGAACGCTTTGGCTAACGAAGTTGCTATTGAGCGTAATCGTTACTCTGAAGAGATGAACTGGACTGCGCCCTAAATATGGCTGAACAACTCGTAGGATCATCCATTGCAGCCCCCGGCTTTAAGGGGATCAATACTCAAGATAGTTCTGTAACTCTTGAGTCAGGGTTTGCCACGATTGCTAATAACTGTGTAATTGATAAGTTTGGTCGTATTGGTGCTCGTAAGGGTTGGTTGGCTAAGAACACCACTAGCACTGACTTAGGTAGCAACCCTATCCAAGCCATTGGTGAACTTATCGGCAACAATGGTACTAGCTACACTATCTGTGCAGGTAACAACAAGCTGTTCAGTCTTTCAGGCAGCACACTGACTACCCTGACATACGGTGGCGGTGGATCAGCTCCTACAATCACGACAAACAACTGGCAAATGGCTCCTCTGAATGGAGTCCTTTACTTGTACCAAGCTGGATACGACCCTCTAGTATTTGATCCTGCTGTGTCTACAACTACCTTCCGTAGAGTGTCAGAGAAGTCAGGATACGCAGGAACAGTTGCACAAAACAACATAGTTATTAGTGCTTTTGGTAGGACATGGAGTGCAAATAACGCTTCAACCAAGAGTGTTGTACAGTTTAGCGACCTTCTTGCTGGTCATGTTTTGTCTACAGGTTCATCAGGCACTCTAGATGTTTCTGAGGTGTGGCCTAACGGTGCAGACGAGATCACAGCTCTAGCTGCTCACAACGGCTTCCTGTACATCTTTGGTCGTCGTCAGATCTTGGTTTATTCAGGAGCTACTGACCCATCATCAATGACCTTGGCTGACACAGTATCAGGTATTGGCTGCTGTGCAAGAGATTCCATTGCTTTGACAGGTACTGATGTCTTCTTCTTGTCTGATAGCGGTGTCCGCAGTCTCTCAAGAACTGTACAAGAGAAGAGTGCTCCTTTCCGTGACATTAGTGCCAATGTGCGTGATGACTTAGTTGAGGATCTTAATGCTGAAACTCTGGCTAATATCAAGTCTGTATACTCAGACAGCAACGCTTTCTACCTTATCACATTCCCTACTAAGGGTAGAACATATTGCTTTGATACAAGGGCTGTTCTTCCCAACGGTGCTGCAAGGGTTACGACTTGGAATCTAGTTCCTAAAGCTTTGTACTCCAACAGAGCCAAAGAAGTCCTCATGGGCTTCACAAGCTACGTAGGCTACTACACTGGCAACCTAGACCGTACAGCTACCTATCGTATGGCTTACTACTCTAACTGGTTTGACTTGGGGCAAGCTCAGGCAATCAAGATCTTGAAGAAGTTAGGATTTACCCTTATCGGTGGTAACCAAGCTGACGTTATCGTTAAGTATGCCTTCGATTACAACCCCGGATACCAGACTAGAAACATCACTATGGGTTCTAGATCAATATCTGAGTACAACATTGCTGAATGGGGTATTGCTCAGTGGACAGCTGGTGTTGTCTTTGATAATCAACGTATTCAAGGTTCAGGTAGTGGTACTGTCTTCCAGTTCGGTATTGAAGTGGATATAAACAGTTTTGAGTTAAGCGTCCAGAAGATGGATGTATTCGCGAAAATAGGACGGACAATCTAATATGAGTAATTATACTATTGCAGTGGACTTCGCAGCTAAGGATGCCTTGGCTACAGGAGACACAAATAAACTGGTTAAAGGCACTGAAATAACTGCTGAATTTACAGCTATCGCTACAGCCGTTAACTCTAAATCTGATGCTGCTAGTCCTGCCTTCTCAGGTACGTTTAGTGGTATTTATACCATCGACTGTGGTACATACTAATAAATAAGGAAAAATAATATGGGATGGCTTAGTGATTTTATTAGTAACCCTATCGGAACTCTTGGTGATACAGGTCAAAAGATTATTGATAACCCTGTACCTGCTATTACAGCCGCAGTGACTCAGAATCCTTCTGCTTTATTGGCTTATGCTGCTCCAACAGGAACTGCCGCAGGACAACAAGCAGCTGGTAACCTATTTCAAGGCAGCTTAGGTATTGGTGGCCAACTGGCTCAGAATAGAGTATCTCGTGAAGCTGCTCAAGAAGCTCAACGTCAAGCCTTGGCAGGTGGACAGACAGCAGCTAACATGGCTGCATTTAGACCTGTAGGTACTACTACTCGATTTGGTACTTCAGCTTACTCTATCGACCCTGTTACTGGTGGTCTTAAAGCTGATTACACATTGTCTCCTGAAGCTCAGGCTTATCAAACAGCTTTGAGTGGTTTGGGTACACAGGGTTTAAACGCTGCTCAAAGGATTATGAACCTTGGTCAGCAATATGTTGGTGAATCTCCTGAAGCTGTACGTCAGCGTTATATTGAGACACAACGAGCTACTTTGGCTCCTGAACAAGAACAACAACTGGCAGGTATCCGTAACCGTCTATTCCAAACAGGCCGTGGTGGTCTAGCTACAGGCGCTACAGAGGCTGGTGGCTTGGCTGCTACTAACCCTGAGATGGCTGCTTACTACAACTCTCTGGCTAAGACTGAACGACAGCTAGCTGCTGATGCTGAAACAGCATATCAGAACCAAATTAACTTTGGTACAGGTCTATTAGGTAAATCTACTGCGCCTTTTACAGATGTATTTGGTGCTCAGAAGAGTGTGGAAGCTGCCGCACAACAACCATTTGCTTTGGCTAATGAACTTGCTAGACTGCAATCTACAGCAGGTGGTACACAAGGTCAATTGTACGGTCAAGGCGCTCAACGTGCAGCTGGATACAATCTCTTGCCTGAACTACAGACAAGCACAGCAGCTACGTTGCTTGGAGGTCTTGCAAGTCCTACTTCTGGCCTTGGCGGTCTGTTTAGTGGCTTTGGTGGCGGTGGCGGTTTTACTGGTAACCCTTCTGGTCTAGGCATCGGAGGCATTGACTACGGTAACCTATCAACAATATATTCAGGCGGTAACCCATTTGAGGGTATCTTAGGCGCTGGTGAAACTTGGTACGGAGAATAAATAAACATGGCTACAGATTCTATTTTAGGTTTGTTTACAAGCCCACAACAATACCAGCAAGCTCTTCAGACTGAAGCTCTAGGTCAAGGTATCAAGATGGCTCAGTTGTCTCCTTTGGAGGCAGGACGTGCTATGGGTTACGCTGGCGCTGCTCAGGTAGGTCGTGGCTTGGTTGGCGCTCTCGGTGGTGAAGATCCTGCTTTACAGTTGCAGTCTCTCCGTCTTCAGATTATGAAAGATGTGGATCCTAACAACCCTGCTGATGTTGCACGTGCAGCTTCTGCTTTAGCTCAAGCAGGAGATCAACAAGGTGCTTTCCAATTATCTCAGACAGCTCTTGCTCGTCGAGATGTGGAGTCTCAGATTCAAGGCCGTACAGAGGAAAAACAAGCACAGCGTGAAATGCAAATGCAAATGGCTCGTGAGCGTATCCAAGCTCAAATTGAGATTGCTAAAGAGCGCGGAGCTACGCAACTTCAAATTGCACAGATGATGCAAGAGGGTCGTATGCAACTGGCTCAACTTGCTGCTTCTATGAAGACAAGTCAGCCTAAGATGCTTCCCGCAAGTCTCCAAAAAGACGAGAGTAAGGATCTTGAGACAATCGACACTTACACTGCACAACAACAAGCATTACAACCAGCTATCTCTTCTCTGACACCTAATGAAAAAGGTGTACGTAAGTTGGAACTTGGCCCTGTTAAGAACCTTCAGTACGCAGCTCAGAACTTGGCTGGTAACTCTACCCCTGAAAGCCGCGCCTACGAAGGTCTTAAATCAGCAGTGGATACCGCTGTTAACTTGCAGGTTAGTGCTGAAAAAGGTGTTCAAACAGATAGGGACGTGTTACGTTTTGCTCAGGCTTTGATCGCAGCTTATGGTCGTAATGACAGCGAAGCTACCTTACAGGCTTTGAAACGATACAACGATTCTCTTGCTAAAGCACAAGACCGTACTAAATCACGATTGGAGTCTCGTCGTAAATCACAAGGCGTTGACCCATACTTTACAGGACAAGAACAACGTCCACAAGGGACAATGGAAAACCCAATCGTTTTGAAATAAGGAAAGACATGCCAGTATACCAATACGAAGGTCAGTATTTTGATCTTCCCGATGGGTTGAGCAAAGAGCAGGCTATTGCTAAGATTGAGACACATCTAGGTAAGTCTGCTCCACAACAACAGGAGGCTCCAGCTACTCAAGCTCCTCAGCAACAACAACAACGATCTATGTTGGGTGAGATAGGTAGACAAGTAGGCTTGACAGGACGTGCAGCTTATGAGGCATTTACTGCACCAGCTACTGCGGCCCTTGAGTTTGGACGTAGTGCCGCTAACGTAGGTGCTAATCTTCTTGGTCTAGAAGGTCGTGTTCCTTCTGTCGCTGAAGCTCAAAGCAGAATGTTGACACAAGCCGGTTTACCTACAGCAGAGACAGGCATTGAACGAGCTGTTCAGGCAGGTACACAAGCTATGGCGTCTACTGCTGGAATGGCTGCTGCTGCTCCTAAAGTACCTGCTTTGGCTGCTGACTTGGTTAGACAGATTCCCGCAGCAGGTGCAGCTGGTGTAACAGGCCAAGCAAGTGCTGAAGCAGTCAAAGAACTGACAGGCAGCGATGCAGCAGCTACATTAGCAGGTATCGGTCTAGGAGCTTTGGCAGCAGGCGCTACAGGTCGTGCAGCAGGTGCTATTGCAGGTGAAAAGCCACAGTTGTACACAATGCAACAGGTTAAGCAACGTGCTTCTCGTGCTTATAACTCTATGGATGAAGCTGGCGTTACATTGAAACCTCAGAGCGCATTGAACATGGTTAGTGACATCCGTACAAAGCTGGATGATGCTCGTATGGTGCAGGGAACTGACCAAGCAAAAGAAGTTAATGCCCGTCTTGACCAGATTACAAAGATGATTGGCACAACCCGTGTGTCTTTCACTGAACTTGAAAAGATGCGTGGTATGTTGAACGACTTGAAGGCAAGTAAAGATGCTGACGTTCAACGTTTAGGTAAAGTGGCTGTAGACCAAGTAGACAACTACATCTCTAATCTTTCAGGTCGTGACATTATTGCAGGTAAGGCAGGCTTGGATGACGCAGTGAAGAATGTTGTCAACGCCCGTAAGGATTGGCGTAATGCTTCTAGGTCTTCTATCTTGGAAGATGCCCTGAACGTTGCTGAAGCTCGTGCTCTTGACCCTAAAGCCTCAGAGAGTGAACTTATCCGTCGTGGGTTTATCAATCTTGCAGCGAATAAAGACAAGATGCGTCTGTTCTCTGACAATGAGCAAAACCTAATCAAGTCTGTTGCCAAAGGTGGAAGTCTCGATCCTTTACTGTCGTTCTTATCACGGTTTAACCCTGAGCGTCCCGGTATCGCTTTACTAGGCACTGCTGGAATTGCCGCTGGTAATCCTGCTTTAGCTGCCGGTGTTGCAGGCGGTGGTTTCTTGGCTGACAGGCTCCAAGCTCAGTTGCGTAGACAAGCAGCAGAACAAGCCTCACGTACTATCGCTTCAGGAGCCGCTAGAGCACCTCAAACTAACCTAGCTTATCGTGGTCTACTGACAGGCGGTCTTCTCCCACCAGAACCGGGACAGTAAAGTGTGGATCCAATCTCTGCAATGCTCATGCTTGGCAGTGCGCTCAAGGGCATACGCTCTTGTTGCGAGATGCTTAACGAGGGCAAAGCAGAGATCCAAAGGATTAAGAAGGGCGTAGAAGATGCTAAGGCTATTGCGAAAGACATTTCTGGCTTCTGGTCTTGGATTAAAGGACTACTCTTATCAGAGGGAAAGCCAAGTAGCGATGTTAGCAAGGCTGAAGAACCGAAGAAGAAAGTTGAGAAAGAACCTGAGTACGTAGAGTACATCCCCGATGAGGATGCTATTGTAGATCAGTTCATCAAGCACGTAGGGGACTTCTTCAAGGCTCAGGCTTATCTGGTAGCTTATAAGGAAGACTTAGAGCGTAAGGTGTTTAGTTCTTCGTATGGAGACAACAACATTGGGGCCTTGGAGCTTATCTCTATTGAGACAAAGCTAGTCAAGTGTGGTAGGGAATTAGTAGAGCTTATGAACGAAGCTCCTCCACAGCTAGGGCCTCTGTACAGTCGCTATAAGTCAATGTACTCTAAGATCTTAGACGAACAAAAGAAGACAAGGGAACGTGATAGAAGGAACGAGAAGCAACGTAGGATAGACAAGATCAAGGCTGATAATGATCGTGTTGACCGCTGTGTTCCTCATTGGGTAATCTTAGGTCTAATAATTATTTTCTGGTTATCCTCATGGCAAATATATCGAACTACGATGCAAAGATCTACTTTTGGGGAATGGTCTTCTTTGCCTCAGTTAGCTTCATCGCATTACCAATCACAGCATTTATCTACATAGACAACCTAGTCTTAAATGCTAGGGTGGAAAAGTCACTTCAACAACTAGAAAACCAAAGGGAGAAAAAGAAGTATTATGAAAGAACTGATTCAAAAGTGGCTGGACAAGCCGAAGATGACAGCAGATGAGATTGAGATCAATACTTGGTCTTTTGTTGTCAAGTCCATCACAGTTATGGTGCTTGTCATTGCCTTCGGTGTCCTGTGGCTCATAGGCTTTGAAGAGCAAAAGAATGAACTAGCTCCAATTGATGCTGTGTTCCTTGAGATCCTCAAAGCTATTGCCTTCATGGGCGTAGGCGCTATGGGTGCTATCTCTGGTCGTAAGGGCGGTAATCCTCCTCCAGCAGTAGAGAACAAAGACACCGATGGACAGCCTTCTTAATATCCTCAAAGGGGCTGCTCCAGCCCTTGCAACAGCCGTAGGAGGCCCTCTAGGGGGCATGGCTGTCAAAGCTATAGCTGATAAGTTAGGTGTCCCTGCATCAGTCTCTGAGGTCACTAAGGCTCTTGAGTCTAACCCTGAACTTGCTCTGAAGCTCAAGGAAATAGACACCAAGGCCTTTGAGGTCGAGCAACAGAACGTAACTGATCGTTGGAAGGCTGATATGGCCTCTGACTCTTGGTTGTCTAAGAACATCCGACCTATGACCCTTGTGGCTATATTAGGTGCTTACTTCTTGTTTGCAATGATGTCAGCTTTTAACGTCAATGTGAACGAGTCCTACGTTAAATTGCTAGGTGAATGGGGTCAACTGATTATGTTGGCATATTTTGGTGGCCGCACGGCTGAGAAGATCATGGAGAAGAAAAACAAATGAACTTAAGCGAACACTTTACCTTGGAGGAAGCTACTTATTCTGAGACAGCTATCCGTAACGGTATTGACAACCAACCTTCTACACTCCAGTTGGAAAACATGAAGACAGCAGCACAGAAGCTAGAGCAACTGAGAGCTGTTACAGGCCCTCTACGCATTAACTCTTGGCTACGTCTACCAGCTGTTAACGTGGCTGTTGGTGGCTCTAAGGTTTCTTCTCACATGGATGGTTGGGCTATTGATGTCTCCAGCTCTAAACTGACTCCTTACCAACTGTGTCAGGAAGTCAAGAAGGCAGGTATCAAGTTTGACCAAATGATCCATGAGTTTGGACGTTGGATGCACATCAGCTTTGATCCTGCTATGCGTCAACAAGAACTGACTATCTTCAAGCCTGATAACAAATACAAACCCGGTATCTTGACTGAAGAAGAGTATAAGAAAGCCTAAAAGGTTTTATAGATACAAATAGTTTGCTATGCAAACGTAGAAGCCCACTCAAAAGGTGGGCTTTTTCGTTTCTGCTAGTCCTTCCCTACTACGAAGATGATTGCCATTGTGACAAACCCTAGATGGAACATGATTGCGTTAGCGAATTCAAACTCATCTTCCCCTGTCTGTAGGATTGCCTCTTCAGTGTGATTCAAGCCAAAGACTAGACCACCTGACCAGCTAAAGTCTACTATCATTTTACCAGTGCCTCCATGTGTTAGCAATAATGTGGATGCAGGTAATCATTTCGACTACCTGCATGAGGATCATAACTTTCGACACTTTTTACCGTATAGGACAAGCACCAGACGAACATTCAGCATCGTCAAGACCAATATTAGCCTCGTCAATAGAGGAGATAATACGTGTAGAACGAACCATCTCATTGTACTGCTCCTCAGTGATTTCTTCTAACGGGGCTTGTTTAAAACCGTGCTCAGAGTGAAGCAGGAAAGACAAGGACTTATGATTGTTCTTGTAGTTCTTCTTCAAATACTTCTTGATCTCAGGAAGCTCTTCAGGACGATAGTAGACGGTACAAGATACAGAGTTGTCACTCCATGCTTCTTGAAGCCATTTAACAGTTTCCAGTTGGTCGATAGCTGTCACATCTTTAGCCAAAATAGCATGGTCTGGATGACGGAAGGGGAAAGACACAACAACAGTTGAGTGATCTTCCGATCCATCAAAGTTCTGCTGATATTCCACATGATAGCCGTAATCCTTACAAGTCTGGACTAACGGATGGTTAGAGCTGATACGGATACGACGAATCATGAAACGAGCGTAAGCTGGATGACAGCCGGGAGTAACGCCGGGCAGCAACGACAGAGTGCCGGAAGGCTTCACTGTGGTCAGCTTAATAGAACGGTTGAAACCACGGGCATCGCTATATTCATTGTCGTATTCACGCAGCAAGGGATAGGTCAAAGCCAACCAAGACTTTTGTTCTTCTGTGGCCTGTAACACACCAGTAACGCCGATACCCATACGCATGTTCTCATGGACAATAGCTTCTGTTACTTTTTGGTGGCAATTCAATGCCAGAGAATGCTTATTGATACGATAGAGAAGCTTAGACACGTCTAGGAATTCTTCCTGACTTGTGATGTTAGGTAAGAATATCTCTGCTAGGCAGCATGTTTCTCCGTCTGCAAGGGACTGTTCTGCACACGGATTATATCCTTGAACCTTTGGGTCAGGGTACTGAGATTCTCCGAGTCTTCCAACTTTTCGGCTGAGTTTAAGGTTAATAAGGCCGTAAGGCTCACCTTTGCCTTCGTATCCGTCCCAGAAAAAGTCATGTAAGTCTGACACGTCATGACACACCACGCTGTTGTTGGACATCGCTCTCCAGCTTGGGATATTCCCCAAGTCCCATCGTTTAGCAAGTAGATATTCAACGTCATCAGCATCTCCAATAGCAATCTGAGCACTGCGACGTACATTACCTGCAACGACGACAGCACCAATAATATTCATAATGTCCAAGCAATCCACAGGACGCAACTGCTTTCCAGCACGTTTCTCAAGAACTTTAGAAATCTGCTCAATACCCCACACCAAATCTTCAGGGCCGCTTGCAGTACCACCAAACCCCTTGATAGGTGCTCCCTTAGATCGGATCAGCTGTGTTGAATAAGAGAAGGTCTGTTTTCCTGAATTGTGGGCCAAGAAAGCAGCTTTAAGTGTCTTACCCAAAAGAGCAACCCATCCTTCACGGCTGTCTGGAACAATAAAATCAGCACCACTGTCGTTAATACGAGTGGGGCCTTTGAAATTGATATTCACAGGAGGAAGCTTATTGACGTTCTCTCGTTGAATGTTGTATCCGACACCTGAACCGAGCATGAGCATATCCATAGCCCAAGTGAACGGCTCCACAGGCTTGTCAATAGTTCTGAAAGCACAGTTTTGAAGGGAAGACAAACCGAGTTTATTCACTGTGTCTGTGCCAAGCTGCCACCAGAAACGACCAGCCACGGATCCTTTCAAACCTAGCAGATACTCACGCAGTCGTCGCTCTTCTTCCTTAGTAAAGCCGCAGTTAAGCTGTGCGTCACATGCTTTGATAACTCGTTCTACAGTGTCTGGGAACTCCTCTGTAGGGCTGTCAATGTTGTTTTCGTCCAATCGTCGAGCATAGGTTCGCTTGTAAGTCAAGTAACCGACGCTAGACCAAGGGGTTGTAATTTCGTTGTTCATGTCTTCTTTCATTTGTTATGGTTAATTTTGGAGGGCACGTATTTTAATACGCCTCGATCATTTTGTCAAGATACCAACGGGCTTTTTTAAGGTCTTCTTTGCCATTTTTGTCCATAAACCTCATTAAGTACTGCATAAGTTGTACATAATCAGCCGCAAACATATAAGAATAGCCCATAGAAGTCAATTCAAACTTACCTACAAGCTTTTCAATTACATCTCGTACCTCAATGTTCTTGTCCTCAAAGAGCATGTAATGCTTTGGTTTACTTATTACGTTGTACAAGTCCTCAGCTGTTGTTCCGTTTAGTCGTTGTTCCACGAGCATTTCACCTTTCCCAATTCGTTCCATGTATTCTTCAATCGACAGTGATATTGGCTTGTCCATATTTCCTCTCTAGGTATTCAATCGACAGGAACATCTCATCAAAGTGTCCGTCAGCTACCTCGTTCATGACCAACAACCCACGCCAATGACGGTTGGAGAGTCGATCCATGTAAGACTCATCATGAAGGTAATAACTACCAACAACGATAGCAGTGATAGGCTTCCCGTCAGCACGTTTACCATAAGCGACCTGTTTTCCTTGCTGGTGTCCAGCCACGCAAGACATATG
>Ga0208784_1001133_pt1 | contig 11497 bp, 13 predicted proteins | sample DEB19_08_DNA_FD_184531 | JGI IMG/M metagenome (GOLD analysis project Ga0208784, IMG submission 184531) | Aqueous microbial communities from the Delaware River and Bay under freshwater to marine salinity gradient to study organic matter... | ecosystem: Environmental > Aquatic > Marine > Coastal ...
GTCTTTGAGCAAACTATACGAAAAATCGTAATAGTTGATTAAGTCTTTTTTAGAAGCGAGTTCGTCGTATGTAGTTTTTAGGTTCTCTTTGAAGGTTTCTAACTTCTCATGTTCAGAATTTCGGTTTTCAAGTTGTTCGGTAACAGTTTGAATTTCATGTTCAAGATTACGGATTTGTCTTTGTAATCCGTTAATCTTAATATTGTTTTGAGAAATGCCATTCGTTAGTTTTGAGATCTCCTTCGATAGAGCGGTGAATTGACGCTCTCGCTCCTCTTCCTCTTTAATTGCCTCCTCCAGTTCTTTATAACCAGATTGCAACTCCTTTGCTTTATTTTGAGCGTCCTTAATCTTATTTATTCTAAAATCATCCTCAATCTCTTGAGTACAGGTAGGACAAACCGTATTCTCTGTAAAAAACTTATGCTCTTTTGTGATGGTGGATACTTTCTGAGAGATTTTACCTTTCAGATTTCCCAACTTTCGAAGTTTATCCGCATATCCAACCAACTTATCTTGCTCTTGAATATACTCACGAAGAGGTTCTTCTACAGAAGAATTCTCATTCATATATTGTTCAATTTCTTTATCCAAATCAGAAATTTTCCTTTTATTGTTGTTGATATTATCTTTTCCTCTGTTTTCAAGTTCTTCAATAAACTCTTCCTGCATCTTGAGTTTTTCTGAAAGAGATTGTTTCTTAAGATCTAGAACTTTGATCTCTTCTTTTGCTTGACGGATCTTCTCTTTAATAACCATATTCATAGAAGAGAAAATCTTAATATCAAGCAAGTCCTCAATTACTTCCCGACGATGTGCAGCAGAGAGTTGCATAAAAGGAACAAAAGTACTTGAACCCAGAATAACAATCTGGGTAAAACTTTTATAATTCATCTTCAGAACATTCTGCTCCAACCACTTCTGTTGGTCCAGTGCGGCTGCAGATTGGTCTAGGACAGAACCATTTCTCCACACTTCAAACAGAGCAGGTTTAATTCCTCTTACAACTTTCCATTCAATATTACCAATACTAAACTCAACCTCAACCTTACAATCCTTTTCATTTACAGAATTGATAAGTTGAGGTTTATTGATTTTGCGAAATGGTTTTCCAAACAAAGAAAAAGTCAGAGCATCAAGAACTGTGCTCTTACCTGCTCCGTTTGTACCAATAATTAGATTGGTTTTATTTTTCGTAAAGTCAACTTCCGTTTCATGCTGACCAGTTGAGAGGAAATTACGCCACCGAATTTTTTTAAAGATAAGCATTGATATATGAAATCATATTATAAAGAATTTTTGTGTCCTCTTTTACCAATCCCAGAGATGTATTGCAAGAACGACATAGTAAAGATCTAACTTTACCGGTAGTATGATTGTGATCTATTTGTGGAGTATCCATTTCACATTCACATATTTTGCACTTATTATTCTGCTCCAATACCATAGCAGAAAATTCTTCAGTAGTCAATCCAAAACGATTTTTTAATCTGTATTGTTGTCTCCACTCAAAGGTATTACACCGATTGTTTTTGCGCCTTTGAACTTTTACGTCATCTTTAAGTTCATGATATTTTTGTCTTTGCTCTTTGCGAAGACAATCTTTGCATTTTGATTTATAGCAAATGGTTTTTCTAACGTAACCATCAGTTCCAACTTTTCCTGGTTTTTGTGCTATATGAAACTCTGTGAGTGATTTCTCAACTTTACAAGAATTGCAAATTTTCATAGTAGAAAAACTTTTAATTATTTATAATTTTTCTAACGTTAAATAAAATCATGACCAGAAGTGTTTGGAGGAATTACAATGTCATCAGGTGTAATAAGAGTATATTGATATCCATGCATTTCGCAGGTTTTTATCATTACTTCATCTTCAATTTCAATCACATGCATTTCAGGATATCCGTCTTCTTCTAACATCATAGCATACCGAACGGCATCATCCTCCTCTTCAAAGAGATATAAGATGTGTTCTCCTTCATCATCAATTACTGAATATGCTCCTTCGGTTTCTCTACCATTAATTGTTAGAATAAACATTAAACCAATTCACATGCCTCTTGATAGATTTCTTGCATCATCTTTTGAATCACTGATTTATCAAGATTGATTTCTGCCTCCTGAATATATCTATTCAAGATAGAAATCGTGTCTTCGCTTTCAAATGCTTCAAACTCTACAGGTTCTTGGATATCAAAGTTTTCAATAATCTTGAGTTCTGCGATATTGGAAGCATAAAGTTTATCAATAAACTTTTCAAACTTTTTGGTGTCTGATTTTTTACGAACAACAACTTTTACAATCTTATTCTCATATTCACGAGTATCAAATGTCTGATAGTTCGTATCCTCATAGTAGATGTTGTAGAACATCTTATAGGGATTATTGATGTAGGTATGCTCTAGTGTTTCAGTATCAAAGATAGTAAATCCACGAGCATCATTTACATCCGTCCAATAAATCTCATAAGGATTTCCCGTATAGAATACAGTTCCATTATCAGAACGAGTGTGGTAATGACCAGAAAATACCTTTTTGAAGTTTGTAAAAAGATTTGCTTCCAGTCCATGTTCCATAATGATTTGACGGTTTACTCGGAAACCTTGAAACTCAAGATGACCCATCGCAACTTTTGCTTTGGTTTTTTTAATCATCTTTAGAGATTGCTCCTCATTTTCCATACAAATCCATGGAAGAAGAAGAACGTCAAGATTTCCAACTTTGATTTCTGTAGGAGAAGAATATGTACGAATGTTTGGATAATCCTTTAGCAGAAGTTGAGGAGAGTTTGTATTATTTGTATTCTTGTAATAACTATCATGATTACCAACAATCATATGAACCACATAGTTCTTAAGAGGTTCAAATACAACTCTTTTAGCCCACTCTAAACTTTGATAATCAATTGATTTGCGACTATCAAAAGCATCCCCCATATGAATGACTGTATCAATCCCGTACTGTTCCAGCGTCGGGAAAAACACATTCTTATAGAAGAGTTCAAAATAGTCATGAAAGAGTTTTGAACCTTTCCGGGCGCCATAATGAGTATCACAAATCAAACCCACCTTCACTTTTGTTGCCTCCTACTATTTTCTTTTGCTGTTTTCATAAGGTGCTCATCGTGAGTAATGATTTGAAGATTATCTGGATGATGTAATCCACCCTCAAATAAAGGAACGATATGATCTACATCATACTGCACATCATTAGTAAAAGTCAAGTGTTGTGCTTGCTGATATATGTTCTGAATTTGTCGAAGTTCTTCTTCAGTAATTTCTATTGGTATTCCTTGTTTTAATCTAGCAAATCTTCTTCTTTGTTTTTCACAATTTACTGCTTTTCCTCTTTCACTTTTAGAATATTTTCTTTTAATTGAATTTACCAACTCTCTATTATCTTCACAATATTTTTGTTTTTTCTCCTTCGTCCTATAAGGTTTCATCAACTCTTGATTATTTAATTTTTCTAATCCAATCCTTTTTAAACATGGAGAACAACTTGAATTGGAAACATATTTTTCATAACTACCACAGTGCTTACATGACTTATTTCCGATATAAGTTTTTTCACCTTTTTCAATTGCCTCTTCACGAGCAGCACTTTTTTGAGTATATCCTTTTGCCTCTGCCCTTTCTTTATTCCTTTTTAAATTTTCCGCCATTACCAGTTTTCTTTCTTCTGGTGTATATTTTGGTTTAGTCATTCTCTTTCTAACTCCAAAATAATAATAATATTTATAACACTTTGGAGTTAGAAAGAGTATTAATACCTCAACTTACTATGAATATTATCTTTTATTGAGTTGTAGTCGCTATAGTTCGCCCCGTCAATAAAGTTGTCATCTCCAAACACTTCGGAGTATCCAGAGCGTTCAAGAATTTTATTTTTGATTTCAAGTTGCTTCTTTTCTTTACTAATACGACGAATAAAAGCGTAGTGAATAATTTGCGTGAAGTACGCAAAAGGATTTTGTGACTTCTCTGGATTAAAATTATGAATATACTGAACGCAGTTTTCAATACCATCAGAGATCATATCTTCTTTGAACATATAGTTCACGAAGTTTGGTTTGAAAGAAAGATGATTAGCAATCTTTAGGAAGCACTCTCCAATGTAGCGAGGGATGGGAGGTTTTGTATCCCAGGTTGTTGCACGATCTTCTTTTGTTAGTTCTCTGCCAAACTTTTTAATAAAGGTTATCTCAACATCCTCACGATACTTAATAATAGCGGCAAGAAACTCTTTATTGTTGACGTAATGCTCTGACCTTTTTCTTTTGGTCATGACTGCTGTTGATATCATAAGTTTTTATCATTATTATGTATAAATTATACCACTTATACAAATACTTGACAAGGTATTCAAATACCTGTACAATTACCTTTGTGGAGGTTGAAAAGATTATCCTTAACTATTTTTATAAAGCTTTTCTAATATCTCTTTAGCATCATTAACGTTAGCAATATATCCCATTCTACGATTAATTTTTGATTCATTCGTACCGTCTTTATTGGACTGACGAACATATGACTGGTACATCATAATCATTTCAATATCAGATGATTCTGAAATAGTAAGAACATCGTCTAAGTTAATAATAAACATATCATCTTTTGTTGTTTTTAACCAAGGCTCAACTTTATATCCAACAACACCCATTCTTCCTTTAATCTCTGCAACAATTATCGGATTTGAAACAATCAATATTGTTCTATCTTCTTCTTCTGAAGCTGCTACTTTTGCGAATATTTCTTCGCCAGTCTTTAGTTTAAGTGTTGCGTAAAAATCATCTTCAATCATTTCTTCTTTAGTTGTATAGTGATAATTTCGTAATTAAAATTCTCTTCATTATAAATTTTAATTCTTTCAATTAGGTGATTTAAAGTATAATTTTTTCTAGAGTTATATGTGCAGTCATCAGAAATATCATAAAGAACTGCTTTTGTTTTATTTTTTCCCTTTCTTAAAACTCTTCCAATACTTTGAAGATTTCGGATTCTTGATTTGCTTGGAGATGCAAAGATTACGTTATGTAAGTTTTTAATATTAATTCCCGTACTAAAAGTACCATAAGAAGCAACAATGATTGCATTGTTTTCTCTTTCTGTAATTTCTCTAACCAATTCTCTTTCTTCAGTATCAACTCCACCATGAATAAAAAATACTTTGCGATCACCTCGCTTGGTATTATTTATCTTCTCATATAGAACTGCTCCATGTGCTTCTACTCTTGAAAATAAAACAAGAGTATTACCTTTCAAATCTAAAGAAAGATTTGTGATAAATTTGTTTCTTTGCTCATGAGAAATTAAATATCGAATTTCATCTTCATATGTTTCAAATTTTTGTGGAGAATGTTTTAGAACAAGACATCGAATATCAAGTTGAGAAATGTGTCCCTGCTGCATTAATTCATAAGTTCTTGTAACCTTATATGAAGGCCCAAAGAGACCTTCTAAAACCCATTTGTGAGTTTGAGTTCCATCTAAGGTTCCAGTAAATCCAAAACGATATTTTGCATGATGAAGTTTAGTCATAATCTCAATCAGAGATTTGCTTTTAAATAGATGAGCTTCATCTCCAATAACTACACCATAATCTTCAAAGAATGAGCGTTCTAATTTATAAATAGACTGCCAAGTGGTTATCGTAACTGAATATTCGTTTGTTTTTTCTCTGCCAGAATATATGCGGTGACAATATGATTCGGCATCCCAACCATAATCTTGGAAATCCTTGTACATCTGCTCTACAAGAGATGTCGTTGGAACAACTAGAAGAATTTTTTGTCCTTTATCTACATAATACTTTACAAGGGAGTAAATCATCAAGGATTTACCTGAGGCTGTGGGTGATATCAATAATTTTCTATTATGTTTTAGAGCATCGTATACTCCTTCCACTTGATATTCCCGTGGAGAATGAGAACAAATAGATTTCATATAATCTTTAACACCCTCATATGAAATACCCTCATTGACTTCAAAGGGTAATCCATAGAATTTATTTTCTCTAAACTCATATGTATAACCATGCAGAGTTAATTTATCGATTACCTTATCAAGTAATCCTGCATAAATTTCTCCAGTGTGAGTGCTTAAAAGTCGAATTTTGCCATCCCAATGTCTGCTTCTATATTGGGACATAAATTTTGCAGATTCAACTTCAAATGTAAAATACGGTTGAAGTTCATAGAGTATATGAGATTCGCAGTATAGTTTAATGTAAACCTCATTTTTCTTTTCAATAATTACGTCACTCATAGCATCATAATTGCTATGAGTATTTATTTACCCTAAACCAGCGTTAAATCTCATAAATTCAATGGCATTTTTAATTTGATATGTTCTATTTTGAATCATTTTGAGAATGCTTTCAATATAAACAAGCATGGTGTCATAGTAATCAATCTTTAAACATACAGTAGAAAGTTTTTCGTCAGCATCAAGATACTTTTGCATTGTATCTTTATCTCTAATTTTTTTGGGAAAAGGATTTTCTACATAAATATCTGGATCTGCTTTTCCCGAGTAGTATTCATATCTTTCGTGTCTTATATTTCTTTTTTGCTGCTCTGCTTTTTTTCGAAGAAGAAATATTGTATTATATAAGTCAAAATATTTTGCATGAAGAATAGGAATATTTGTAGACTCTGTATGAAGATTATCCATATCAATTTTAGAGTCTTGCTCCCACATTTTTTGAATTGTATCAAGATCAACTATCATAAAGGATTGCCAGAAAGATCTACTATATTATAAACAGTATACTTGAAACTTACATCTGCTGTAAAGTATTGAATATCTGTTGCAGTTGCATCAAAAGAAAGCGTAGATAATGAATATGGAAATAAATCTTTAAAAAAAACTTGAAAATTTGGAATAGATGAACTTGTCAATACTTGAAGAGTGCCATCGGAGTATATATTATGATTTGACCGAAAGTAAGTATTCTGTAAGATACCTCTTTTTTCTAGTTCATCAAATTCTTCAAGTCTTTCTGGATATCCAAGTCCACGTATCCAATTTTGAATTTCCATGTAATTTTCAAGATTTTCATCAACAAGAAATCTCAAATTAAAATCTCCAAATACTATTTTATCTCCCGGAATATCAATATCTTTTAAGTAAGTTGGTTGTTCTGCAATACCCAAATTTAATTCTGGTATGTTTGCCTCATTACAGAAAAATGCAACTTTTGGTGTTCTTGTTAGAGTAAATTTAAAACCTGTTGGGGAAAGAAAATTTCTATTCTCTATTTGGCCTTTAGTCATTGTACTTTTTTAGTTATTTAGATAACTCTTTCCCATCTGCTACCAGGACCATTATATTTTATAGACCTACTTATGCTACTTTCCAACACTCCAGTATCTTTTCTTGCTTCTTTCATAGAAGTATAAATTTTTCCAGTTTTTTTATCTTTAACTGACACAATTCTGGATTGTCTTGTTGCTTCTTTTACGTGCTCTGGGCATGAGCGACCAAGAGTTCCTCCATCTCCACCTAAAGTAGCATTATAATGTGGTTTTAGTTTATCTATCCAATAAATCTCTCTTTCTCCTCTTTTTTCTTTATCACACTCTTCCAATATCTCCCATACAAATCCAGTCCTTCCATATTTTCGTAAAGCATTGGGAAATGGTAAATTTGAACTAGAATTATTCGCATAATGTATATGACATGCAATTCTTTTACTCAATTTATTGTATAATGTCTGTCCAATATAAAATTTTCCATTTTGTCTATTCGTCGCTTTATAAATGTACGCCATATTAAATAGGTTTTTAACACTAATATTTATAAAAAAAGGACCCTTTCGGGCCCCCTTGGAATTTAATGTTAATAATCTTCACATTAAATTTTTGACCGCCACGCGACGATAATAACGGTTAGCGTTAACAGTAAGAGCGCCGAGACCCTGAGTTTTGCCTTCGGCAAATGGGTTAGCAACAAGACCATAACGAGTCTTGAAGCCAATCTTGGGCTGGAAGCTGTTCTCACCAACGGCACGTACCATTTGGAGAGGAACATATGGACAATAGAAGAGACCAGCATCATATGGGCTGGAACCCTTATAACCAACAACATAGTACTGGTTACCGGGAGTTGCATTACCTGAGGTTAGGTTAGCAGCATATGGGTCAATATAGACTCTGAATTTGCCCATCAGAGTACCAGCAAAGGTGTTGCCAGTATCATCTACGGTTAGGTTTGCGTTCAGTGCAGGAGTGTAATCAAGAACACCAGCCATGGTCAGTGCTGAAGCAACATCAGCAGAGCACATGATGATGTTGCCCTTCCCGCGACGAGTTCTCTGAGCGATTGCGTTCGCATCTCTTTCGATTTGGAACAGCAGACCCTTGAACTTCTCAACTGACCAACGACCGTTGGAGTCAACATCGAGGTCAAAGATACCTGGAGTTGCAACGTTTTGTGCAGCACCCTGTTCAGCAACCTTGTAGATGGTTCTGATGACTTCGCGGTTAATCTCAGCAAGAATCTCAGTTGAGAGAATGTTTGCGAGTTCCGCTTCAGCATTCAGACCATGAATTGCCTTCAGGTCTTGAGCAAGCTCAAGGCTGTATTCTGCTTTCAGAGCACGGCTCTTAGCAGTAACAGTGACTTTCTCGATCGAGAATGCCATCTGGTTGAATGCAGATCCTGCATCACCATCAAGATTTTCGGCCTCTTGGGTATACATACCCTGACCGACGTTGTATCCAGCAGAACCAGTTGAAGTGCCGGCACCAGTTGGATTTAGAATTCCTGGGTTTGATCCATACTGGGTTGTTGTACCCATACCAGCAGCAACATCACTAAATGCAGTATTTCCAAGACCTGCATTTTGACCAGAGAATACGGTATTTACTTCATCATAGAAGGTTTCAGTACCACTCTGGTTGGTATAACGTGAACGCATTGCGAAGATGAGTCCAGTAGGACCACTCATTGGTTGAACGCCAGCGAGGTCATATGCGACCAGGTTAGGCATTGAACGACGAATAAGTGAGATCAGAACTGGATCGAAACCAGCAGTAGGACCACCAGCAGCAGCACCGCCACCAAATCCAGCTGCGCTAACAGTTGAACCAGTAGCATTGGTTGGTGCTTCCATCAGGTTGCCAATGCCACCTGAATTGAATGCTGACTCTTCTCTTAAGAATTTTTCTTGGTTTTCGAGCAGGACAGCGGTTACAGCTCTACGATGAGAATCTCTGATTGGATCAAGACCCTGATAGTCTAATAGAGGTGCCCACTTTTCCTGCAGATGTTCGGAATGAAACATTTGCTTTTTTACCTTTTTACTAAAGTGCGTTTTTGTGTTTGAATTATATTAAATTCAATTATTTGCCGAATGCTGAAAGCGTTCTGAGATATGCAGCCATTGAATCCGTATATGTTTCGGATGCAACATCAGCACCTTCAGAAAGAGTTTCAGTTTTAGCAGAAGGAGAAACTACTCTTGAAGGAAAATATGATTCCTTCAAAGTCTCCAGTTTTTCACGATATTCTTCTTCACTTTCAAACTCAACACTTTCGGCAAGTGAAGCGAGCTTGTCTCTCTGAGTGTCTGCAAGACCTACAGCGACTTGTTCAAAGATTCCAACCGCAACTGACTCTGCGAGACGCTTGTGGAGGGAAACGTTCTTCTCAATTTGCTCGTTGAGTTTTGTCTCCATTTCATCAAGTTTTTCTACCATGCTCTCAAGTACATCATATTTTTCTTCAGGGATTGATACATAATGTTCTTCAAAAAGACCCTTCATTCCAGCAAGGAATGATTCGGTCATTTCGGTCTTAAGACCTTGCTCAATGGTAAGTGCATTCTCTTCGAACCACTCACCAGATACATACTCAAGGTATGCGTCTACACGCTCTGCAAGTTCAGTCTTAATTTCTTCGACTTCCTCCGCAAGAGCAGCAGCATACTGCTCTTCAAGTGCTTCCTTGATTTCAACAACCTTGGAATGAATAGCAGATTCGAAAATGGTTCTTGCTTTCTCTTGGAACTCTTCGGAGAGTTCTTCTCCAGCAAGAAGAGCGTTTACATCTTCTTCAATATTATACTCTTCTTCCACTTCTTCCTCATCTTCATCTTCATCTTCTTCCTCATCTTCATCTTCATCTTCATCACCAGCACTTTTATCTTCTTTTTTCTCTTTCTTTGCTTCTACAATCTCTTCTTCATCTTCATCAATTTCTTCTTCAATCATATCTTCATCTTCGAGTTCTTCCTCTTCTTTGTGAAGACCTTTCATTGCTTCAGCAGCACCTGCACCTTTATTTACAACATCCTTAACTTGCTTAAGGGTTGCGCCAGGTGTTTTGAGTTTTGCCGAATCATCATCTGGACGATAATTTGAGGGGTCAGGGCCACCTAGATCCTCCCAACCAGCAGTTTGACCTGGGGGAATATTTCCAGTTAAATGTGGCATCGGATCCGCCGCTTTAGCATTTGCATTAACAGCGGTTCTGGATTGCTTAGTGCCTACTTCCATTTCTTGTAAATCTCCACGAGACATTTGAACTCTCCGTTTAACCTTACGTTATAAACTATATTTATTTATAATTTAATAAATTACAATGAATTTAAGAACTCATTGAATAGTGATAATTTATATTCTTCGAGAATACCTTGATCAACTAAAGTGTTAACTCTTTTTTCAAATTTAGCAACTTTTTGCTCAAGAATACCATTATTCCAAACCCATTCAACACCTTCCATAATTCCTTGAACAAATGCATCAGGTGCAGAAGGATCTGCAACAATATCTGCGGCTGTTGCAAGCATAAAGTCTTCACCAACTTCTCTATAACCCTTTTGATTCTCTCTTAAGGAACCAATACCACGAGAAGAAACGCCAAGACAAACTCCATCTTTAAGAAGAGACTCTGCAATCTTACCCATAGGAGTAGATAAGATTTGTGCCTTACCAATAAAATTATTTCCTTCTTGATGAAGTTCAACAATTTTATGAGAAACTCTATCAAGATTTACGGTAGGTCCATCTGGATGACCAAGTTCTCCCAGAGCACGACCTTTGTTTACATAACTTTCAGTATAACGCTTTACTTCTCTCTCCATAATTGAAAGAGGATAAAGTCTGCCATTTCTGTTTACGCACTCTGCTTGCAAAAATGGACCTTGAATATAAAGTTTTGTTAGATTACCTACTTTTTCGGTAATAACTTCAACCTTTTCTATTTCTTCTCTGATAAGTTTCATTTTTCTTAGTTGGTAAATCCTACTTTTGCTGCTTTAATAGAAGTTGATGTCCAGATAACATCTGTTGGAAATTTTTCTAAAAATTCAACCGTATTTCCCGGCATTGAAAAATAATTAGTAGTCGCTGCTCCAACTGAAGTAGAAACACCAACAGTAACAATACCTGAAGTGTCATTATGAAGTCTTACGCAACTTGCACTACCAATGCTCGTTGCAGCACCAGCACTTGCACCAGTTGATACTTCAGTTTCAATTATTTTAGTTC
>Ga0208784_1001134_pt1 | contig 11496 bp, 6 predicted proteins | sample DEB19_08_DNA_FD_184531 | JGI IMG/M metagenome (GOLD analysis project Ga0208784, IMG submission 184531) | Aqueous microbial communities from the Delaware River and Bay under freshwater to marine salinity gradient to study organic matter... | ecosystem: Environmental > Aquatic > Marine > Coastal ...
GCGTCGCACAACGTGTAAAGAAAATTATCGCTGAGAAACTCGGACATAACGTGTTCAATATTACTTTTACACAAAATTGTAGTGATGATCTTGGTGCCGATAGTTTGGATGTTGTTGAAATAGTTACAGCGATTGAAGAAGAATTCGGTATTGATTTTCCTGAAGATGTTGACAAATTAGAAACTGTAGGTGACATTGTTGAATATATTACACCTTTGCACATTTAAAACGCCGATTTTAAGGCAGATAATTTTTTAGTTTCCGTGTTCTATTTGATGGTTTTTTTACATATTTTTCTGTTCTATTATATGCTCCCTTAAATATATTTTCATACTTCTCTTTTGGAATATCTCTTATTACCTTTTCTATATTTTCTTTTAGTTTTTTGTGTGTTAATCCATCTAACTTTTGTAATCTTGACTTTAACATACTGAAATAATTTTCAATTGAATTGGTAAAATGTTGATATGGAACAGCATATAATATATTATTATGTTTATTTACCAATTCTTTTATTCTTTCGTTTCTATGACTACTTGCATTATCTAAAATAATTAATTTATTTTTGAACTTTGTAGTTATATATTTCTCTAAAAACTCAACTAATCTATCTGTGTTTATTCCACTCTTTTCATATAACTCCCAACCTAAAACTCCTTTGGTAGAAATAGCAAATATTCCAGTATATTTTTTGAATACTTCTTGACTTTGTGTTTTTATTACGCATCTTTTACCAAGTTCATTATAACAATGATTTCGTTTTTGTAATGATTTTATACTTGTTTCGTCAATACATATAATATCTTCCATTTTATATTTTTTCACTTCATCATAAAACTCTTTTATTTTCTTATTTATATCAATATCTTTACCAAAACGCTTATTCGGTTCGTGTCTAATTCTTGTAATTTTCAAAGTAATATTATTATCATTTACTATTCGGTTCAAATGAAAACGACTTAATGTTAATGTAGGATATTTTTCTTTGAGTTTTTCAAGTAAATCCTGCATTGTAATTGCTCTATTTTTCTTTATTTCATCCAATATAAACTTAACTTGGTCTTTATGAACTTTATACGCAACAGGTTTTCGGTTGTGCCTTTTTATTTCACCATTTTCATTATATTTATCAACCCATCTCATTAAACTTCGTGCAGAACATTTGAATATTTTACAAACTTCTTCTTGCGATTTATCTTCTGTTAAATAATATTCAACCGCAGATAATTTATAATCTTCGCTTTTATGTGTAGGCATTATATTATATAATAATTATATTATATGATATAAAAAATTGGAATAAAAAAATGTTTATAATTAATTAAATTATTTATACTAAAATTATGTGCTAATAAATGAATGTTAATAATTATACTTCGTTGTCTTCTTCAACAATAACAAGAGGTTTTTTGACTTTTTTAACAATCTTTTTAACCTTTGGTTTTGGTTCAATAATAACTTCTTCTTCAAGAGATACTATTTCATTTTGAACTTCTTCATCAATTGGTTCAGTATTTACTGAACTTGTTTCTGTTTGTTCTTCCACATCTTCTTTCACTTGTGCTTTTACAATACCTGAAATAAATTGTTGTGCTTGTTTTTTATTATTTTCAATTTCTGTTTCTAATTGTTTAATGAGTGTATCATTATATTCACAATAATCAACAATTTCTTTTTGGCGTTCAATTGAAGGAAGTGGTATTTTTATAGTTTCAAAATCATCAAATGATACAGCAGGATATTGTGCTCCTTTTGCTTTACTTATTAAATCATCACTTATATAATCACTTGTCATAATATAATACAAATATTTTGATAATATTGTATTTGGTTCTTTTACTCTAATATCTGCAAAACCAGTTGAAGCAATACCATTTTGAATATCATCGCTAATATAAACATATCCTTTCAAATTAGGTCTAACAGATGAATATAAAATATCACCTTTCTTAACTATTCTTTTTGCTCTTGATGGAAAATCATTTGATAATTTTTGTAATTCTAATATTTGTCCTCCTTTAACAGAAGCAATATCAATATAATTAATTTCAGTATATTGTCCTGATTTCATATTTTCAGGATTAATTATACTAATTTCACCTAATTCTTTCACAACATTCTCGCCAAATATTTTTTGATTATTCAAACAAAACTCATTCAATTGCTTCAATTCCGCAATTTTTTCATTACTTGTTTTGTTTGCTTTTTCGTATATGAAATCCAAATATTTTACGATTTCTTGTTGGCGTTTAAGTGATGGGATTGGGATTTTTATTGATTTAAATTCATCAATATCAATTGCTTTTTGTGCTGTTCCTCTTCCACATTTAAATACTTGTTCTTTATTATTATCTAAATAATACCATAAATATTCATTAATCACAATGGTTTCATTTTTAGATTTAATAGTAAATGCTTGACTATTTAAGTAGTATTTTTCATTCAATACCATAACACAATTATGTAAAGACATTCCCTCTCTACTTATTTTACAAGTTTTTCCTTCTCTTGAATACTCATTTGTATAAAATGATGTAAAACCTCCTCCACCTAATACTGGATATTCCCCTGTTTCTACTTGTCCTTTGACAATTCTTTTACCATTTTGAATTTCACAAACTTCTCCAAGTGTTTTCACAACAACACCATCTTCATATTGTTCTTCTTCAGTTTCATCTTTCATATATTCAGCATAATTAAGTGAATATGAATTACTCACAATTTTTTCAATAGGAACTTCAACCAATAGATTTTTAACATCTTCATAAGGATTGTAATCATAAAACTTGACTTTGGTTGTTTGATGTGTTTTTGAAAACTTGTAATCTCTACCAGTTTCTTTTTGAGTTTTTGATACTTTAATTTTGGTTTCCAAAACATCAGTTCCTTCTCTCTTTTTCAAAAAGTAAAACACACAAGTTTTTATAGATGTGTATGTGAATATACCTGATGGTAGATATATAATTTCTTTCAAATCACAAGTTTTCATAAGATATTCTCTAATTGCAACTAATGTTGTATTTGTTTTTGAAAATAAATCTTGTCCGTCAGGCAATACAACCGCACATTTACCATTAATCTTTAACATATAAATAATTGCTTGAATAAACAAGGAAACCGCATTATCTGTCTTAATAGGAACATATTCACTTTTTAATGGACTTTGAAAATCATCATATTTTAATCCCTTAATTCCAAATGGTGGATTTGCAAGAATATTATCAAACTTTCTTGTTATAGGAACACGAATACTATCACCTCTGTCTAGACCCTCAAACATATGCCCTGACGAGATTAACATATTTGAAACCGCAAGTTGATATGTATCAGGTTCTAATTCTTTACCATATAATCCTTCGGTTTTGATAAAATCCCAATCAGGTTTAATATCCTTGGTTTTTGCTTGTTCTAAAATGTATTGTAAATAGGTAATCAAGAAACCACCAGTTCCCATAGTAGGGTCTCCGCAAGTATCTATTTTTCCGTCAGGATGTATTTGTGGATTGATTAATTTCACCATCATTTTCTTGACTAATGGTTGAGTAAAGAATTGTCCCAACACTTTACCTGTCATAATATCTTGAATAACTTCCTCATACGCATTACCCAAAACATCATATTCAGTTTTAGATAAGTCAAGTGAGTTTAATTTATCAATTAATTTTTTATAGGTTGATTTGTGTTGAATATCAAACCCTTTACCTTTCAAGAATATATTTTTTGTAGTAGGATGATTTGATAAAATATCATCCCATAAATATTTCATATTTACAGGAATATTATCCTCTTTTTCATTTGAAAGATTACTAAAACGAACAATTTCTAATAATTTATTTTTATGTTTTTCAATCATTTCATCTTCAATATGACTAAAATCATATTCATAATCATCAATATTTATTTCACCACCAAAATGGGGTTCAAGTAATTTTAATATTAACAAATAAGACAAAGTTCTTAATGCTTTCTCGCCAGTTAAACCTTCATTATCTCTCAATATATTTAAACAACTTTTGAATACACTAATAAGTGTGGTTTTATTATCCATTTTAACTTCTTTTGTTTGACTAATTTGTTGCATTTCAGTTAATGTTATACAAGGTGCTTTCTTATTTTGGTGTCTTGTGAAATCAATTTTTTGATTAAAGACCTTTTTACACAAATCGCAGGAATATTGTTTTGACATTGCCATATATAATAGTATAAGATATTATTTCTTTATATTAAAATAAATCAATTTTTTATAATATTATAAAAAAAAGGATTTTTTCCTTAATTATTCCTAAACATTACAATTCCTGAATATTTACAAAATAACACCCATTTTTTTTTTCTTATTTGTTATAGTAATTAACTCTCTCAAATCCTTTACATTGTAGTATTCAACCCATAAACCATTTGGAGGAAATAATGCATCTTTTTTACATAATTCATTACTTACAATTGATAAATCTAAATAATGTTTTTTTATTTCAGGATACAACAATAAATACTCACCTACTTTATTTTTACAGGTTTCCAACTCATAATATACTCGTTCAATACTTAAATATTCTATCCAGTTTGTAAATTGTCCTTTGAATACTATTTCAGGTTCTTTGGATAATCTATTATCTCTTTCACATAATTCGTAATAACTTTCTTTACTTTTTATATTTTTATCAGCAATTATTTTTCTTGCTTTTTCATATGTTGTAGCAAGTGCAGTTCTTTTGATTGTTTTCAATCTTAATTTTTGTGTTAGTTCATCATCATATTCACCAAACTCATCAACCATTTCTCTTTCTTCTTTTTCTCTTGTTTTAGGTTTTTGTTTTTCAATGTCAATTCTAAACACTTTAATTTTTTGAGTAATAGTTTCGTCTTCTAACCCCATTTGATAAATAACTTCTCTTACCTTTTTCAAATCAGGATTTTCATTATTTCCTAACCAGTCATCTCTATTCAAAATTGGTAAAATGATTTTGGTTTTTTTATTTGTATCCTTTTTATTTTTCCTACTTGCTCTTAATGCGGATTGAACTATACGAATATTTGATGTCATATTTTCAGCAAATACAACACCATCCAATAATGGAAAATCCCATCCTTCACCCAAGCAATAGACACAAGTAATTATTCCAAACTTCGCCTTTTCAAAATTATTTATTATTTCTTTTTGGTCTTTTGATTTCATTTCACTATGATAATTTGAATAATATAAATCAGGTATATCAAAGTAATTATCGTCTATCAGCATTTTTATATATTGAATTAATTTCAACGAATTATCCTTGTTATTTGAATATATTAATAAATGATGTGAATGTCCGTCAAATATGCTTTTCAACGATGCAAACGCACTCAAAAACAACCTCTTATCATTTTCTTCCATAATATGAAATCTTGATAATTGTTGTTCTAATTGTTCTTCATTTGTAATAATGGTTTGAATAACATAATCACAAATAATATTTTCATTAATCGCCCATAGCAAACATTTTCTGTCAATTATTTCTCCAAAATATTCAACATTATCATTTGAAACTACAATACCATCATCACACATACTTTCCAATTGTTTAAGTGTAGCAGTTAATGATAATTGTTTTACAGATGGAATGTTTAACATTTGAATATATTTTTTTGTAGTGTGTGCTAAACGCATATTATTTGTAGTTAAATGATGAACCTCGTCTAATATTTTCATACCAAATACAAATCTCGTATCTTGTGTTGCAGTATATACTTTATGTGCCGATGAATATGTAGTTATTACAATACATTTTTTTTGATTATTTTCTAAAAATCTCATTATATTTTCAATATCTACACCACCTGAAACAATTAAATATGGAATATTTTGAAACAAAACACAAATAACTTCTTCCCATTGTTTCAATAATAATTTATTAGGAACGCCAATAAGAATAGTATTTGAGTTTAGTTCTTGTGTAATCCATAATGAAATTAGAGTTTTTCCTACTCCACACATTAATACAAGCATTCCTTTATCGTATTGTTGAAAATGTATAACTGACTTTTCAATAATGATAGTTTGGTCGTTTCTCGGTATGTAGGAAATAATTTGTTTATTTGTTCTCTTGGATTTTAGTATATGGATTAACGATTGAATGTTTATTTTTTTTATACTTTTTCTTACTCTGTTGCATCTTACCAAATCACTAATTTCTTGTTTTGTTAATTTTTTATACTTAATACCAAGTGTGATTAAATAAGGTTCAATAAGAGTAATAATTTTTTTATTGTAAAATTCAGTTCCAGCATCATATTTAACATTTAATTCACGAAACTCATTTTGTAATAAGCGTTCAACAATTCCCATTTTTTCAATAGGAACTTCAAACACCGCTCCAAAATATCCTCTCTTTATCTCACCAGTAGCATATTGTGTATCCCTTTCAGGAATGTTATTTGCTTTACCCATTTTACACGCATCATCCACATCATATGATGGATGATTTCTAACATAAATATATCCGTTAGTTTGGTTCATTTTGATAAAGTTCATATAAGTTATGTAATAATATAATTGTGAAATTATAAATCAATTTTTTATTATATTCAGGAAATAAAATAAAAAACTTTAAAAAAATCGGCGTTTTAAATGTGCAAAGGTGTAATAGTATAATGTAAATAATCTTATAAAACATTTTACGATGAACACATGGTGCACGTATTCTCTTCTTCATCTTGGTAAAAGTGAAGATTATCATTATTTTTATCGTTGTTTTCCGCATTCGTTGACGTTGTTGTTGTCGTCGGCTCAATCGTAAACTGCTGCGCCTGATGTTTTGGCTTCCTTCGCAAATAATAAAGCCCCGTTTTTAGCCCCTTTGTCCAAGCATAAAAATGCATTGATGTCAGCGATTTGTAATTCGGCTCCTCCATCCACAAATTCAAACTCTGACTCTGGCAAATGAATACCGCTCGATCCGCCGACATGTCAATTACATCCTTCATCGGTATCTCCCACACCGTTTTATACTTGTTGCGCACATGCTCGCTTAAATGCGTCAAATGTTGCACGCTTCCGCGGTTGGCAATAATGTTGTTCTTTAGCCGCTCGTTCCAAAGCCCCGCGTCAATCAGTTCGCGCATCAAATACTTGTTCATCACTATAAATTCACCCGCCATTGTTCTTCTCGTATAAATATTACTCGTAATGGGTTCAAACGCTTCATTGTTTCCGAGAATTTGCGACGTGCTTGCGGTTGGCATGGGTGCAAGCAGTAACGAGTTTCGAAGTCCGTGCTCAACAATCGATGCTTTTAACGCAGTCCAGTCATAGCGCGTGGTTCCAGGATTGTGTTCCCACATGTCAAACTGTAAAATGCCGTTCGATGCAGGCGACCCTTGAAATGTTTCATATGGTCCGTGCTGTTTCGCAAGTTCCATAGACGACTCCAGCGCTGCATGATACATGGTTTCGAATATTTGTTTATTTAGTTCCTTCGCTTGATTGTCAGCAAACGCATAATTCATCATCATAAAAACATCGGCCAGCCCTTGCACTCCAATTCCAATGGGACGATGGCGCAGATTGCTCTTTCTCGTTTTCTCGGTAGGATAATAATTAATATCAATAATTCGATTCAAGTTATATGTTACAATTTTCGTTACCGCGTGCAGCGCCTCAAAATCATAACAGGGTTCTGAATCCGCCGCAAGTTTCACAAATCGATTTAAAGCAATGCTTGCCAAATTACACACTGCAGTTTCAGTATCATCAGAATATTGAATGATTTCGGTACATAAATTTGAACTCTTAATCACTCCCAAATTCTGCTGGTTCGATTTCTTATTGCACGCATCTTTATACAATAAATACGGCGTTCCCGTTTCCATTTGACTGTCCAGAATTTTAAACCACAAATCTCTCGCATTAATCTTGCCTTTTTCTCGTTTTTCGCTCTCGTAGTGATGATACAAGGAATCAAAATCGTTTCCGCACATGTCCGACAGACCGGGACACTCGCTCGGAGAAAACAAGCACCATTCCTCGTTATTTTTTACCTTTCTCATGAACAAATCCGGAATCCACAGCGCGTAAAACAAATCACGCGCTTTCAATTCCTCGTCTCCATGATTCTTTTTCAGCTCTAAAAAATCGCAAATGTCTGCGTGCCACGGCTCCAAATAAATCGCAAAACTGCCGTTGCGACGGCCGCCTTGGTCAACATACCGCGCCGTGCTATTAAACACGCGCAACATGGGGACAATTCCTGTTGACGCTCCGTTGGTTCCAGAAATTAAACTGCCTTTTGCTCGAATGTTGTGAATGTGAAGCCCGATTCCACCCGCCCATTTTGAAATGTGTGCGCAATCACTCAACGTATTAAAAATTCCGCCCAAACTGTCCTCCTCCATGGCAATCAAGTAACACGAACTGAGTTGCGGACGCAGCGTTCCCGCATTAAACAGCGTCGGCGTCGCGTGCGTAAAATATTTTAGGGACATGAGGTCATATGTTTCTTTGATTCGTTTCAGGTCGTCGCCGTGTATGCCTATCGCAACGCGCAACCACATGTGCTGCGGGCGTTCAATAATTTTTCCATTTATTTTCATTAAATACGAGTATTCCAGCGTTTTAAATCCGAAATATTCAATCAAATAGTCGCGCTTATACTGTATCATATTTTCAAACACATCTTTATACTCTGTTACGATTTTCATAAGTTCATGTGATACCAGAGGCGATTGAACAAACTTCCCATTTTTATTTTGATAAAGCGTTTTGATGACGTCGTAAAACGAGTCGCTCGTATTTTTATGATTGTTGGATACAGTAATGTAACTGGCAAGGGTTATATAATCGGGATGCAGTGTGGATAAAGTGGCGCATTGTTCTGCAGTAAGCTCGTCAATTTTCGTTGTGGATATTCCGTCATACAATTGGTCGATCACTTTAATAATTAGAGACGAATAGTTAATGGAAGTAATTCCCGCCATTTTTCCCAGATTTTTTACGCGATTCAGAATTTTATCAAATGCAATATTTTGAAATGTTCCGTCTCTCTTTTTCACGCGCATTTCTTTTTCTTCGTGTGTAGAAGGACAGCTAACATTGTTTTCGTTTTCACTCATTATGTCTCTCGGCGATACTATTCATTGACAACTACTGTTTAAATTTATTTCGTTCAACATTATTAATTTACTAATTAAAATTAAATTCATAATATTGAATTTTTATTTATAAAATCATAAAATAATATAAAGTAATGCCTTGATCTATTTTATAATCAAAATTACAAATTAAATAACCAATGTCGAATACTTTGCTACAGCTAACGCCATCACCATCATCGTACGTTCTTAACATGTTTATTATGAACAAATCTTCCTGTTTGAAAGCAGATTCAAATCCAAATTATCAAGAACTTGTAAAAATGTACAAGGAAAAAGTGGAATCACATAATAACAAAGTGTGCGACTCCAAATACGCCGATTCCGGTTTTGATTTGCTGATTCCATTCGATTACTCGGACCATGAAAACGGTTACACTGATAATCACATATCAAAGGTGACATTTCGTGCTCCGCTGGGTATAAAATGTAGCATGTCGCGATTTAGTCGTCCATCCGGATATTACTTATATCCTCGTTCCAGTATTGTAAAAACACCGTTTCGACTATCAAATTCGGTCGGTATTATCGACTCGGGATACAGGGGAGAAATTATGGCTGTAGTTGATAATATTGACTCCGCGAATAATGACATAAAAGCGTGCATTCGTAAATACATGACGCCGATGACACGAATGTTTCAGATTTGTTCGCCAACACTGGAACCGTTTTTAGTTGAAATTGTAGATAGTGAAGACGAACTTGGATCAACTGAACGCGGTAACGGTGGGTTCGGTTCCACAGGACTATAATATAATGACAATAAAAAAATGTTTATTTATTTTTTATTATAAATAAATATTTACATATTTACATAGAATTTATATTAAATTTATATAAACATAATATATAATATATAATACAATCAAATATCAATTAAAAACAAATGTCGGTTGCAACATTAAAGAAAAAAACATTTCGAGGAGGCAATCCGCGCGTGGATCCGATTTCCGGAGTTGGAAACAACGGATTTTCTTTAAACGGCTGTCTTCGCAACATTGGAGGAGTTGGACAGTTTCGGATGGTGAGCAATGTAACGCGCACCCTGTTTAGAGGAAACACGCCGGTAGGGTGGGGCGGATGCTGTGGAACTTACCCGCAATACATTGCAAATTCGGGAAATTGTTGCAACAATGACTCCTCCATTGTAAAACTGTCGACCAAAAATACAAAAGGAATGTTGGACGAGAAATATTTAGGAATCCTTCACGGCGCATATCCAAACACCTGGGTGAAAGACGACGATAACAGTTACAGAATTACCGACACACAATCTCAGTACATTGAATCGCTAACTTGGAAGACAGGATCGTGCAAGTTCCAGGCAGACAAGAGTGCAAATACGACTGTGGCAGACGCAGAAGCGTGCAAATGCAAACAAGGCAATTTTTACCACATTGGAGGCAAAAAATACATGTTCTATAAACCAACCACGAAATTTGTGGGAGGTTATACCACCCAAAACCAGTACATTACAACCGGCGGTGTTGCAAAAAATAACCACTTGCCAACGCTGGCATGCGCAAGACCGTTTCCTTATTCGCTGTCTCACAACGGTTGTGATGTCAATTATAACACCATCGAACAAGCTGTCGGAAAGGGTTATATTGTGCCGCCGCCACCTTTGCCTTGACGTCGTGTTACTTAATGTCGTGTTACTTTTTTACTGTATTGTATCCGCCACACCCCCCACATTTCATACCAAACGGATGAAACGTTGATTGTCCTTGAAACGAGCAGTCGTTACACAGCACGTCGTAATGCAGTTCCTCGTGAAATGGATGCAATTCAATTTGAGTATCAATGTACTCAATGTACTCTTTCAACCGGTCGCCCGAGTAAACAATTTTTCGGCAGAGAGAACATGTATTCTTATTATTTTTTATTGATGCGACAAGACAGTCAACATGTATGGGGTGGCCGCAATTTAAAATTAAACTTGGTTTCACAGAATGAAATAAATTCTCTAGACACACTGGACATTCATTGTGAAATATGTTCTCTCTGCAAATGTGCGGCTTATCGCAACCAACAACACACGTGTTGCAAACATCGCAGTGTCTATATTTCTGGTCGTTTGCAACACGACATATTCCGCATTTATCACAATGATAATAATTTCTCTCGATGCGATCATCAAACAGATTACAAATTGCGCAAAAATATTTTGCAAATTGTATTCCACAGTCCACACATTCATTACTAACGCCTTGTCTACAATTGCAATTGGAACACACGATTTCCTTCACTTCAAAACGATTGATTTCATGTGACTCATTGTCATTGTGACAAAAACGACACGTGTATATCTTTTCACAACACGGAGAAACAAATTTGCACCGTCGAAAATAGTGCTCGCAATTATCATTT
>Ga0208784_1001135_pt1 | contig 11482 bp, 9 predicted proteins | sample DEB19_08_DNA_FD_184531 | JGI IMG/M metagenome (GOLD analysis project Ga0208784, IMG submission 184531) | Aqueous microbial communities from the Delaware River and Bay under freshwater to marine salinity gradient to study organic matter... | ecosystem: Environmental > Aquatic > Marine > Coastal ...
ACGGCTGATACCCAATACAAGAAGTTCAACGTCAATGGGCCCAAGGGCTTCATCCGCTTCGAGGGCTTGGCGTTTGCAGGTGGCTACTCCAGCATGGCTCCGGTCGTCAACAACGGGACGATTGCCATCACCAACTCCAGCCAGATCACAGTAAACAACTGCTGGTTCTACCAGACCAACGCCGCTGGTGTCATCATCGCTGGAGACTCCTATGATGTAGCCGTCACGAACTGCAAGTTCTTCTCCACCTACATCGGTGTTATTACCGCCGTAACGGGAGGCAACAAGCCGTTCAACATCAACATCTCCAACAACTTCTTCCGTACCGGCCTTGGAACGACTTCCTCCGCCAATTCGGGAGCTGTGATCCTTAGCAATACCGCTCCCTTCGGCTCTGGAGCCGGTATCGTCGTTTCCGGCAACGAGATCCGCAGCTACGGCAAGCACGGCGTTTACCTAAATACCGCCGTCCATAATACCATCGTTTCCGACAACTTCATCAGCGGCACCGGAATCGGCGTTCAGGTGGAGGCCAGCACCGGAGTGGTTGTTTCAGGCAATACCCTGCGTGATATCGTCAATGAGGGCATTCTCGTCCAGAACGGCTCCGATAACGTGAATGTGTCAGGTAATGTGCTGAACACCACGGACTCCAACTCCAATGGCATTAAATTCAGCGTAATCACCCGAGGAGTAATCTCAGGAAACAACGTGGAAAGCAATGGCGATGCTGTGGTTATTTCCGATTGCTTGAGCCCAACCGTGACGGGGAATACCCTTCGTTCTACTGGTGAGCAAGTAATGCTCATCGGTGGCGGAGTTAATAATATTTTAAGTAATTTTGTCGTATCTGGCAATAACTTTACTGCTGCCGGAGCTGGAACCCGATACCATATCTACATTGGATCAGGTTCTGGTGTAGTTAATAATGGCCTTATCACTAGTAACTTCTTCGCTGGTAATGTCTTGGATGCTGGAATTAACCTAAATTCCCCCGGTGTTATCAGCATCAACGACATCAACATCACGGGTAATAACACGACCAACAGCAGCTCCGGATCAGGCAAATGGTTGGATTTTGCCGGTACGGCAAGTCCTGCCACCACTCTAAACCGCATTTGGTGCTCCGGTAACACGGGGCAGCCCAACACGCTGGCTGCGGCGATCAACGTGGACTATTACGCCACTTCCTCCAGCATCTCTATGCCCTACGTCTGGTTCGCCTTCCAGAACGGTACGGTTGGCATGGATGCTTCCGGTGGCGCCCGTAGCTTTGAGCTTCCGCCTTCTGGCGATTATCCCGGTTGGAAGGTTACGATCATCAAGACCGATTCCTCGACCAACCCTGTGACCATCTCAGGATACGGAGGAACCAACATCAATGGTCAGGCGAATTACGTTCTGCGCGCTCAAGGAGAATCCGTTACTTTGATCAATGGTGTTTCTGAATGGAAAATTGAATCAAAAATCCTGAAGAGCTTTACGGTGGTATATCGTAATGCCAATCAAGCTATACCAAATGCAGCTGAGACCGATATCGTATGGCTGGCGGCAAACATCAACGATGCTAATGCATGGTCTAACGTTAATCCGGAAAGGCTTACAATTCCTACTGGGGCAAAGAAAGTGAAGGTTTCTACTGGATTTCGATTTGTTTATAATGCGTCTGGAAACGAACGCACAATAAAAATTAAAAGCGATAATGGCAGCGTATGGGCTACCTTCTCTGGTGCTCCGGCTGGATTACTTGCTGCATATGGAACCTCTGGATTTATTTCTACTCAAATCATAAAAGTATCTGATTTACCAAGCGGTTCCGCAGCCTATTTTTATGTTACTGCGACACAGGATTCTGGATCACCCCTTGATCTATCTGGCGCGTTTGATCACCTCCACTTCCAGATCGAAGTAATCGAATAACATGCCTCAATTCTCAAGCTACCCAACCACCAATGCCCTAGACGGGGCAGACACGTTCCTTGTTCATAAGGACGCTACGGGGGTTGAGCGTCAGATTGATGCCGCCACCGCTGCCACGGAGATGATTGCCCTTGGTGGCGGTTTAGTTCCTGGTCCCGCTGGTCCTCCTGGACCTCCTGGCCCCACGGGTCCTGCTGGTCCGATTGGTCCTCCGGGCACTGGTATCGCAACTACCGGACCCATCAGGTCATACCTGATGAAAAATACGGCAGGAACAATTACCAGCACATCAGACACCATCTGGAAAGGCCCATATGTTTATAATGTAAAAGACTATGGAGCAGTAGGCGATGGCACCACGAATGATACGGTAGCAATTGCAACTGCTATGGCAGCTGCTGTTGCGGCAGCCCCCGGAGGTGCGGTATACTTTCCGACAGGCGTTTATCTTATCACCGACACCATTGGCGCTACCCTTCCTGCTGTTACCGGTCAGCATCCGGTAAGTCTGGCTATTTATGGCGATGGGATTGAAAACACCATCATTGAACAAAATACTGGAAACAAGGGTATTTTCAATCTGGTATCCAATGAGCGTGAGGCTAATATCACGCTGACCAACTTTGGTATTAGGAATACGTCGGTTGTAACCCTTTCGTCGGTTCCCGCAATCAAAGTCCAGTTCAATGAGGATGCCGCCAATGACGCGGAGCCTAATTTCAAACTGTTCCGTGTAGCTATCCTAGCCTTCTCGGTTACCGGAAGCTCGCCCATTGGATTCCGTTCCTTTGGAATTGGTCTACAATTGATCAATGTTCATGGCGGAACCATCAACGAGTACAATTACAACGGTGGTAACGTAAGCGGCAATAATAGCGGTACTGGAATTCAAATCGAAGCCCTTCCCGGACCATATAGTCCCGGTAAGAAATGCTTGGGGATCAGCCTTCTGAACTCCCAGATTCATGCTTGCGAAATCGGTGTCCGCATTAAGGACGCGCCTGAAGGCATCCAGATACTCCAGTCCACCATGCTTGGCGTCGGCTATGGCGTGATGACGGACTACATGTTGCATTTATCAATTGATGACTGTCACTTCAACATCAATGGGTATAATGCCACAGCTGCTGTTTATGTGACAGGACTTGGTGTAGCAGCACGCCTTGACAGCTTAATGTTGCAAAACTCGCTCATCTTCCCCGATAGCTCCAACACTTATGGTGTTTTTGGAACGTTGAATGAGTCAGTAATTTGCAACAACATCTTCCATGGAGCAACTCCAGGAAATACCGGACGTATTGGTATTCAACTTCTTGCGGGGTCGGATGCCGTTGGCATCTTTAACAACTACTTTTCTTCCGCTGTCGTAGCTGGAAACGGCTATCTCCAGTATGGAATGAGCATTCCTGCTGGATGTGTTAATGTTCACGAGAAGGGCAACTTTTACGATATTAACGATCCGCCGATTGCCTTCATCCAAGACGGAACCGCTTCCTCGTCAACCAATGTCATTAGTGGCATAGCGGGAGCCAAGGCCCATGTCTACCTTACGACCAATAAAGCCACTTCTAATTCCGTACCCTATACCGTGGTATGGGATGCTGCGCGGTTTACTCAGTACGGCATTTGGAATGCGGCTACACCCACCCGCCTCAATGTTCCCAATGGTGCCAAATATGTGAGGATTTGTGCTGGGATCAAGTGGGTCACTTCTGGTGATAAGAAAGGAAGAAATATTCAAATCTTCGATAACCTAGGTAATGCTTGGGCCGCCGATGAACGCGCCTCTTATGATCATGGAAGTTGCGCCATTACGACTGCTCCTATCGAAGTTCTTAATGCCGGAATCACATACTTCTATGTGCTAGCTGAGCAAAATTCGGGCGGAGCATTGGACATCGAGGCAAACCACTCAAGCTACTTCTCATTGGAGGTAATCTAAAACGCCATGCTTGTTTCATCCATTTACGAAGAGGCCAAGCAGGTGCTTGGGAAGTGCGATCAGGAGACCGTCTTTCGGCGTCTGACGGATGCCGTCCAGCTTGCCAATAATCAGGGCAAGTTTGATTGGAATATCGGCCACATGGACATCTGCGTGTGCGATGGTTGCGTGACCCTTCCAGCGGATGTCGCCACGGTCCTTGGAGTGAACATCAATGGGCTTCCAAGCCTGCTCCGTGACCAATGGTTCCAATACCATATCAACGGGCCGGGGGTCCAGAAGTACGTTCCTTGGTCGTACACCGACGAGGTTGGCCGTTTTGCCACCTACAAGGACCCTGATCGTCCTGCCCTATTGATTGCGGAAGTGGAATCTCCTGCCGACTCCAACAAGGAGGTGCGGGTTTATGGTTGGGATGCGAATGGCAAGCGAATCTATACCGCTGGAGCTAACGGGGTTCTGGAGGATGGCTTCCTTGTTCCCACGGTTTATGGCTTCTCCCAGCCCAATCCGATTGCTCCTCCGATTGGACGGATTGACCGGATCAGCAAGGTGGTGACCAACGGTTTCATCCGCCTTTTGGCCATTGATCCCGCCAACAACACACCCCTTACCCAAATCGGCTACTACCAGCCTTGGGAGACCGAGCCGAACTATCGACGCATTCGCGTTGGCAATGAGACTTGGCTGCGGATCAAGTACCGCAGAAAGGATGTGGAGGTTCGTGGGCTTCAGGATTGGATCAATATCGACAATCGGCAAGCCCTGCTGATGCTTCTGAAGTCGGTTAAGTTCCGCTTGGACAATAACTTTGATCAAGGACTATCCGCAGAAGCCGAGGGTATGCGCCTTCTTTCCAACGAGGCAGCTGCCCTTCGTCCTCCGGGCATGGATGTGCCTCAGGTAATCTTCAATACCTATCCTGCCTACAACGACGACCGGATGTTTGGTTATTAAGCCATGCCTGACCAAAGTCTACAAGTCTCAGGAGACGATAACTTCACTATTGGAGCCGACTCCTATACCCTATCAAGCAAGCTTGAGCCGGGGTCTTATGTGATGGGGGTAAATGTCATTAATCGTGGCGGAATCGTTCAAACTAGGCCAGGATCGCGTACGTTGCTGGATCTGCCTCGCGGCAGACTGCAAGGGATGACAACCTTCAAGCCGACCAACGGCACTTGGTATCTTGTATTTGTGGTGGATGGAAAGGCGTACGCTTCCCAGCATCCATTCAATAGCTACTTCCAGATTCCTAATATCCAGTTTAGCCCATACTCCAAGTACGTTTCTTGGGCAAGCTGCGTCCAATTCACGGAGAATAGCCCTACAGGGGTTATCCAGATACTGGATGAGCCTAAGAACATTCTGATGATGGCGGACGGGTACACTAAATCCGCCTTCTGGGATGGAACCAACGGACGACATCTGGACCCGACCAAGAACGAAACCCCCGTTGGCCTTTGGATGCATTGGAGCAACAATCGTCTGTGGATCAGCCGTGGCACCCAGATCTTCGCCTCCGATATTGGCAATCCTCTTGGATTCACCGAATCTACCTATTTGAATGAGGCTAGGGCCTTCTATCTCCCCGGAGATTGCACGGGAATCAGCGAAACGGCCAATTCCGAGGGTATCATGTGCTTTACGGCAGATAGCGTCAGCTTCCTGAAAGCTTCCATTCAAGATCGCACGCAATGGCTCCAAACGCCTCAATTCCAGCAAACCTTGCTGAATGACTTAGGCTGCGTGGCTCCTCGTTCAATCGTCCAGCAATACGGACTTCTTTGGTGGTACTCGGCAAGCGGATTGGTGAGTCAGAACGATGCCGAGCGAACCTCGGTATCCTCCCGTGTGGATATTCAGGACGATGAGATGTTTGAGTCAAAGGCTACCATGAACTTTGACCTAAGCTCCATTTCTGGAATTGGTTACGAGAACTTCCTGCTTCAGGCTGTTCCTAGCGGGAACGCCTACAATACCCGTGTCCATGTGCTTGATCAGGCTCCTTTTGAGCAACAGGTGAACGCTTGGCCCGGATATTGGACGGGATGGAACGTGGTGGAGTTCTCCGCTGGCAACATTTCCGGCCAAAGACGCGTATTCGGCTGCACAACCGACGATCAGGGAAACAACAGTATTTGGGAGTTCTTCCTGAAGAATAAGACGGACAACGGAATTCCGATAACCTGCTGGGTTGCCACCCGTACCAATATGTTCGAGAATCGGGACTACAAGCAGTTCCGGTACGTCGAAATGGAGCTTTGCAACATAGCCGGTGATGTTTCCCTCACGGCTGGCGTAAAGGGCCTTAGAGGGGCCTTCCAGCCCGTTTTAAAGAAGGAAATCAAGTCAACCATAGGCCAGGTATACTACGGGGAGGATTATGGCTATAACGCGAACGAATTGGCGGGATCAAGGCTCCAGACCCGCATTGTCCGATCCCAAGACGGGTCTGCCTCCACGGAATGCAACTCGGCCTGTGTTGAGTCTGATATCCTAGGATTGGTGGATAAGGGCTTTTCAGCCGTATTTGCTTGGTCTGGGGTAATGGGCATATCCGCCTACCGGATGTTCGCCCAATCCATCCCCCAGCCCTATCAGGGTACCTGCGAGGAGGATGAGGAGGAAAACAACCTGCTTAGCCCCTATGGTTGCGGAATCGAAGGTCTATTCATCGCCAATACGGGTCCTTGGCCGGAATACTGGGCCAAAGCGACCTTTACCCAGACCATCGACAGCACAACGGTTGATGCCACCCGCTACGCCTCTTCCTATATCTCCCAAGCGGATGCCAACCGGAAAGCCATGAAAACGGCGCAATGGGTTGTGGGCAGGCAACTTGGAACATTATAAGATTGCCAAATGGACGACATTTCCACAACTTTCTCCTCAGTTAGTCCGAACATCCCAAGTCCGGTTCCTTTTGCCAATACACCCATGTCAAACCCGACACCTCCCGATGGTGTCACCATTGTAACCCTCGAAGAAACCGCCAATGGCTAGCTTGCTCCCTGTTTCCTTCCGTTCGTCGCCGCTGCCATACAACTGGAGCGGAACGCCGAATGATTTCCTGAGCGCCCTGACTGCCCGTCTATACATCGAAAGCGAGCAGCAGATCGCCCTCATCAACGCCGGTTCCGTTGCTCCCACGAGCGACGTTGGTCCTTGGCTAAAGGATGGGGTTGAGTGGTACGTTTGGAATCCCATCTCCGGAACCTATGTTCCCCAGACCATCACCGCATTGGCGGCATTTGATACCATTCCGTTTCGTGGCAACTCATCGGGAGCCCAATCCGTAAGTTTTGCCACAGATGGAGCTGCTTCCTTGGATATCAGTCTCACCGAAGAGTTTGATTCAGGGGGTAATTTCGCCGGATCAATCTTCACGGCTCCCGTAAACGGCTACTACCATTTTGACGCCAAAGTTGGATTGGCCTGCACAGGAGGGGCTCCAGTCACAAATAGCACATTGTTCTATCTAAAAAAGAACGGATTCCAACTGCCGAAGGAAACCGTTTTCTACCCGACGGAGGATTTGATCGGTCGTACTCTATCAATCTCCACCAATCTCGAGCTTATTGCCGGTGACGAGATTACTATTGGAGCTGGTATTTCGGTGGCTGGAGGAACGTTTCCAGCAACATGGACGGCAACCCAGAATGATACATGGTTTTCCGGCTACAAGATCAAGACTAAGTAATGAATGTTCCAAACAACATCCTAAGCTATCGTAAGGAGCAATGCAGGATCTGCCCTAGTCCTTGCGAATTCCAGAGCAACGTGGAATGGCTCTCAGAGGGGTCCAATGGATGCCCTAAGGGACGATTCATGGTCTGGGAGAGTTTCAAGCGTGTGATTCCCGTTCCAGCCCCCGCTCCTATTGAGCCCGTTTTTGTGGAACAATCAGTCGAAGTAACCAATCAGGAACCTGCCAAGGCCAAGGTATTTGGGCTGGGTGATGTCGTAGCTGCCATTGCAGAACCCATCGCCAAGGCATCTGATACCGTCTTTAAGACCAAATTGAAGGGCTGCTCGGCCTGCCGCAAGCGCCGTGAGATGCTCAATACGCTAATGCCTTTTTACAAGCTTTGATATGATCCGTATAGCCACAGACGATCAATTGGATGGTATTGCCCAACTTGGACCCAAGTTCTGGAGCGAATCCAATCTGCCCGGAGGCTTTAAACCGGATGTGTTTGTGGAGAACTGGAAGAAGATCATAGCCCGAGATCAGGGCTGCATTATCTTCAATCAGGACGAAAAAGGAGGGATCAACGGGGCAATCGGCCTATTGGTCTATCAGGACATCAACGATGGCGAATTGGTCATGCAGGAAGCCTTCTGGTTCGTCTCTCCGGAGAGCAGGGGCTTCGGACTTCGTCTGCTTAAGAAGGCGGAGGAGATCGCTAAGATGATCAACGTCAAGCGATTTGTCATGACTCATTTGCTAAATGGATATGCAGACAAGCTTTCCCGCCTCTACCCGAGGATGGGATTTAAGGCTTTGGAAATTAACTACATAAAACATCTCTAAAAATGGCCGGAGTAACTACAGCAGCATTAATCGCCGGTGGTCTTGGGGCGGCGGGTTCTATTTACTCCGCCAACAAAGCCGCACAGGCACAAAAGGAAGCCGCCAAGGCATCCCAAGTGGACATCAACGCCCTTGATGCCCAGACCCGTGAAATCGCACGGCGTAACGCCTTGGAGTCCATGGCGCTGGAGAAGGAGCTTACCCCCGAGGTAGCCGCTCTCCGTCAGCAATCCATCCAAGGTCTTCTTGGTGGCATGGGCACAACCCAGCGTGAGCAAAACATCGCCGATCTTCTTTATGGTGGCCTTGGAACCCAAGTTGGTCAGGCGCCTTCCCGTAGTGATATCGGCAGCCCTCTTCTCCGTGCTGCCATCAGCAGGGCTCAGGCTGATCTAGCCCGAGGTGGTAAATTGGATGAGGATGTGCAGGATGCCGTTACCCGCGCTGCTTTGGCCCGTACTGGACGCACCATGGGAGGCTTGGGTCTTGGACGGGATGTAGCCGCCCGCGATCTTGGTCTAACCTCAATGGATGTTGCCCAGCAACGTCTCCAACGCGCCTCCCAGCTTGGGGGTCAGGAGCTTGGTATGTCTCAAGCCCGTGCCCAGATGGGTCTGGCTGAGCAGGAAGCAGGTAACCAATTGGCGTTGGCCAATGCCTCCAACCTCCTTAACAAACTCCAGCTTCTCCAGCAGGTCCAGACCGCTGGTTATGGCCGAACCCTGTCTGCCGCTGGCCTTGGTCAATCCATTGCTCCTCCGGTGGTTGGTCTGGATCCGGGTGCGATTGCTTCTGCCGTCACTGGTAACGCCGCCAACCTCTCTGCTGCCAAGTCCAACCTAGCCAACATCTACGGTGCCCAAGGTCAGGGCCTTATGCAATTTGGCGGTCAAGCAATTGGCGCTGGAATCTTGGCTGCGGCAAATAAAAAACCCGGTACTCAATACCCCGCTGGTAGTAACGCTGCGTTTTACGGACTGTAATAAATAATTCCATGGCTATCCAAACCCAAGGCTTCCAGTTCCAGAATCTGGCCCGCTACACTCCGGTCGATCCTACCTTGGTCGGGGTGGATTTCTCCCGTATTGGCTCCGGCATCGCCGACGCCATGAAGCTTGGCTCTTCCCTCCAGCAGTACCAGATGCGGAAGCAGGCTATGGAAGAGGAGCAGGCTACCCGTGAATCCCGTATTGCTCAGGCTAACGCCGTGGCTCGCTTGGCTTCTGCCCAAGCAACTGAACGACTGCAAAATGTAGCCCTTTTGGAAGCGGCAACTGCGGAACAAGCTAAAGCAGACCGCGAGCGTGCCAGCCAACTTATTCGTTCTGGTATTCTTGAATTTGGACCTAAAGCCCAAGCGGAAGAAGCAAAGGCCAAAATTGGTCTTCTTCCAGAAACTACGGCCCTTACCTTGGCTCAAACGCAAGCTGAGCGTGCTAGACTTCCATTGGAAACGCAGGCCAAGACTCTTGGTTTAACACGCCAAATCGGCCAAGCGCAACGTGCTATTGGAAGGGGCTTGGATGAACTTGGTGAAACTCTTTCCCTTCAGCAGCAGATCCAAGCTACGGCATTGGGGGGTCTTAAGCTTGGTAGGGAACAGGCAGAAATCATCAATACGGAGGCTGATACTAAACTTAAAACTGCTCAAGCTTTGGCTGCTAGTATGCGCAATGCTCGTGATCCGCTTCCGGTTGTTAAGGAACTTAATGACCAGATTGATGCACTTCTTAAGCGTCCCATGGTTTATGAAGATGGTACGGTTACCAATCTTCAGGCCTATGAAGGCCGCATGGCAGCTAGGGCCCGTGGGGAAAAGGAAGGGATTTTGAGGCGTGAAATCAAGGAAGATGCCACTCTCAATAAATACCTTACGGAACTAAATCAGCTTCGTACCGTTCGTGATCGCTTCTGGCAATCGGCCATTGGAGAAACCGGCGGAACGGTATTGGGCGGTACCCGTGGTGGAGGTGGTGCTGGTGGTGGTATGGCTACGGTAACTCCTCCGAGTCTTGGCGAAGCAGGCGGGGTATCTCCTGCCTTGGCAGAAATCGCCAATCTTGCTGTTACTACTCCTGCTGCTGGAGTTACTACGGCTGCTCCTGCCTTGGCGACGCTATTCCCTGGAGTTGAGGCAGTTTCGGCTGCTGCACCAGCTGCTGTTCCTGAAACCAGAGCAACTCCTCCTGCTCCTGCGGCAACCTTCGTCATTGGAAAGGATGGCAAAATCAGCAAAGAAAAGAGTATCGTTGAAACAACGAAAGAACTTGCTAAAGACTATGGAGCTGAAGCCGCCACAGCTCTTGCTTTGCTTCCGGGAAAAGAAACCAAGGAAACCATAAAGAACATTGCTTCGCGTGCGGCACTCCGTGGCGAGGCTCTTGCACGGCTTTTTGGCCCTAAAATTGCTGAAGGTGCGGCACAAGCTACAAAAGGTCTTGTCCGTTCCGTAAAACCAGCTGCCGCAGTAAATCTTGCTGATATTTATATTGGCAAATATCTTGGTGATCGTGGACAGGCAATGAGGGCATCTGAAGCAATTGGAGCCGCTTTGGCTACCGATACCCAAGAAACAATCAGAGAAGAACGGATAGCTGGTATTCTGGATCAGATTGATAATGTTCTTCGCAGCAACCTATCTCGGGATGAAAAGCTTTCCCGTGCTCGTGAGCTACAGGGACGTATCAATGATATACGCGCTGCCTCAGGTGGCGTAAGTGGTGGAATTCGTTCCATTCCATCTTCATCTGGAGGTTCTGCATTGATCTTTCCTGGATTAACGTCTACGGCTCCTTAAGTTAGTTAATTACAACTCTTTCCAAGATGGCCGAACCAAAGGTTTATCAGGTCCAGCTTCCTGATGGTCGTTTCGTTAATGTCCGTTCAGATACGGAACCAACGGATGATCAGATTCGCCAAATAGGCGAAATGACCCCTCCTGCTGAACAGGAACGGGGAGTTGGAGAAGCATTGGCTACTGGTGCCGCCACGGGCATAGCCCCTTCTGCTGCGTTCCTACGAACTCTTGGAATGGTTGGCAGAGCTACCGCTGGTGCCGGTCCAATGGTATCAATTCCATCTTC
>Ga0208784_1001137_pt1 | contig 11476 bp, 10 predicted proteins | sample DEB19_08_DNA_FD_184531 | JGI IMG/M metagenome (GOLD analysis project Ga0208784, IMG submission 184531) | Aqueous microbial communities from the Delaware River and Bay under freshwater to marine salinity gradient to study organic matter... | ecosystem: Environmental > Aquatic > Marine > Coastal ...
GGTTAGTGGTAGTGACATTAACTGCGGTAAAGTTAGTACCGTCAAAATCACCGCCGTAAAAATTATCAGCCCGATAAGACTGCGCTTGGTTGGGGGAGAACGAATCCAACTGCGAGAAATAGAGCTCGATGACACGGATAAGCTGCCGCACATATTGCGGATCGTACTGAGCAGGCGGGTTAGGAAGCGGAGCAGCTTTAAATTTTTCCAGTGCCATTACCTACGCCCATCCGAACGGGCGTCGAGGCGCGGGGCACCCAACTGCCATTGCACACCAAGGTTTTCCGACTGGATTTTAAACGCCATTTGGCGCGCACGTGCCCGGATAAAAATCTGGTCCGTGTACTGATCCACCGAAGTTTCGACGACGAGCTTGCCTTCGCTGGGGTCGCTGGAAAGCGAAGAACCCGGGAAGTTGCGCGCCCTGATCTGCATGGTAACGTCCGGCTCGTTAGCCGTAGAGCCATTAAACCCGATGTCTGGAATGACGCGACGGCACAACATAAACTGCTCGCCATCTTCAATATCGAAGTCAGATGACTGGATATATGACACCATTGGGGCAGCATCGTCGTCGATACCATCTTCGTGGTTATAAGTGTAACCAGCAGCAAAGTCGGTCAGAGGTGTGTTGGCAGCCTGCGGATACCGCTTCAGTGGCGTATCAAGCCAAGCAGTCCGGTCAATTGTGCCATAATACCAAATCTTTTCGAGGTGGTTATAGACCACATAAGCGTTGTTGTAGTCGCTGTTGGCTGTTGGGTAGAACCACCAGACTTCGTTCCATTGCTCATTAGTGCCGCAGACAATCTGGTCCGATTGCGTGACGTTGAGGTTTTGGAACACGTGATTGCGCAAGGTACACGGCAACGTCTCAACACGGCCTGTATAGGCGTAGAACTTATCTTGGCCCATCCAGTAGGTGATATTAGCTGCCGTTGCCATCGCACGTGGCGAAGCAACCGAGATATTGTCGGCGTATTCCTGCAAGCCAAACACGTCAGTCGTGCCGAGGAACTGAAGCGTGAACAGGTGGCTGTCCGTCCAGACCAAGATTTCCTGACGTGTTGGCAATGCGCGAACGATACGGGAGCCGCGAGACACACGGATATCACCCGCCGTATTGGTAGCTGTAGGTGTCCAGTCAGCAGGTGTATCTTGGTCTGCCCAGCGGATCAGTAGCGGGTCAAAGTCAACCGGATTAGTCGAGCCAAACGGCACAGCGCCAAAGGCAATCAAATGCTTGTCCTGCTGGGACACCAGCAACTGCATGACCTTAACTGGCACAGCGTTGGGGTCAAAGGCGTTATCAGTGGCATACTGCTGTAGCGTAATAGCCCGAGTAGCCAGCGCATTTGACGGGTCTACCGTTGTGCCGCGCACCCACCAGTAGGGCTCCCCGTTACGGATATTTAGCACAAGGTCGTTGTCAAAGTTATCAAACCACCAGTCGCGCTGCGGCAAATAAACAGGTTCAGTCGAGCCAAGACCCCATGCGCCACGTGACCAAGTGCCGGTACCCCAGCCATAGCCAGCCGTGTTAATGGCGTTGCCCGGTGGGATTTCGAAGTCAATCTGAATGGCAGTACCGCCGCTACCGCTCACGTTTGACGTAACGGTGCTCGATACAGTGAAGGTAAACACAATACCGCTAACGACGGTGATCTCATGATTGCCGTTAATTTCACTAGCGGGGATACCACCTACCGGACCCACGACACCTGAGATTTCAACAAAGTCACCTGTGCTCGCAAGGTGGGGATTAGGTAGCTGTACGGTAATCGTATTAGGTGCAGTAGTATCAGTATAGATGCAGTTATCCGTGTCCGGCGTATTCAGCGTCGGATCGACAAGCCGCAGGGGGGTAATGTTGTAGTAATAGCCAGCGTTCTCGATGTACGCCTTCTGATGCGTACCGAGCGCCATGAGGTTGTCAGTGTAGGTCGTGACCCAGTTCCACATCTGACGGCAAACGCCTTGAAATGTATTGGGTGTAGCCTTCTGCCAGCCGCCAATCTTCTCAGGGTAGCCCGAGCGGAAACGAATTTTGTCGCAGTCCCACCAACCGCCTTCGTTCGAATAGTCGGTCTGATCGCGGTTTACGCCGGGTTTGAACTGTAGCTTGATGAACGCCATGGCTCTCCCCTACGCGTAATACTGGAAGGTAATGTAACCGCCGCTGTCCGCAGCAGGAGACATAGTGTAAGTTTGTCCCGGAGTCACAGCCACATTTGTGGTAGTGATTGGCGTAGCTGCGCCCCCCACTCCACCGGGATAAGTATTTCCAAACGCAAAGGATGTTCCACCCGTAGTCTCAGGCGAAGAGAAATAAGCCTCGCCATTGAAATACCATTCGGTCCCATAAGAACGGATAATTGTTTGCGACGTATTGTCCCATGGACCAGAACTCGCGGTCATGGTGCCACGCACTCGCCTACTTTGGAAATCGCCGCCCTGCGTGTAGTATTTTGAAGTGATGGGGTTCCAATAGTATATGGAAGGTGCCCAAACTATGGTTCGGTCCGCAGTGCTAGAGTTAAGCCCAGCTAATACTGCCCGGGCTTCGTTGGTAGCATATTCGTAGGTTGTGAACCCATCCACAGTACCCGCTGACCCGCTGAAAGTACCAGCGGCTGCAACATAACCAATTTGATTGGGTGCCCAGAACTCGCTCGCTGGGTCTCCGTTACCGCCCGCACCAGTCAAAACAATTAGGTTTGTAACCCCAGCAGGTGCAGTCCAGCTACCCGGTGACGTAAAAGTCGCCGTTTGCAAGTTAAGTGGGGCCGCACCGAGCAACCCGAAACCCCTAGCACTTGCTGCACCTCGACTGGTTAGCGTGGGCATCCCTTAGTCCTTAAGCAAACTTGGTCTGCGAAGCGAGAACAGTATAAGTCGAACTGCCCGTCTTGATGACGGTGTAGGTGTAAACGTCGATGCTGCTGGTATTACCTGCACTTGGAGCAACGCCATTCTGCCAGCGAGTTGTGACGCCCGAGGTTGTGCCGTCTACCTGCACCGAAATGTTGTAGTAGGCAGTGCCGCCGTTAGTCGAAAGGAATGCAACCGTAAGAGATTGCCCCGTCGAAAGCAGCGAATTGAGCGTCGTCCCGCTATTCCCACGGATATTAATGGTCCAGTTACCCGACGCATTGGTCGTGTAATAAAGAACTGACTGTGTGACAGCATCAAAGTTGATTGTACCTGTCGAGGCAGTCGCGCTGATGGTAGCGCCCTCAATCATATACGCCAACGGCTGGAGCGACGTGATGTCCGTGTTAGTCCCCGACTTGGCCGCACTTAGTGCAGACCGCGCAGCCGTTGCAGTATTGCCACCAGTACCGCCAGAAGCCACTGGGAGAGCCGAAGCAAGCGTCAGCGATGAGAGGTGCGTCGTGGCATCCACCACATCAGTGCCGTTATTGTAGACCCACATGGTCTTACCAGCAGGGACCGTGATCCCCGAGCCAGCAGCCGTCTTGACTAGCACGCTATCAGCGCAGGTGTTGTTGACGATGTAGACCTTCTCAATGCTAGGTACGACCAGATTGCGTGTCGAACCGCCAGTGGTGCCGATCAAGTTCAAACGCAGGTTACGAGCTACCTGCGTTGTGTTTGTATCCGAAAGCGTAAGCGTGACGTTGGCGCTTGCGAAGGTGACGTTAGCCGAACCTACAACAGCCTCTTCCAAAGCAGTGCCAAGGTTGACGTTCGTGACGTTACCCCACGTGGCGAGGTTCTCGCCCGTTGCCATAAGCTGTAGTTTGAGGTTGCTATATGTGCTCGACATGTTCGGTCCTTACGTCGGTATCTCTGTCCAGTTCGGGGTTTGCGCGTCGTTAATTTGACCCCATACCAGCACAGAAGTCAGCGAAGCATTTGCAGCTACGCCAGTTACATATACATTCATATTGATAGCGATGAAAGGTGTTCCAAGCGCACCGGTTGCCTGTACCCCTGTGGGTCGCACACCGCTCTGGTAACGGATCGTTCCGGTAAGCCCGGTCCCGCTTACACCTGTGACTTCGACGGTAGCCTTAGCTCCAACAGTAGCTGTGCCAATTTGACCCGTACCCGCCACGCCATCTTCGATGATGGTGCCGTAAGCAATGACGTTGGCTTGGCCGATTTGGCCGGTAGCTTGTGCACCTTGGAGCGGGATGTAGGAACCAGCAGTGACAGATACCGTACCGATTGCGCCCGTACCGGTTACACCGTCCTCCACGATGATGGAGTCAGCATCGACACTAACCGTAGAGACGTAACCGACAGCGGACACACCAGTAACTGCAACGGAGTTAACCGGATTAACCGTGCCAACTTGACCTGTACCCGTGACGCTGGAAACTTCGGCACCTGCACCCGCCGCAACGGACACAGTACCTACTTGGCCTACGCCCTGCACTGAGCCGACAAGGTATCCAACAGCCGCTTCCGCGTTCCCAATTTGGCCGGTGCCCGCTACGCCTGTCAGGGTGACATCAACGTCTACGATGCCAAGGGCTGCAAAAGGTGCAGCAGCAAATGGGTTGATGCCGAACATCTAGGTATTAGCCGCCCAAAAACTGAGAAGCCGCAGCGGCAACTGCGGCGATGGTTCCAAGGATACCAGCCAGTTTAGCTTTTGGACCGATCTTCGGTTTGGTGCCATCCATCGGCAGGATGCTGCTAACGGCCTTCTTAGCAACTACCTTCTTAACGATATTCTTGAGGTTCATAGTTTCCTCCTTAGAGCCAAGAAGCGAACTTCTTGGTCTTCATCTTGCGGTCTTCGAGGCCGTGTGTGCCCCCATTGATCCGCTTGGTAAGCTGCAAGATAGCAGCATCTGTAATGCCTTGGTCGCAGATCGACCACAATTTGTTCTTGTCAAAGAACCACAAGGCGCTCTCAAACGCGAGTTCGGTTGCCACCAAATCAGGGTTCGTCATGACGTCGGGGCGATTGATATAGTCAGCAAACGCTTGGTAATTCGCCCGGCCAGTCAATTGGAGGGCACCCCGACCTTTGAAAGCGAAACCGTCGCCTGATGATTCAGGGCCGTTGCTCATGCGGTTAGCATAAACGCGGTTGGCAATCTTGGCAGGCTGACGGGCATAAGCGTTCGCCAGTTCCGCAGTTGGGAAGTACTTACCAAAAATATTGCGCAAGCCCTGCGCCGAGTAATTCAGGTTCTCGGAGAACGCCTTAAATCCACCGCTTTCATGCGCGCACTGCGCAAAGAAGTGGGCAGCCCGGTTGCGGTTGAGCTTGTAGTAGTTGGCAGCAGCCTTCAGTGTGCCGGGGCCAAAAGCCCCGTCAGCCGTTACGCCAATCTTTTGCTGGAGGTTTACGAGGCTCATTTGTTCGGGTTCCTCCAATCAGGAAAGTCATTCTCGTCCACAACGCCGTCACCATTTGCGTCGTAACGCAGGTCATGGCGGTGAATTTCCCAAGGCTGCAACTCACCGTCACCATTCTCGTCGAACGGCTCTTCGAGGTCCATAGCAGGTTCTTCCTTCTTTTCGAAGAAAACTTCCTTGGGAGTATCGTCGTCGTTGGTCACAACAGACACATTTACCGGGGTTTCGACATTGGTGCGCTGAGCAAGTTCAGGAATTTCCGTAGCCTGCGGCTCACCCTTCATGCCCATCAGTGTGGCATAGGAGCCAGCGACGGCACTGATGACAGAGGTCATGACGTAGCCAAGCAGGCCGAAAACCTTCTCGTTGTCAACGATGTCGTTGGACACAAATAACCCGGCAACCATGGCAAGGGTGATGAGCATGATAACGGCAGCCATCGTATAGGCCGCGATCATCAACGCTTTAATTCGGGCGGTGACTAGCTGGTCTTCCATCAATTATCCCTTTCGGCCAGCGGGTTCGCCAGCGTTTTGGTAATCTTGTCGTTGACCTGTGCCTCCAACTCCTTAACGCGGCGTTGTTGCTCAAGGTCTTGGGCTCGTAGCTCTTGTATAATAGCACGCTGAGATTGCAATGTCTCCCTCTCAGATACTTGCGTACGTGCAGTCACCGCATCAACCGTCTGCCGGGTGCTCATGACGCTGCTGCCAACGCTGCTAGAGAGGGCCGCAAGGTTATCTGAGAGATACTTGGTAGTTTCCAAGTTCATCTTAATCATGCGCTCGTTGCTATCCTGCCGCTCCTTCATCTTGTTAAACTCGTCACCCATAGACGCGTAGGTCTCGGTAACTTCCTTCATAGTCAGGAACTGCTGGTAAACCTCAAAGCCAGCCCAAAGAGAACCAGCCGCCGTAGAAAGGGCTGTGATGACAATCATCATCTTGCCGCCAGTAAACTTGATGCCGCCCACCTCGATGGAGGTGCCTTCGGGCTTCTCCTCGTCACTCATACTGCTCGTCCACCATCTCTTGCCAGCGAGCGTCTTGTCCACTCATCATGCGGTATAATGCCATATTTGCGTCGGGAATGCGACGCCCTTTGTAGATATCCCGTGGTTGATAAAACGGCGCGTCTGGGATACGCGCTTGTGTGTACGTGCTATACCCCGCTGGGACCGCACCTAACTGAGCCATAGTCTCGCCATCGCCTGTATTTACGTCGCCCACATCGACCACTGGGCCCGCAGCCAGATCGCCCTGCATACCCATACCTAGCAACTCCATTTGTTGCGCTTGACCTGAAGGTGTGGTCGTATCGCTACCAATCGTCGTGGTAATTACTGGTTGGAACGTAGGCCCCTCAACTGGCTGAATAGCGTAGGTTACACCTGCTGTCTCGGTGGTCGTCTGCTCACCATATTGCGCTGCATACTGAGCGTCGGCTTGAGCCACAAAGGCTACGTTTTGGAGGCTGGCTTGTATTACCGTCTCGCGTGCAAACAGGTCCGCTTCTTCGATGGCTTCGCGCTGGAAGAACTCCACATTCCGGTCACGTCGCACTTCGGCTGTGGCGGTTATCTGGTCCGGACTGGACTGGCTTTGCTCCACACGTGCGGCTTCGGCTGCCTCTGCTTCAGCAGCAACGGCTTCGCTGGCTTGGGCTACTTCCTCATCTGTCGGCGCACTCGACGCTTCAACGGCAGCCAGAGCCTCAAGCTGATCGGGACTTAGCGGTTCGTCGTTTGCATCTTCGGCTTGGTTCTCGTCAACTTCTTCCTGCGCCACGACGTCTTCAGCTACTATGTCCTCTTCTGGCATAGTCTCTTCAACTATCATCTCTTCTTCCGCCATAGTCTCAACCACGGCTTCCTGTTCCGGCTCAGGTTCGTTTTGCAAAACTTCTGTTTGCGTATCCGTTGGGTCTGGAGCCACGTCAGGTGCAGGGTCAATTGCCGCAGGTGGTACGACCACGGGTTCTGGTTCTGGCTCGGGGGGTGGTGGTGGCGGAGGGGGCGGGTTTTCAAACGACAGGCTTACGCGGTCAATCTGCGGGCCATATGGCCCAGCCCAAAAACCAACGTCTTGCCCAGTGAAGGTTATGGTTGCCGTGTTAAACTCTGGGGCTGTACCATTTAGTGAGAAAACGGCGTAATTTGGCTGATAAGACTGCACGCTCAGCAGAGGAACGGACTGCACGGGTTCGCCGCCCAGATACAGGTTGAGGTTGGCCGTCAGCCAATCAACAGGTCCGTTAGGGTTGGTGCAATAGCCGCCAATGCTGTTGTTGCATGGCAGTCGATATTCAAAACCGACGATGAAGCCAGTGTAATTAGCCTGTGTGGTCACGGTCTGCTGCACGACACCAGTTGCATATGAGAAGACGTAGCAGTACCCACCAGCCGGACCGCAGCCGTCATAGACGCCACCGGGGCCACTTTCAGACCATCCAGAAAGACCTTGCTGGAAGCCGCCGTTAACGAGCAAGTTGTCTTGCGCCGAAACCGGCGTGGCGATTAGCGCCGCGAGGAGGATTTTTGCTTTTCTTCCCATGCCGCAGCGGCCTCCTTGCCAATCTTACCTTCGTACGGGCAGGGGGTCCCGGCCATCTTCATGGCGTCGAATACACGTTGATCCTGACATAGCAGCGACACAGCCGCCACGCGCATCCCCATGTCGTAAAGCGTCTTGGATAGCTTCAAGGCTTCGCAGTTCTTGTCGCGGATTGTCTTACCGCCAGAGATACCGAGGATTTGCGTCTGTACAGCGCCAGATACGCCAGTGGTGCAGAGGTCTTGGCTATAGCTCATCATGCTGGGGGCAATCGCCGAGGGCGGTGGCGACGTAATCTTCTGCGTCACGCTCTGGCTCGACTGGCTCTCGCTGTAGCTCTTGCTGTCTGAAACGCTGACGTTGTTGTTCTGGTTGATGTTCGTGCTTTCGGACGTGCTGGTCGAGGTGTTTTGATTGACGTTGGTGTTGACCGCCGTCGAGGTGCTTTGGTTCACGTTCGTGTTGACGTTTGTCGAAACGCTCTCGCTGGTCGAGATGTTCGTGTTCAAGTTGGTGTTAGTGGATGTGCTGGTCGCCACGCTATCGCTGAAATTGCGGTTCGTGTTGAGGTTCGTCGATGTGGACGTGCTCTCGTTCACGTTGCGATTGGTGTTCAGGTTGGTGCTGTTCACCACGCTATTGCTGGTGTTCATGCTATTTATCGACTGGTTTATGGTGCTGGTCGAAACGTCGGTGTTAAAGTTGTTGTTCGTCGCGGTGCTGGTGGACGTGTTCTGATTGATGTTCGTCGCCGTGCCAGACTGCACGTTATAGTTGGTATTGCTCGACGTGCTGGTAGACGTATTGACGTTATTGTTGTTGTTCGTCGCCGTGCTGGTACTGGTCGAGACGTTATTGTTATTGTTATTGTTCGTATTCGTGCTCGTCGCCGTGCTGTTGGTGGTTGTGTCGTAGACATAGTTCGTGGTCGTCTGGGCAAGCACAAGGCTAGACCAGCCAGTTGCAATCAGGACGAGATAGCGCCGGTTAACCATCAGTAAGTCGGGAAAGCCTGTGTTGGCGGCGTGAAGTTGGACGTGTAGCGAGCGACGCCAGCAGTCAGCCTGACATCATCAATGTACCCGTTTAATCCGTCTGACCCAGAATAACGCGCGCCCAGCGTCATAGTTGCGCTTGCGTAGTTTGAGCTATCCGCTGGATCAGAGCTAACTTTTGTGCCGTTCACAAAGCAGTATAGCACGTTGCTCGATCTGGTGATCGCCACATGATACCACTGCCCAGTCGCAAAGGTTGACCCGCTCAAGCCAGTGGTGACTGAACTTCCGGCCCCGTTCCAGTATGTCCAAGCGTTAGAAGCCTCTTGCGCCAAGAACGATGCGCTGGTGGCTGAAGCCGTGCGGAAATCGTAGAGATACTTTACTGTGCTATTGTTGACGGCGTTGAAATAAACCCAAAATTCAACAGTAAAGTTACCAGAGCCGAGCAGGATCGTGTTACCGCGACTGACAAGGTAATCCCCACTACCATCAAAATACACCGACGATGCGCCAGTGTAGGTAAACGGACCGGACACTCCAGCAGTTGCTCCCCCATATACCGTGATCGGAAGAGCGTTAGGACTGTTGTCAATGAACGTCTTATTCTGGCACGTTAGGAACGCCGTGTTTGCGCTTGCCTCCAACGGTGACGTTGGGACCGTATAAGTAGCAGTAGAGTAAACCGCAACATTCTTGGTTATCCGCGCATTCGAAATGGAACCGGCGTACCGGTTCCCAATAGCCACATACGCGGCAGCAGATGTGCCGAAGTTAGCGGTCAAAGCCGGGGCTGTGGCTGAGCGAACGCCGTTCAAAAAGCCATACAGAACACCGCTCACCCGAGAAATGGCAACGTGGCTCCATTGGTTTAACGCAGGAGCAAGGTCCGTGAATTGTACGTCAGAGTGAACACCTGAGATATAAAGGTGCGCAGCAACTTGGCTGTTCCTTATTTGCAGAGATATTTCGTTGCCAGTTGATGTGCCGCCTGCGTAAACTAAGGTGCTATCGTTCGGGTATGAGGACGGATAAACCCAGCATTCATACGTGAAATCTGACGTGCCAAGGGCAATTGCGGAAGATGTGCCTGTCGCCAGATAATCACCACTACCGTCAAAATAGCCCGCGTAATAGTTGGCAGGAGGAAACGGTGTAAGGTTTCTGGTCTGCGCGTTGCCGACAGTCTCCATGTCGTTGATGGTGGTCGCGTCGTAGATGCCAGCGTTCATGCCGTTGAGCAGGAGGGTGGTACTGCCAGACGGCGTGAGTGGCGTTGTGGGCGGTGTGAAAGCAGTCGTGTAGACAGCAGAAGATGTTACACGGAGGTTAGACACATACCCATTCATATACCCGCTTGCGCCGTCCCAGTTCCCTCCGCCAATAAGCGCGCCGTTATAGTTCCAGTTAAAAGTCGCTCCAGAAGACACGGTAGCATTCGCCACCTGAACACCGTTCCGGAACATTAAAACAGAAGTTCCATTACGAACGACTGCAAGATGATACCAAGTGTTATTACTATTCGTTACATTCGAAACTAATAGGAACGAGGTGCCAGCGGACGGGCTACTGAATCCTGAGCTTCCCCAAGCAAACACAAACTTATCAATGTAGTTGGGGGAGCTATCAGCATTGCTAGCCGTTATAGCCAGCGCATCCGTCGTAAAGCTGCCTCGGTTGTTGCCAAAGATCAGCGGATAATTTGTAGTTCGTGTAGAGACGTAAACCCAGCACTCAACTGTCCAGTTACCCGTGCCAAAATTCATATTTGTCGCTGACGGCACCGCGAGATAATCCCCGCTCCCATCAAAATATATTGACCCGCCGTTGCTGGCGATGGTGGCAGTGTAGAAGGGGTCGAAGGATTGGGCAGCAACGTTACCAGCAGGGGTTATAGTCAAAGCGTTTGTGCTATTGTCAATGAAACGCCCGTTTTGACAGGTAAGCAGCTTTGTGTTGGTAACTGCTGTCAACGGCGATGTAGGGGGCGTGAAATTACCGCTATAAATTGCGGTACCGCGCACAACGCGAAGATTGCTGATATAGCCGGGGAATGAATAAGCTGAGCTTCCGCCTTGTCCAATTGCAAACGGAAAACTAGCACTAGACTGCGGAGTTCCGCTGATAGCAACTGTAGTCTGTGCTGTTCCGTTTACAAATAAAGTTATCCCTGACGAGGTTTTCGTCATGGCGACATGGTTCCACCTACCCGCAGAAATTGTAGTCGTACTAGCCACGCGTTGCGCGCTACCGTTGTAGTAATAAAATGCTACTATGCCTTCTGAAGTCGGCCCGAAACTCCAGTAATCAGTGCCTGCGTTGGGGTCTCTGTTACCGCACATAACCGGGGCCTGCGTGCCGCCATTAGGGTAACTTGTATTGGTTAGCGTAGTTGCAAAAAACCACGCCTCAATGGTGTAATCAGTACCAGCCGTGTACCAGTCAAAATTGGCAGTTGTGTAAGGAGCGGTCAGATAATCGCCCGTCCCGTCAAAATAGTTCGACCAATACCCCACCGTGTTGAACGGCGAGTTGCCGGTGACGGTTGGTGTTCCTGAAGAATTAACTAGGTAGTTGTTTCCGCTGTTG
>Ga0208784_1001139_pt1 | contig 11465 bp, 14 predicted proteins | sample DEB19_08_DNA_FD_184531 | JGI IMG/M metagenome (GOLD analysis project Ga0208784, IMG submission 184531) | Aqueous microbial communities from the Delaware River and Bay under freshwater to marine salinity gradient to study organic matter... | ecosystem: Environmental > Aquatic > Marine > Coastal ...
TGGAAAATGGAAAGATGTGGTCACATTAACAAGGGGGAAGGCAAATACGTTACTTTAATAAAAAAATTTTCTTTAGTTTATTAAATATTCTATTCCATTTTTCTTTTTTTAATTTTTTTTCTTGTAGCTCTTCCAACTTACACAAATCATTATAAAGTTTATAAAAATAATCAGAATTTCTATCTTTTTTCTTAAATTGTTCCAATTGTTTTTCAACAACGTCAACTATAAAAGGACTGATAATATTGATAGTTGTTTCTAAATATTGTTCAACATCAACTGACTTTTCAATATAGTTCAATGGGTAACAAGAACCATCGTTAGTGTAATAAATTTCAGTGTTCAAAATAATTTCGGAATCAATAATTTCTAAACAAATATCTTTTTCTTTCAATTTTATAAGTTGTCCATTTGTATAAATCATATAGCAAATATATGAATTTTAAAACGATGTACTATATTTATATATAAAAAAAATGTTAAAAAAAGAATTCCAAGAAAGAGTAAGATATGTGATGAATTATTCCTTGGATAAAACATCAAAAGAAAATTTGTTAGAAGAAAATACACCAAGTCCTACAGGGGTACCTTTAGTACAATATATACAATTACCTGACGCGTTAAAAATTACCCCTAAATTAGGTGGTACAACTACGGAATGGTATGAATGGGGGTGTAAATATCCTAAAATGGCAGTACCTCCCCCAAAAATTCCAGGTCATGAAGAATTGGACGATGAAGATTATAAAATATCCGGGTTTTGTGCATATAGAGTTACTAAAGACGAAGCCAATTATTTCCCCTCAGAAACTGAAATTATTTTTTCCGATAATGAAAGTGTTAATATAAATTGGGAAAAGGCTAAAAAAGTTTGGAAAAAATATTTTTACAACGCCCCAAAAGAAACGATTGAGGTTTTGGAAAAACAATTCAAGGACAAATTTAATGAGGGTACTGTAGTTGCTTTCACTCCACCGGGTGGAGAACAATTTGTTAGAACTATAAGTTTGAAAAACTACAAAAATTTAATAAATGCAGAATTTACCTTAGGTAAATATTGTACCCGAGGAACGGATGGTCCAACAAACAATTGTTATGATTTTAAAGTTTGGGTTGACAGAAGAAAAAGTTGGCAAATTTTTCTTGATAAATGGGAATTAACATTCAATATCGTTGCTATGACAATAGCGGCCTTGGCAACCATTATAGTTCCTGAAATTGCATTCCCAATTGAAGCGATAATGTTTACAGTTTTAGGAGGTACATATGCTTTCAGAGCATGGACAAAAGGTGATAATATAGGTGTAGGAGTTAATGTGTTTTTTGTCCTTCTTCCATATTTAAGATTGTTTAGAGGTTATCAAGGAATATCTAAAGAAGTGTGGAAAAGTCTTAGTATAAAAGTATCTAAATACGATTTGGTTAAAAATCCATGGGATTATTTTAAATTAGTAGAAGAATGTACTGAATCTGAAAAACTAGCGTTGAATATAATTTCAAGACAAGACCCCACCGTTTTAGCTAAAAGTTTAGAAAAAATTATGACAAATAACCAAGAAAGTTTGACTATATTAAAAGAAATTCTTGAAGATAAAAAGATTGCTCCTAAGGAATTATTAAGGGCCATTCCATTTTGGGAAAGATTATGGGTTAAAGATTTAAAATTAATAGGTATTATGGAAATTTTGAAACTTTCGTTGAGCCTTTGTTGTAAAAAGACATTAACTGATGAAAAAAAGGCTAAAGAGGTTTTTATTCAATTACCTAAAGAAGTTCAAGAATATTTGTCCTATCAATTAGTAAATAATCCAAATACAATAAAAAGTACAATTGATGAAATGGATAAACAATTAAAAAATGAGAAAAGAAAAAATAAAAATTATGAGTATGCTAAAGAATTACTCTATCAAATAGTGGACGATAGTTTGAATAAAACTAATTCAACAATTTACGATTACCCAAAAAAATAAAAACAAACTATTTATACAAATATGAATACAAATTTGATTTTAGAAGTAAAAAGAATTCAAGAATTAATGGGTTCTAAAAATATTATCTTTGAAGACACCATCAATGGGGGTCCTATGGAAAAGATTTTTATGAGCATATTACCTGATTTTTTAGAAAAAGCTAATATATCAAAAGTTAAAAATGATTTCAAATTTAACGATGAAGTTATTACTAAACAAGAATATGAAGCCTTTAAAAATTTGAGGGAAAATTTAACTAAATTAGACGATTTAATTCCAAGTTTAACGACTCCACTGAAAACGAAACTTTTTTCAATACTTCTAAGAAGTCCAGAAATAAAACAAAAATCTTTAGATATATACAAAGAATTGGTAGAAGAGATAATAACCAAATTAAAAATACAACGCCCAGATAAAATTATTGATGAGACTACATTATATAAAATGATATTAATCGATATGGAAAAAACTAAATCATTTGACAAATCATTATCAAACGTACTTCAAATTTCAGAAACTGATGAGTTATTTCTTTTTATAAAAAATACTTCATTTAATAGATATTCAAATTGGAAACAAAATAAACTTGCTGATATTGTTAAAGTCATTGATAACAATTTCAAAACTGAATTGGAAAAAGCGCTTAAATTAAGTCAGGTTGAAAAGTCACAGGGGTTACCTACTATAAGAAAACTTTTGTCTTCAAAATATACAGTTTTGGGTCTTATTAGAACACACTTGTTGGCCAGACTGGATAGACAAAAATTAGCAAAAGAACCCGAAAAATTTATTACAGATACTGGTAATGAAATTCTGAGTATTGTAAAAAAACAAACTGAAAATCTCACATATTCAGATATCGATAAGGTTAAAACAAAACTTGGAACGGAAATTAGAAGTGTTGCAAGTAGACTAAATGTTTTAGGTGAAAAAGCTGAAATTTTAGAAAATACCAAATTATATTCAGAAATTACAGAATTATTAAAAAAGGAAAACTCTACCTTAACAAAAGAAATTGATGACCTTATGAAAGTTGTCAAAGAGGTTGACCCATTCAATCCTAACAATGCGGAAATTTCTAAACAATGGTTATGGGAATTTTTAGGTAAAACAGCAACTGCTAATTATTTCAAGAATCAAAGAGATATGTTGGCAGTATGGAACTTTTTTAAGAAAGAGGTTAAAAAAAGAAAATGTTATGATGCCGAAACAGATTCGTTTATTGAAAAAGAAATGTCAGGTCGTGAATGGTGTGTGTATAATTGGAAACAATGGCTCGAAAGACTTGCTTTCATATCTATCACAGGTGTTCCCAAAACTTTAAAAGAGATTAAATGGGACCAAAAAAATTATGGTATTTTTTCTTTTGGTATTATATATTGGTTAACCTATCATATTGGAAAACCAATCACAGAAATGATTGAGTCAATTCCTTATCATATGATTAATGTAACTATTTTTGAAGAAGACCCATATCTCGATTGGTGGGATTACTCTAAGAAAGTCATCAATGAAAAAGCAAAAAAAGTATTTATCGCTAAAGAAAGTACTACCTTTTTGTATAATTTTACTAGTAATAACGCTTTAACTAACGGAATTTTAAATACAATTATGACTGTTGACCCTCTTGTTTGGGCAGTTAAATTACCGTTGAGACCTGAAGTTCCACAACTTATTTCAGGGGCTTTGGAGCTTTCAGAAAAATTTATAAATGGCCAAGCAAAAAGTATGGTTCAAGAAGCGAACCAAACTATGAGACAATATAGTGATACTTTGAATACAAGGATGAGACAGGTGAGAGATTCAATTAATGTTAACGTGTCAGATAGACTTCAAGTTTACCAAGATTCTATAGCAAAGTTAAATGAACGATACAAAGAAGCCGAACAAGATATTAAAGACCAAATTACAGATAGTGAATTGGGTTGTAAATTATTTCTGAAAAATAATTTTAAAAATTATGAGAATGGTTATTGTTATTCAAACGACGGAAAAAAATATTATTTTAAAAATGGAACATTTGTAGAATAAACCCCCGTAAATAATTCAATATTATATTTATAATTTATGAAAGCACAGGTAAACAAAAAAAAATTGATTTTAGAAACTGATTGTCCATACAAAAATAAAACTGATTGGAAAGAAATCCCCCCAAACAAAGTTGACACTTTCAAAACTGATTACGGGTGTGAGGTACAAAATTGTGATGATGGACAAAATTATGTCAAATGTGGTTCTTGTACAAGAAATACTGACTATCCCCAAGGATGTTCATCAAGTAACACAAATACAAGTGGAAGTGGTAGTTCAGGTTCTAATGGAAACTCAGGTTCTAGCGGAAGTATAATTCCAACAAGAGAGGACCTGAAAGACGCTTGGGAAAAATTTAAAGAAGAGGCAAAAAAATTAGAAAACATTACTCCTGAGTATATTTTAAGTCGTGGAGGAAATATAGTTAACCATATATATAATATGGGTAAAAAAGGATTAAAACAAGTTACAGGTGACCTTATGTCGGTTATAGATTCGATACCTTCACCCGGAACAACTAAAGCTAAAAACGTTGGAAATTTAAGTTTAGAAGAAGTTATGTCAGATGGTATTGAATTGACTCAAGGTAATGTAGGAAAAAATGTAACAGACCTACATAAGTTACTTAAAAAAATGGGTCAAACAATTGATAGTACAGAATACAATCAAAAATTATTCGGAAATTCAACTGAAGCCGCACTTAAAAATTTACAATCAAAATTAGAAGAACCTGAAACGGGTACCTTAACTTCGGATTTTTATAATATATTAATTCAAAATGTAGAATCTCAAAGAATAGAATCTCAAAAGAAAAAAGAAGAAGAAGAAAAAAACCCATATACAACAGACCGAACTTTTTCTATTTATGAAAATAAAGAACTTATGACCGAAGAAGAAACACAAGTAAGTCCTGAAGAACAGAAAGAATTTTTGGTAGAATGTCTTAACTTAGGTTGTTTTAATTCTTTTATAGAAAAATATAAATTAGATAAAACTCCAAAATTTGAAATATTCAAAAACAAAAATGTTTATGTTTTATTTAAAAGTGAAGAAAAAAAATATGCATTCACATATGATTTTAACATATATTCTGCACCATTAGACGATTCAAAATATCAATCTGAGTATACGAAGTGGAGATGTGGAAACAAATATTGTAATACAACACAAAGACTAGAATATGTACAAAGTTTGATTAACAATAGTCCTGGAACATATGAATATACGAAAACTAGTGACCAATCAGAAAAGATTGATTTGAGTGATGAAACAAAAAAAAGTGCAAATGACCAAAAAATAGGAAATAAAACTATTTTTCCAAAGTCAGGTATGTGTTTCATATTTAGAAAAAGTTTCGAAAAAGGTACAGAAAAAGATGTAATTGGTCAAATAGAAACCTTGTTAAATAAGGCAGGTTTTAGTATGAATAACCCTGGAGTGAGTGATTTACAAAAAATATCTTTTCCAGTGGGGGACATTTTAGTTTTAACTCCCAACCAAAAAGAAATGTTCAAAGAACAACTTACAAGGAGAGCGTTTCCCAAACAAGACTCAGACTTCATTAAATTTATACCAAAATCAACTAGTTTATTTAAAGAAAGTTGTAAAAACATATTTACAAAATTATATGATGGAATACAAAGCCCATACGACAACTTTTTTAAAAATCAAGGTCAAACACAAAAATATACTAGTCTTATGCAATATAAAATTAAGGCGATGATGTGTGAACAAACTCCCAAAGCTATGGAATTTTGTTTAAAAAACAACGATAACAGAAATATTTGTAAATTAGTTAGACGCACATCAAATGAATATGGTATTAAAGATTTAATAAAATCCGATTCAGAACAAACCAATGAAAATTTTATAAGCAAAACAATAAAAGAACATTTAACACAACTTTCAAAACAAAAGAAAAAAAGTTTATTAGAAAAAAGAATTGTTGAAAATAGATTCAAAATTTTAGTAGAAAATAAGAATCCAAAAAGAATTAAAGATGTTAATAAATTTGTACAAGAAGCTTATGATGAAATGACATATTTGTCAAATCAGAAGTACGAAACAAATTTAATTTCGGAAAGTTTATTTGATATGATGAAATTGTTTGTAGGACCAACAGGTGAACAATCTGTGAAGAAAACATTCAAACAATATGTCACAAACAACTTAATTCAAAAATTAACACCAAACAAACCAAATGGTTATTTGGCGAAAATAATCGAAAAAACAATTTCAGAATTAGATTTGAGAGACGCTCCAAAATTAACAGATTGTCACTTTGTTTCTGAAATATTAACACAATCAATCTTGAACCAAATTATGATTCAAAAACAAAAATCTGAACACCATATCGAAAATCCATTGGATGAATTGGTGGCGGATTCAATTTTTGATTCGTTATATGAAAGTAATATCCACGAAAGATTATCTTCAGGTATATCGAATTATATTTGTCCAAGATTGAATCAAATACAATCAAACTTAGATAACAAGTTCATCCAATCCAAAAATAGGATTTTTTAAGGCCTTGATTAGATTAAAATCTAATCTTGATAAACCAACAAAAGAAAGGGGTGTTCACTTATCTAACAAGAAGATGTCCAAAAGACATCTTTTTGTTTTAGAATACTTTCATAGATTCTTGAAATTCAGACCAAACTTTTTCAGTACCCTTATTTATAATGTCTGAAAATATACCAGGTTCTTTTGGAGTTACAAGGAGTACCATATTTGCTTCTTGTGGTGTTTTATCTCCTTTTTTAGAGTTACAACTAGAACAACACGTCACCAAATTATACCAAGAATTTCCACCTCCTCGACATTTTGGTATTACGTGGTCTATTGTTAAATTACGTTTACTTTCACAATATACACATTTCCAACCATCTCTTCTGTAAATTCGTTCACGTTTCAATTTAACTGCCTTTAATCGGTATCTCACAAAATTTAATAATCGAATAATTAAAGGACGTACAATTTCTGACATACCAGTAACAATAGGTTGTTCACCAACTTTTAATATTTCCGCCTTTCCTCTACTTACTAAAGTATAACCTCGACATAATGAAGTTACGTTAAGTGGTGTGAAATCCGAATTCAATACTAATACTCTGTCCATCTAATCCTAAAAATTAACAAAAAAAACAAGTTTTGTCAATTTATGAAATATGTTCTACAATCCTAATATTTATTGATAAATATTTTAATTGGCAACAACAAGACCATTTGCTTATAATACGGGTCCAGAAATCCCACAAACAACACAAATTGGGAATCTTGCAATTGGTGTGGGTGATATCGAATATGCAAATAATTATGGCGGTGTTAAATGGTGGATGGGACCAAATGAAGATTTGGGTTATGTTATAGCAAAACCTATTCCGGCTGGAAATCAACCAAACCCGTTAAACATACCCGCGTATGTTGGTTTTAACAGGTCAGTATCCAAAACTGAAGAATCGTTTTTGAGTTTGGTTAGTGTTGTATTCGGTCAAAATTTTGATTCAGGAAATGATGCTTTAGTTTGGTTGAATAATAATGGATATTGGACTTCTTTTGAACAAATTTTACCATCAGTTACACCAACACCAACATTAACGCCTACACCAACAAATAGTGTTACACCAACTCAAACACCCACAAACACACTTACACCAACTTTGACTCAAACTCCAACAACTACACCGACACCAACTAAAACCCCCACCCCAAGTATTACCTCAAGTCAAACCCCTACACCAACCATAACTAAAACCCCTACCAATACATCAACACCAACAACGACACCATCATCTACACCAGTGGCTCCAGTATCATCAGGTTTAGAGATATATTATGACCCATCAAATTCTTCTTCATATCCTGGTAGTGGAACCATACTTTATGATTTATCACCAAGTACCGTAAACGCAACTATATCAGGAAGTCCATCTTATGGTAGTAATGCATTTACATTTACAGGTTCACAAACCATAATAACGGGAAATTTATTTGGTTTATTCGCTGGTTGGCAACATACTTTAGAAATATGGATAAGACCAACAATTTCTTGTTGTGTATTTAGTGATACAAGTTCAGGACCAACAAATGTTGGTTATCACGCAACAGGATTAGAGTTTTATAGTGCAGGGCCTTTTATGTTGAGTAATATGATGTTATGGAATGGAACCGCAGTGACAAGAGTTGGTGGTGGAACCACTCCTCTTAATACGTGGTATCAATATGTGAGAGTATATAATGGTTCAAATACTGCATATGCGTACGTTAATAAAGTAAAATCAAGTCCTGAAACTTCCATTACTTGGAGTACTCCTTCGCCAGGATGGTATTTGAATTTTGGTGGTAGTGAAAGTACTAAATTTTCAACTGGAGTCGCATTTCAAGGTCAAATAGGTGTAATACGTTTATATAACAGAGTGTTAAATCTATCGGAAATAACCCAAAATTACAATGCTGATAAATCAAAATACGGATTAGTATAATTGATTGACCTATATTTATTATAAATGCCAACAACAAGACCATTTGCGTATAATACTGGACCTGAAATTCCTCTAACTACACAAGTAGGTGATTTAGCAATTGGGTACGGAGAAGTCGATTATTCGAGTAATTACGGAGGAGTTCAATGGTGGATGGGCCCTGATGAAGATTTAGGTTATGTGATTGCAAAACCCATTCCAAGTGGAAATCAACCCAATCCGTTTGATATACCCGCATACGTAGGTTTTGAAAGGTCAGAAGTAAAAACTGAAGAATCATTTTTAAGTTTGGTTAGAGTTGTTTTTGGTCAAACTTTCGAAACTGGCAATCAAGCTTTAATTTGGTTAAATACCAATGGGTATTGGACTTCTTTTGTTCAGATTCTACCAACCCCAACACCAAGTATAACTCCAACTCAAACTTTAACCCCAAGTGTCACACCAACAAATACACTAACACCAACTAACACTCCCTCGGTGACTCCTACTAAATCAACCGCGGTCACATTTTCACAAACATTTACAGGGGGAGTATCTCCTGGTACAACAATTGAAAATGCTTGGACAACATTCAGGTCACAACTTACAGGTACTTACACTAAATTTGATTTCACAAGTTCTAATGGACAAGGATACACAGGTATTACCGACGCGGTAAAGGTACAACAAATTGCGGATGCTATTAGAACTGGTACTGGAGGAATTAGTTTCAATACAACAATAAGTGGTGTTACTTGGTTTGTCGGATGTTGTGCTTGTAGAGGAGGAACCGCGTCGAACGACGCTGTTGAATTTGCAAACGTAGGGCTTTGTAGTGGAAGTAGTACAGCCGCGTTGAGACCTTTCATCAATAACTTAAATTGGGGTGGAATTGGGTCCACGGTTGGAGCTTCAACACAAACTTTAACTCTTAAATTTTATTAATTATGGAACAATATAGTGTAATTGAAATTGAAACAAAAGAAGTTGTTTATTCTAGTTCTGAATATATTTTGTGTATCAAATGGATAGAGGATAATGGTGATATAATTAATTACACAATTATCAAAAATTTTTAAAAAAAGTTTTTTTCAAAAATTTTTATTACTATTTTTGTTTTAAAATATTAAATATTATGGCCTATATATATTTTGAAGACGAGATTCACGTTGATGTCAACGATATGTTTGAATCAATGAGTGAAAAAGAAAAAAAAGAAATGTTAATTCTTCTTTGTGAAGAATTTAATGTTAACGTTCCAAACGTCGGTTTAAAAGAAAAATTATCTTCAATTATCGAAGAAGATATTGATGATGCGTGTTATAAAATCAGTCAAAAATATTTTGTTCTTAGTCAAGAAGAAATTGATACAATTGTTAAAATTTCACAAAAACTATAAAAAATAAATTTGGTAGATTCAATCAATATTTGTATCTTTGAAGTATGAATAACGTAGGATTAATCGGAAGTTTACTTTTAACTTTTTGTGCGGTTCCTGAACTTATTAGAACTCTCAAAGAAAAAAAGTGTCATTTATCTTGGGGTTTTTTGTTGATGTGGCAATTCGGAGAAATATTTTGTTTCTTTTATGGTTTTCAATTAAATGAAATTCCTCTTATTATCAACTACACATTTAATCTTTTTGTGGTTACATTTTTAACCTATTATAAGATTAAAGATTTCAAACAATTAAAACAAATTTTTTATAAAAATGTCAAAGTTTGAACTTATAAGAAAAGAAGATGGGCTTCTTAATATTGGAAAAGAATTCAGATTTGTTGAATGGGATGAATTTGACCACGTAAAAGAATACCACAAAGATATTGAAATTGGAAGAAGTATGGTGATTGACCCAAAAATGAGTGGATATAAATGGATGACAAGTCCTGTAACTGAAATAATTGAAAATAAAAAAGATAAAATGGTTTTTAGAACCGAAAATTCTACCTATACTTTATACATCTATGAATAAATTCACTTTAAAACAAACATCAGAAGGAAAACTTATTGTTTCTGAAAATAATGGACCAGATTTTCCGGTTATGGAATATGAGACTTATCCCATTCATAAAGAAGTTTGGGAAAGATTACATAAAGAAAAAAACTTGGAAGAAGGAACTGAAATTACCTTGGACAAAGATTTTTTATTTGATTCTATTGAACTTGATGAAAACCACGTTCAAATTGTGGTATGTCCAAAAGAAATATTTGGTGGAAATCAATAGTAGTTTTAATTAATTAAAAATTATAATTTGAAGAAGTATTGATATTTATCTTTGATGAAATTTTTATTATCTGAAAATCAAAGGTCTTATTTTTTTGTAAAATTTTTAGAAGAACAAATCAAAGAGTGGCATCACGATTATGATGATGGAATACATTATTTTTCAATAAATGATTTCTTAAAATTTGTTTATGTTCCTGAGGACAAAAGTTTTTCTTTCGAAGCAGATTCAATAGAAAATCTAAAAAAGGCTTTTGGATACCCTGGTTTAAATTATAAAATTCCATTATTAGAATTAGGTTTAACCATTTTTGGAGAAAAAGTATTTCCTGAAACAATATTTTCTCATATTCCAGCTCAGTTTAGAGAAAACTTTTTTTTCTTGGAGGTGAAAAAAAAGCGTAAAAAAAACCAAGATTAATTTAATTTTTTGTATATTTGTAGGACAAAACAAACCTATGAAAACATTCCAAGATTTAGTATTTAAAACTCATCCTAAGGGTTCAGGAATTCAGGCGATTATGAATTTCGAAAATGGACATCGAATTTCCGTTGTTGGTGGAAGAGATGGACTTTATGGAGATGGGATTAGTACATTTGAAATTTGGAGAAGTTGTGACAATGACGTTAAAGGTCATTTAACAAAAGAAGAAGTGACACAAGAAATGATTGACCTTCAAACAACCACTTTATCTAAAAATGAATTTGGTTTTTAAATAAAGTTTTACTATCTTTGTCATCAGGGTCCGATGGCCGAGTGGTTAGGTGGAAGTCCGC
>Ga0208784_1001142_pt1 | contig 11407 bp, 10 predicted proteins | sample DEB19_08_DNA_FD_184531 | JGI IMG/M metagenome (GOLD analysis project Ga0208784, IMG submission 184531) | Aqueous microbial communities from the Delaware River and Bay under freshwater to marine salinity gradient to study organic matter... | ecosystem: Environmental > Aquatic > Marine > Coastal ...
GGTACTATCCGTTGATTATTTCGTCGTGGAAAGTCGGCGCCGCGTTAGCCGGTGGTAACTCAGTTGTACTCAAACCAGCAGAGCAGTCGCCACTGTCGGCGTTGTTTTTTGCCGAACTTGGTTCGCAAGCAGGTTTGCCAGACGGCGTTTTGAATGTTGTGCCTGGTTTTGGGCCGACAGCAGGTGCGGCACTTGGTCGACATATGGATGTCGACAAACTTGCGTTCACAGGCTCAACTGAAGTTGGTCGATACTTTTTGACGTATGCAGCCGAGAGCAACGGCAAGTCAGTTTCTCTTGAGTTGGGTGGCAAGACGCCGCAAATTGTTTTAAATGATTGCGCAGACCTTGATGCGGCCGCATCGTCAATTGCTTGGGGTGTTTTTTATAACTCCGGACAAACCTGTCACGCTGGTACGCGACTTGTTGTGGAAAAAGCAGTCGAAGACGAATTGCTCGAAAAAATCACCAACGTTGGTAAATCAATTCAACCTGGTGACCCCTATGACCCGACCACGGCGATGGGCACAATTGTTGATAAGACGCAATTCGAACGAGTACTTGGCTATATCGACATCGGCAAAAACGAAGGCGCGAAAGTTTTTTCTGGTGGCGAGAAGGCCGAACCAGTAAAGGGCGGCGTGTACATCAAGCCAACCGTATTTCAAAACGTAAAGCCTGGAATGCGAATCGAACGTGAAGAAATCTTCGGGCCGGTGTTGGCGTCGATCTCTGTTGAAAGTGCCGACGAAGCCGTGCGCATTGCCAATGACACGCAATATGGATTGGCTTCGGCCGTGTGGACACGTGATATTACGAAAGCCCACCGAATCGCACGCAAATTGCGTACTGGCACTGTTTGGGTGAATACTTTTGATAAGGGTTCGATTACTACACCGTTCGGCGGATTCAAACAATCTGGCACGGGTCGTGATCGCTCGATGCATTCAATAGAGGGTTACACCAATCTCAAAACGACATGGATACAACTATGAGCAAAACAACACCAAGAAATTGCGGTTTCATCGGACTCGGACATTTAGGTGTTTACCTAGCAGCAAGTTTGTTGCGCGCTGGGCACAACGTAACGATTAATGATTTGAATAAGTCTCTTGGCGAAGGCCTCATCGCTAAGGGTGCGAAGTGGGCGAACAATGCCAAAGAAGTTGCTCAAGCATCTGAAGTTGTATTCACTTGTTTGCCATCACCGCGGGCGATTGACGCAGTCGTCGATGGTGAAAACGGAATTTTTTGTGGTTTAGCTAAAGGCGCCACGTGGATCGACATGAGCACCAACGACCGCAGCGAAACACTTCGTCTTGGTGAAATTGCCGCCAAGTTGGGGTTCAACTCGCTTGAATCACCAGTTACCGGCGGCGTGCATAAAGCAGCCGAAGGAGACATCACCGTTTTGGTAGGTGGCGACCCGAAGATTTTTGAAGCGCATAAAGATCTTCTTGAGGCGATGGGCAAACCAGTTATTTATGTTGGCGAACTCGGAAGTGCAGCCGTAATCAAAGTAATCACGAACATGCTTGCGTTCATTCATCTTGTGGCGTGTGGCGAGGCATTGATGCTGGCGAAAAAAGGCGGCATTGATCTCGGTGTCGCGTTTGAAGTAATCAAAAACAGTTCAGGCAATAGTTTTGTTCACGAAACTGAAGGCCAAGTTATTCTCAACGGCAGCTACGACATCGGCTTCACGATGGATCTCGCACTAAAAGACATGGGCTTTGCGATGGAGTATGGCCGCAAGTTTGGTGTGCCTCTTGATGTGGCGAGCACGGTGCAGCAAGCATTTGTGCGAGCCAAAGCGCAATATGGTGGCGAAGCGTGGTCGACACAAGTCGTCAAACTTCTTGAAGACGCGCTCGGCACAGATTTGCGCGCGCCTGGGTTTCCTGCTCGCTTGCAATAGCATTTAAGTCATGACTCGCGAGCAACAAGCTCGATTAGATCTGTCAGTTGCATTTCGTTCGGCAGCACGCCTCGATTTGCATGAAGCAGTTGCCAATCATTTCAGCGTCGCTGTCTCTGATGACGGTCAGAAATTTCTAATAAACCCTGCAGGTCGGCACTTTTCGCAGATGCGAGCGAGTGATTTGTTGCTCGTTGACATGAATCAAGCCGAGTTTGGAATCGGCGATGGTCAAGTAGTCGACCCGACGGCTATGAACTTGCATGGGCAGATACATAAATTGGTGCCTGACGCAACGTGCGTCTTACATACACATATGCCTTACGCGACTGCTTTGGCCTGTTTACGAGATTTTGAGTTCTTGATGCTCGACCAAAATGCTTGTCGCTTTTACAATCGCATTGCTTATGACCGCGATTATGCCGGCATGGCTCTTGAAGCTAGCGAAGGCGAGCGGGTCGCCAAACTATTGGGAAAGTCGCGCAGCGTGCTGTTCTTGGCGAATCACGGAGTCATAGTCATTGGCAAGACGGTGGCTGAGGCGTTCGACGAACTTTATTATCTTGAGAAAGCATCGCAACTGCAAGTGTTGGCACTGTCGACTGGCCGTGAACTCGAGTTGATACCCAATGAGACTGCTGCGATGGTTTGTAAACAATGGCTAGAGTATCCGAATGCTGCCGAGTACCACTTCGCGGCGTTGACCGAGATTCTCGACCAAGAATCTCGCGATTTTCGAGACTAAATATTATGAAAGGCGAAGTTAATGAAAGCTGCAGTTTGTCGCGAGTTTGGTAAGCCACTCGTAATTGAAGAAGTCAATCTGGCAAAGCCACAAGCTAGCGAGTTGCGCATAAAGATTTTGGCAACTGCAATTTGCCACAGTGATATTTCGTATGCCGACGGTGCGTGGGGCGGCACCTTGCCGGCGATTTTTGGCCATGAGAGTGTTGGTGTTGTTGAAGAACTAGGCGCTGGCGTTTCGTCGGTCAAAGTTGGCGATCAAGTTGTGGTGACGCTGATTCGGTCTTGCGGTCACTGTCGCGGATGTTCGCGTGGTATGCCCGTAACTTGCGAAACATCGTTCGCACTCGACGCCAAGAGCCCGCTGACTTCGAAGTCGGGTGAGTCAATTGTGCAAGCGATGCGCACCGGAAGTTTCGCCGAACATGTGGTTGTTCACGAGTCGCAAGTAGTCGTGATTTCAAAAGATATTAAGTCAGCAAGCGCATCTTTGCTGGCGTGTGGTGTGATAACTGGTTTTGGCGCGGTGACAAATACGGCACAAGTTGAGCCAGGCAGTCATGTTGTTGTTATTGGTGCTGGCGGCGTTGGTTTGAACTCGGTGCAGGGCGCTCGTGTTAGTGGCGCAAGATCAATCGTTGCGATTGATCTTTCCGATTCGAAACTCGAAGCGGCCAAGAAGTTCGGGGCAACACACGGCATCAATTCAGGGAAAGAAGATGTTGCCAAGCGCGTGCAGGAGATCACCGACGGTCGAGGTGCGGACTATGTGTTCGTTACTGTTGGTGCGAAACAAGCATTTGACTCTTCGTATGGTTTGCTAGCTAAGTCTGGCACTGTCGTATTAGTTGGCATGCCTGCAAACGGAGTGATGTCAGAAATTGACCCTGGCACGATGGCGGCGTATAGCCAAAACATTCTCGGCTCAAAGATGGGTTCGGCACGAATTCAGATTGATATTCCGAATCTGATTGCTCTTTATGAGCAAGGTCGATTGAAACTAGATGAACTCGTAACCAAGACATATCCTTTAGAAGAGATCAACGAAGCAATTGCAGCCGTAAAACGTGGCGATGCATTGCGAAATGTGATTGTTTTCTAACAGTAGAAAAAGGTAGGTGGGGTTATGAAGATTGAGAAGTTGCAAACCTTTGTCGTCGGCAATCCGCCACCGCGCACGGGTGGTCGCTACTTCATTTTTGTAAAGCTAACCACTGATACGGGGGTTACTGGTATTGGTGAGATTTATACAGCGACTTACTCTCCGCAAGTTGTTTGCAAAGTTGCTGAAGATATTTTCGCTCGATACGTATTTGGTTCTGATCCGTTTCACATCGAAAAAATGTGGCGACGCACTTATGGCTCAGGTTTCTCGCATCGACCAGACTTCAGTACAGCTGGTGTCGTCAGCGGACTCGAAATGGCGATGTGGGACATCTGTGGTAAAGACACAGGCAAGCCTGTTTATGAATTGCTCGGCGGTCAAGTTCACGATCGCTTGCGTTGCTACACATATTTGTATCCGCCACATGAGTTTGATGCGCATTCAGACCACCCGCTTTACAGCGACCCCGATATGTCTGCTGAAGCTGCGCTACGCGAAGTTGAGCGTGGATTCACAGCAGTCAAACTCGACCCCGCAGGACCATATTCGGTTTACGACGGGCGGCAACCGTCGCTGGCGACAATTGATCGCAGCGTGCGAATGGTCGCGGCAATTCGCAAAGCAGTTGGCAATCGTGCCGATATTTTGTTCGGCACGCATGGTCAGTTCACCGCGTCGGGTGCGATTCGCTTGGCTAAGCAACTCGAGCCATACGACCCGATGTGGTTTGAAGAGCCAATTCCGCCCGATGCACCTGAAGAGATGGCCAAGGTTGCGGCGCATACGAGTATTCCGATCGCTACTGGTGAGCGCTTGACTTCGAAATATGAGTTTGCGCACTTGTTGCGTGTTGGTGGAGCGTCGATTATTCAATTGGCGACTGGTCGTTGTGGTGGCATTCTTGAAGGCAAAAAGATCGCCTCAATCGCCGAGACTTATCATGCGCAGATTGCGCCGCATCTATATTGCGGGCCAATTGAAGGCGCAGCGAATATTCAATTAAGTACTTGCACGCCTAACTTTTTGATTCTTGAAAGCATTCAAGACTGGGGTGGTTTCCATGCCAAGATTTTGAAAAAGCCGATTCAGTTCGAAAATGGTTATGTCATTCCGTCTAAAGAGCCTGGTCTCGGCGTCGAGTTGAACGAAGAGGTGGCACTCGCACATCCGTACACAGGCACCGACCTACATCTCAACGAGCGACAAACACCAGCAGATCTGAGCTAGTTTCAAATTATGACTCAACCAACTATTTCGTTTAGGGCTGGTGAGATTGCGGCTGCAGATCTTGCGGCAAAACCACTTGGTCAGCCTTCGGCTGAACCGTTGACTGGCGAAATTATGACACGGGCGAAAGTCTTTCTTGACAACCCGACGGTCACTGCCGGCACTTGGGAGTGCGAACCAGGTGCGTCGCGCTGGGAGTTCACAACTCGCGGTGAAGTTATTTATGTTTTGTCAGGTCGAATGACTGTTCATCAAGACGGTGGCGATCCGGTTGAACTTACTGCCGGTTCAAGTTGCATCTTTCCTATCGGCTGGAAGGGCAAGTGGACGGTTCACGAAACTTTGCGCAAAGTTTTTGTCGTCTACCGCGAGAAGTAGTTTTTAGTTCGCAACGACCCGAATAAATTGCAGCGAGTTGGCTGTAAAACTATTTTGTAACGCTGCCGCAAGTTGCTCGGGTGTCGTAACTTGAGTCGTTGCCCAACCAAAACCTTTGGCTATTGCAACTGGGTCGTGCGAAGAAACATCAACACCCATTGGTGGCGCAGCGACATCGTCGAACGATTCGCGGATTTGTTCGTAACCGCGGTTGTCCCATAAGAGCAAGACGATTTTGCTGTTCAGATCTTTTGCGGCCGCCATCTCGGCCACGGTGAACAACCAACCACCGTCGCCAGCGATCGCCAACACGGGTCTAGTTGGTGCAGCGATGCTTGCGCCGATTGCCATCGGTAGCGCGCAACCGAGTGTGCCAAAACCATACGGTGCGAGCCATGATCGTGACTGTGTCGCGGGTAACCACCAGTGTGCGCTGTAGGCCAATTGCGTTGAGTCGAGTGCAACTATTGCGTCGCTCGGCAACGTACCTTCAATTGCCTGTAACCATGGCTGAAATTTGACATTGGTTTTGGCTCGTGCGTGCTCGCGCCAGGTTTTTGCTCGAGTTTGACCATTCTGTGATATTCGTTTCGTTATTTTGGTCGTGAGTTCACGCATTGTGTTAGCCGCGTCACCGACGAGTGAAACAGTCGGCAATGTGCGTCGAATGATTTGTGTTGGATCAATATCAATTCTTACGACTTTGCCAGTGAAATTTAACGCTCGGCCACCGTTGTAGAGGTCTGTGTCTGAAAGTTCGGTGCCAACAACAACTACGACGTCGGCAGACTCGACGTCGCGTTGCACGCGACCGAACACGAGACAATTGCCAGCGCACAACTCGTGACTTGATGACATCACACCCTTGGCATTGCCGGTCAGCAACACAGGTGCATCGAGAGCCTGGGCGAGTGCGGCAAGTTCTGAACCTGCGTTGACACAACCACCGCCCGCGATCACGACTGGGTTTTGTGCAGAGTTAACAATTTCGGCGGCGCGCAAGATTTCGCTCGGTGGAGCAGTCGGTTTGGTTGCGGCGAGTTTTTTTCGCGCGAATGGCTCACAGGTTTGAGCAAGAACATCCATTGGAATTGCAATGTGAACTGGTCGCGGTCGTGACGAGGTAAAAACATTGAATGCACGCTCAATAAGCGCAGGCAACTGCGATGGATCAGTAACTGTTTCGCTGAAGGCACAAACTGACTCGCCGATTTTTGCTTGATCGGGTAGGTCATGTAGTGGCCCAAAACTTTTGCCGAGAGCATCAGTTGGGGTGGTCGAGGCGAGCACGAGCATTGGTCGAGAATCGTGATAGGCCTGAGCAATTGGTGTCAATGCGTTGGTTACGCCTGGACCACTAATTAATACGCAGACTCCTGGGCGACCAGTGATGATCGACCAACCGTCAGCCATGAACCCAGCGCCTTGTTCGTGACGGGGCGAAACAGCTCGAACACCAGAGCGATGCAACCCGCGATAGAGCTCGATGTTGTGCACGCCCGGAATGCCAAAGACGACATCAACACCGTATTCGCGAGCGAGCAAATCAATTATCGCTTCACCGACGCGAAGTTGGTTGGCAGTCATGAGTTAGTTGTTCTCTGAGCAGATTTTTTCGGCGAGTTTTCGAATTCTGTTGCATGCGTCGCGCAAGATTTCTGAGTCGACGGTTAGCGCGATGCGAATGTGGCCAGCGCCGCCGTTGCCGAAACTTTCACCTGGCATCACGCTCACGTTCTCTTGGCGCAACAATTGCCAGGCGAATTCTTCGCCAGAGAGTTTTGTGCGACGCACATCAAGCATTACAAACATGCCGCCTTCGGGCATGCGCGCGGTGATGGCTTGCGAGTCTGTAAATGCTTTTATCAATGTTTCTGCGCGCTGGCGAAATGCGAGACGAAGTCGTTCAACTTCTGGGTGTTTTTCGTTGAGCGCAACTGTGAGTGCGTCTTCGATGAATGGTTGTGAGCCAAACAACATTGCTTCGGCGACGAGCACGAGGCGAGGGGTGACATCTGGGTGAGATGCAACCCAGCCCGCGCGAAAACCTGGCAGGGCGTGCGATTTTGAAATTGATGACACAGCAAGCGTGCGATGTCGCAGCTGCGGTCGATCAAATGGTGAGCAAAAAGGCACATCGAATGTCATGTCGGCGTATACCTCGTCGCAGATGATCCATAAATCGTGGCGCTCGCAGACTGCGCCAATTTCGTCAATTTCTTTTTCTGTTAGCACAGCACCCGTTGGGTTGCTCGGTGTGTTTAACAGCAAAACTTTTGTGCGTTTTGTGACAGCACGTTCGATTGCTTGTGCGGTGACATGAAAATTATCTTCGGGTCGAGTTGCAACTGGTACAAAAGTGGCACCCGATGCTGCGACCAGGCCTTCGTATGTTGCGTAATACGGGTCGGGCACGAGAACTTCGTCGCCAGTTTGTACGAGTGTAAGTAGCGCAGTGCAAAGACCATTTTGTGTGCCTGCCGTATAGAGAATTTGCTCTGGTGAAACCGCTACACCCGAACGTTGTGTTAGGTGATTTGCGATCGCTGCCAGTGTTTGTGGTTCGCCTTGGCCGTGTGCGTAGCGAGTGCGGCCACTACGCATGGCTGTAGCCGCCGCATCGAGAACGCTTGCGGGCGGCGGCAAATCTGGCTCACCGATTGACAGCATGATTATTGGTTCGCCCAAACTTGCCCGACGCAAGCCCTCTGCGTGGACTGCCCACTTGGCGGCGCCTAATCCTGCAAGGCGATCAGAAATTGGTGCGAACTTCATAACTATTAATCTACGATTTCGAAGCGATCAAAAAATTTTCGCCTGAAATTGCCAAACAATGGTGGAGCTGGGGGGAATCGAACCCCCGTCCATCAGCCGTTGAGCGCCCGTGATACGACTATTCCCGCATTGTTGCTACGCAGCAACGCCGGCGGGTCGGTCACAAGTGCACCTAAGTGCACAAGTCGCGGTACAACTTTCTGTACGGTCATCGGTCTTTCTCGACGTCAGCATTCTTTCTTGCTGTCATTCCCCGCTTCTGTTGCCGGGCTGCGGTGAATTGGCCCCGTGCGACCTTGCGGCTCACGGTTGCTCTCTGCCACTTAATTAGGCGGCGAGAGCGAACTGCTTGTTGGCAGTTATTTTTTTGCCCCGTTTTACGAGTCTGAGCAACTCGAGTCGCACGCTCGAACATCGAATCTGACGTCGAAACCTGTCAGCCCCTTTGAACTTACGTAACAACTGCAGTCTACGGCAAGCGTGTGTGAGATTGTCGGCCAGAAAATCATGACGTGCGACTCTTGCTACGACAAATACTGAAACCCCAGCAACCTTATTAAACCGAACACCGTGTTCTAGTTTGAGGACAAATCGCAACAATGCATTGAGCAACTTCGGTAATGCCGCAAGATCGCTGGAAGGTGGCTTGTTTCGCTTTAACTTTCTTACAACCCATGCGATAGGAAATATCGTTCCAAACAAATAGCGACTCTCTAATAGCTCAAGGTCTGCTTGGGAGACGAGTTTCTCAACCTGTCTTAGGCGATATCGGCGGAAATGGTTTAGAAATACATCGCTTGGACTCCAAAGGCTCATTAATGCAGGAACTGAGATCATTACGATTGCACCAGATTGTGCTTGTTTGGTATACGACGTTAAAAGAGCAAGATCATCGGCGACATGTTCAAGAACGTCGACAAAGAGGTAAATATCAGCCGAGTTCTCTTCGGTTGATTTTAAAAACTTGACTTTTCCATCACTTTCTTGCCACTCAGAGTCGTAATTTGGGTCGATACAGATTGCCGTTAGATCGCTGTTAAGTTGCACTATTGATTTTGCAAAGAAGCCGGATCCCGCGCCGATATCAAGAACGGTTTTTGGTTGACGGGCATATTTCTGAAAAGCACTCTTGAATGGCACAATCTTTGCTTGGTAGTACCAATGAGTTGCCGGGTCAACCAGGCCGAGTTCTTTGAGGTCCATGTTTATCTACGTTATTTCAGTCGTCTGAGTCGCGTTGGCGTGAGCGAGAACCAGAGTGTGTGCCAGATTGATTGCCAGATAGTGGGGAAGTGCCTTTGCGTATTCGGCCGGCTTCGCGGCGCATTTCAAGTTTTGATTCTTTCTCGGCGATGGCTTGACGACGATCTTCTTTCTGTCGGCCCTTGGCTAGAGCGAGTTCAACTTTGACGCGACCATTCTTGAGCAACATAGATAGAGGCACAAGCGTGAGTCGCTCTTTAGCCATGCGTTCTTGAAGTTTGCGAATCTGCTCGCGATGCAACAGCAGTTTGCGTGAACGCATTGGTTCGTGCGAGCCGACACCGTGACTAAACCGATAGACAGCGACATGCACACCTTCGAGCCACATCTCGCCACGAATGACATGAGCGTAGGCCTCGGCGATTTGGACTTGGCCTTCGCGCAAACTCTTAACTTCACTTCCGTGCAGCACAATGCCAGCCTCAATGACATCAACGATTGTGTAGTTGTGTCGCGCCTTGCGATTGCTGGCGATGATCTCTGGGCTGTCGTGTTTCATAGCGTGCTTTAAGCGTACCTGTAGCCTTTTAGGGCAATGTCAAATCAAAATTTGCCGTCACAAATCGTGTTACCAAATTCGGTACTTGAGCAGATCAAGCAGTTGGCGCTTGCTGAAACTCCGCTCGAATGTTGTGGTTTTCTGGTGGGCGAATTCGGTAGCGATGTAGCGCGCGAGTTTCACCCATGTCGAAACATTGCGCAGAGCAAAATTATTTACACGGTTGATCCGCGGGATCACCTGCGAATCGAACTCGACGCTGAGTCTCGTGGCCTAGCGATTATTGGCGTCGTACATAGTCACACGCACACCGAGCCTTACCCGAGCGCAACCGATGTCGCACAAGCCCCGGACCCAGGTTGGCACTATGTGATTATTGGATTAAAAGACGCTGAGCCAAAGACTCGCAGTTACCGAATTATCGATTCGCAGATTTCTGAAAGCCAAATCGTCACGGCTTGACTATCGCTCTGGCTATCGCGCAATTCACAGCTGTTTCGCTAATTTCGGGATAAATCCGACCATATTGGTCAGGTATCCTGACCAGGTGGTGATTAGCGAAAATGTGCTCGACCTGATCGGCAATACGCCGTTGGTTGATGTATCTAATTTGTCGCCGAACCCTCGCGTGCGACTTCTGGCGAAACTTGAAAATCAAAATCCTTTTGGTTCGGTGAAAGATCGCATTGCCAAATCGATGATTGAGCAAGCTGAGAAAAACGGAAAACTTCTGCCTGGTCAGCGAATCATCGAACCGTCAAGTGGAAACACGGGCATCGCGCTCGCGGCTATTGCGCAGCTCAAGGGGTATCCAATAACAATTTTGATGCCTGACAATGTTTCGATCGAGCGACGACAGATGCTCGAAGTATTCGGCGCTGAAGTCATTGTCACGCCCGGTGCCGAGGGCTCGAACGGCGCAGTTTTGCGAGCAGAAAAAATGGCCAAAGAAAATCCCGACTGGTGTTTTCTGCATCAATATGAGAACGAAGCGAACCCGACAGCCCATTACGAAACAACTGGCCCAGAGATTTGGCGCGATTGCCCCGAAGTGACGCACTTTGTCGCTGGCTTGGGTACAAGTGGCACGTTGATGGGTGTTGGTCGTTACTTGAAAGAAAAGAACAGCGAGATAAAAATCATTGCAGTTGAGCCGCCACTGGGCGAGCGGGTTGAAGGCTTACGCAATTTAGACGACGGTTACATTCCGCCTGTGTTTGACAAGTGGCATGGTCGCGAAACTTTAGATCGCAAGCGAGTCGTACGACCTCGCGAGAGCATTGAGTGCACGCGCCGACTTGTGCGCGAGTGCGGAATTTTCGCCGGCATTTCATCTGGTGCATCGTTGGCTGGTGCACTTAAAGTCGCAAGTGAGATCGGCCTAGATAGTGCTCAAGAAGCCGTGATCGTATTTATCGTTTGCGACGGTGGTTGGAAATATCTGTCAACTGGCGCATATACAGATGACTTAGATCGAGCCGAAGCCGCTGCCGAAAAA